>Ga0307929_1000058_pt1 | contig 105890 bp, 86 predicted proteins | sample AceLakmetage1330_FD_203160 | JGI IMG/M metagenome (GOLD analysis project Ga0307929, IMG submission 203160) | Saline water microbial communities from Ace Lake, Antarctica - #1330 | ecosystem: Environmental > Aquatic > Non-marine Saline and Alkaline > Saline | place: Antarctica: Ace Lake...
TGATTTTTTCTAATTTTGTCTTTTGCTTCTGCATAGTGTTACATGTTAGGTGTTTATTATATAACACACAGGAGCTGTTTTTGATCAAATTACCTGTAAATCTGCGTAATACAAGATCTCCACCCCTAATAATGAATATGCTTTCCAGATTGATGTGGATATTATAACTACTGCTCCTGAGGCAGGAAGATACAACGAAAGCTACAACATTTTCCGTGGACCTTATGCTGACATCAACAACTGGGAAACATGGGGAAAAATTAACAGCGAGCCTGTAATGGGCAACGAATATTTGGATGGTACCTGGCCACAGGCCGAAGAAGGCTATACTTATGGCGTACAAACGGTTTACACCACCGGTGTTTCTGAAGCCAGCTTTGCTATGCCTATTGTTCACAATCCCGACCTGCCTTGCGAAAGGCCATGGAATTATGTTCAAACAGGTCAGGTACATAATATTGGTATCCCTGCCAGTGCTGATGTAAACATCTTTGGCGAAAATCTTACCAAAGGCGATTGGATTGGTGTATTTTACCTCGATGATGAAGGCAACGAAGTGTGCGGTGGCGCAGGCCAATGGGGTGCCGGAATCGGTACAGCCGGAGCAGTAGTTAATGCTTATGGCGATGATCCCACCACTGATGAGAAGGATGGCTTTGCTTATGGCGAAACTTTTAGATGGAGACTGCACGATTGCAGCGCATGGCAAGAGTATCCGGCCGGAGCTACCTACGATCAGACCCAACCTAACCAAGGACAGTTTACCGATTTTGGTTTATCTGCAATCACAGCTCTCGAGGTAATGTACTGCCAGTATTATACGCTCAGCATGGGCTGGAACAGCCTGTCGAGCAGCATCGTCCCCAACAATCCTGATGTGGTAAGCGTGCTTTCTCCGCTGGATGAAGAACTAATTATCATCCGCAACCTTACTCAGGTTTATTGGCCCGAAGAAAATTTGAACACCATGGGCGATTTTGATAATACCTCAGGCTATGTGCTGAAAGTTACCGAAAATGTAAACTTTGAAATTTGCGGAACAGACTTCGCTTCCAACGAAATTGCAATGGAAAATGCAGGCTGGTACTATCTGCCCGTTCCGGTAAATTGTGAAGTGGATGCTATGGATTTGTTTGGCGGTTTTATCGATGATATCGTGGTGGTTCAGGAACTGATCGGCACCAAAGTATTCTGGCCTGCCGTAGGTGTTTACTCCCTCGAAACCCTTATGCCTGGTAAATCTTACAAGATCAAGGTATCGAATCCCGTTACTCTGACCTTCCCTACTTGCGAAGGTAGAGCCTCAGCAAGTGCGTACAACACCAGCAACACTTTGCAAACTCCGTGGGGACAAGTGATAATGACCCCTGCTACGCAAGTCGTTGCCTTCCCCGCTGCTGCACTGGCCAACTTTATCCAGGGCGACATCATTGCTGCCTTCGATCAAAACAACAATGTTTGTGGCTATATGCAAATCGATGGATCGGATAATCAATCGATGATCCTCTTTGCCGATGATGCAAGCACCACTGCTAAAGAAGGATACTCCGAAGGCGAAACCATTATGTTACACGCTCTGAGAACAGAAACTGGCGAAGAATTCAGCGTAAACGTTGAGTGGAACTACAAAATGGATAACGCTACGGGCATGTTCACCAGCGAGAGCCTTTCGGCTATCCAGTCAGTTACTCTTGGAGTTACCGGTATAGGCAATGCCTCGGCCAGCGATGTACAACTCTTCCCGAATCCTGCTACCGATGTTGTGGTAATCACCTTCGATGCCAACGAATTCAACACCGCCCGTATCACCATCCTCGATACTAAAGGCAATGTTGTGATGGAAACCGAGGTACAGGAATCGCAATCGACGCTGAACATCAGCAAACTCGAAACCGGCGTATATTTCGTCAAAATCGATGCAGCTCAGTTCAATAAAGTAAGTAAGCTAATCGTAAACTAGCTTATTTTTTCATAGACGTTAGGTAAAAGTCCTGTCATTAATTTGGCAGGGCTTTTTACATATCCAGTTTAAAAACTTTGCCGGGCAAGGCGCGCACCAAGCCTTGAAATTCGAGGTTGAGCAAGGCTGAGGCAACCTTGCTTGATGGCAGTTTGGTATTGATGCAAATATCATCAATACCCATAGCATCGGCCATGCGTAGTTGGTTGGTAATAATTTCTTCATCTTTGGATAACTCGACAAACAACTGCCGCTGCCTTATCGGGCTTTTAACAGGATCTTTTTGCCAGCCCATGATGTAGGCAATGTCATCGGCCGATTGCATCAGGTTTGCCTTATTGGTTTTTATCAAGAAATTGCAGCCTTCTGACCAGGTGTCGCCCACGCGACCGGGCAGGCTAAACACATCGCGGTTGTACGAATTAGCAATTTCGGCGGTGATGAGGGCACCGCCCGATTTTGCTGCTTCCACCACCACGGTGGCATCGGCAAGTCCGGCGATAATGCGGTTGCGCTTGGGGAAGTTTTCGCGGTCGGGGACGGTTTTACTCATAAACTCGGTGATGAGGCCACCCTGACCCAGCATCTTTTCGGCAAGTGAACGGTTCAGGTAGGGATAAACCCGATCGAGGCCATGCCCCAAAACAGCTACTGTTTTCAAACCCTGTTCCAACGCCACACGATGGGCGCAAGTATCGATGCCATAAGCCAGGCCGCTAACTATCAGCGGCTCGTGCTGCCTCAACATCTTTATGATTTTGGTACACATTTCGCGCCCATAATCGGTGGCCTGGCGGGTGCCAACGATGCTGATTACTTTTGGTGCATTAAGGTTGGCATTTCCTTTATAATAAAGCATAATGGGGCTGTCGATACAGTTCTTCAGGCGGGCCGGATAATTTTTTTCAAGATAAAAAAGTGGTGTAATGGCATTTTTTTCGATAAAGGCTATCTCCTCTTCCGCACGGCTCAGCACACTTTGCGACAGGATAGCGTCCACCAGGCGAGTGCCGATGCCCGGGACTTTGAACAGTGCTGCTTTCTTTTGTTTGAATACCCCCTCAACCCCGCCGCAATAGGCCACCAGTTTTTTGCCTAATACTGCACCAATGCCGGGGAGCAGGGTTAATCCTATTTGATAAACCAACATGGCTTAATTGAATAGTTCAACGCGCCAATCGCCAGGCTCGTAAATGATAAACTCGAAAATACTATGCACCAGAGCGGTCTGTAATTTATTGGGCGTGGTATATTTTACAAGCATGCTTACCGGAAAGGTCATGTCTTTGAAACCTTTGGATTGTCCCAGATTAAATTCATAGCCGCTGTCGGCAGTAATGAGCAAATCTGTTACGGCCTTATTGGAGGCTCCGTTTTGATAAAAATCGATGAGCACCCGGTTTTGGACATCTGTGTTTTTGCGGATGTTGTAGCGGTCGATGCTTACCTGCTGCGCTACCCTGGGTTTTTTGGGCTTTTGTCCTATGTAAACATCTTCCTTCCATATTCCGGTTAGCAGGGTATCCTTGCCATTTACCACATAACGATAGCTTCCCTGGCCGTCTCGCAGGCCTTCGTTAAAATAGCCCTCGTACACTTCGCCGCTCGACCAGGTGTAAACGCCCTTGCCATCGGGCCAGCCCTTTTTAAACTTACCGATGTAGCTGTCTTTTCCAATGGCCGTTCCTGTACCATGCGCCAATCCTTTTTTGCATTTCCCCTGATAAACACTGTCGATTTCGGGCATTAAAACCTTGCAATCGCTATTTTGCGCGGCTACATAAAAAGGAAAAAAGAAAAGAAAAACCAAACTTATCCATACATTTTTCATAGCTGTCAATGGTTATTTATTATTAAAAATATCAGTGAGTGTATTCTGCAAATCTTCGCCACGGAGATCTTTGGCGATAATACGACCCTCGGGGTCGAGCAGGAAGTTGGCAGGTATCGAGCTTACTGCATAAAGGTTGGAGGCTTCGTTGTTCCAATATTTCAAATCGGATACCTGCGTCCAGGTTAAACCATCGTCAGCGATTGCTTTGATCCATGCTCCGCGATTTTTGTCCAGCGAAACGCCCAAAACATCAAAGCCCTTGTCTTCAAATTTTTGCCAGGCCAAAACCACATTCGGGTTTTCCTGCCGACAAGGACTGCACCACGATGCCCAGAAGTCGATCAAAAGATACTTGCCGCGAAAATCACTGAGCGAAACCGGACGGTTGGCAGTATCGTTTTGGGTAAAGACCGGGGCAACTTCGCCAATGGCTACCTTTTGCAGTTTGGCAATCTGACCATCGAGGATGTCCACATATTTGGAAGCCAAAACATCGGGTTCAAATTGAGCACGCGCACTTTTCATCTCATCAAGATCAAAATTAAAAATGTTGTTAACCACAATATACGGCCCCACCACATTGCTGCTTTGCGACTTCACAAAGTCTCTGATAAACACCTCTTGCTGGTCATCAATTTGCTGTGCCCGATTTTGTATCGCCACGATGGCTACGGTGTCGCCCACTTGCATTGCCTCCCTGAAATCGGCATACAGGGCTTCGCGAGTTTGATCAAGGTTACTAATGCCCTTTTGGTAGCTTTGAAAAACATTATGACTTTGCGAGCCGCTAACCACTATGCTGTCAGGACGACCTGTGATGTTAATTCTTCCGTCTTCTACAAAAATGCGTTCTGACTTTTCATCGTTAACAAACTCCAGATAATATACTTCGGGCATTTCTATTTTTCCCGAAAAGGAAAAAGTCCCGTCATTCGATTGTACCGAATCGACAGCTACCAGGGCATTATCTGCTACCTTCGACAGTTTAATCCAACCCGGCGTGGTTCCGTCAATTTTACCCTTCAGGGTGTATTGATTTGCCGGTTCAGAACAGGCGGCAACAAAAAGGATAATTATACTAATCCATAAAATATTCTTCATAAGACTATACGTTTATTTGTTTCTTTTTACGGTAAAACTCACCAACTGCTCAAAGGAATTTCGCATGGGGCTTTCGGGAAATTGGTACAATAAGTCAAAGGCTTTCTGCTGATATTCCAGCATTTTTTGGGTGGCGTATTCGATGCCCCCGCTTTGATTTACCTTCTCGATTACCTGATTGACCTTGCCTGGATTATTGTTGTGATTTTTCACCACGTTGATAACACTGCGTTTTTCGCGTCCATTGGTATTGTTGAGCATATAAATTAGCGGCAGCGTCATTTTTTGTTCTTTGATATCAATGCCGTTGGGTTTGCCTATTAATTTGTTGTCCTGGTAGTCGAACAAATCATCTTTTATTTGAAAGGCGATGCCGACATATTCGCCAATTTGGTGCATTTTTTTTATGGTCTCCGTATCAGCACCTGTCGATTGAGCACCGGCTGCACAGCACGAAGCAATAAGGGAGGCCGTTTTTTTGCGGATAATTTCAAAATATACTTCTTCCTTAATATCCAGGCGACGGGCTTTTTCGATTTGCAGCAATTCGCCTTCGGCCATTTCGCGTGTGGCATTCGACACGATTTTCAAGAGGTCGAACTCATTATTTTCGAGGGCAAGCAAAAGGCCGCGCGAAAGGAGGTAATCTCCAACCAATACTGCGATTTTGTTTTTCCACAAGGCGTTAATCGAAAAATAGCCCCGGCGTACATTCGAGTCATCAACCACATCATCGTGAACCAGGGTAGCGGTGTGCAACAGTTCGATAAGTGAGGCCGCCCGGTAGCTCGAATCGTTGATGGTGCCGCAGATGCCGGCTGCAAAAAACACAAACATCGGGCGCATTTGTTTGCCCTTGCGCTTGTAAATGTAGCGGGTAATGGTATCGAGCAGGGGCACCTTGCTCTTCATCGACTGTCTGAATTTCTTTTCAAACAGGGCAATGTGCTCAGCGATAGGTGTTCGTATTTCTTTGAGATGAGGCATAAAATATATTTCCGGCCAAAAGTAAGACTTTTGAGCTATTTACTGTTTCTTGTTTGCAATAACATTATCCATATTATTTTGTTTTTTAATAATTGATGATTCTAAAAACAGAAAATACTTTTGTAAACCAAACACAAAAACATTCGAAAACGATGTCAGGATTTTTATTTAATGATATGATATTTGGCCCGATAAAAAGCCGCCGTCTGGGAAAATCCCTGGGCATAAACGTTCTACCGATCAACAAAAAAATTTGCAACTTCAACTGCATCTATTGCGAATGTGGATGGACGGATGAGGACGATAAAAGTGAAATAGCATTCCCCGAAAGGGAACAAATCAGCGAAGCCCTTGAAGATAGACTTCTGCAAATGAAAAGCCACGGCGACATTCCCGATTCCATCACCTTTGCTGGTAATGGCGAACCAACGCTCCATCCGGATTTTGCGGCAATAATTGACGATACCCTGATATTGCGAAACCGGATTTTCCCCCATACCGAAATTACGGTACTCTCGAATGCCGGGAACTTGTACAAGCAGGAAATTTTTGATGCTTTAAACCGGGTGGATAATAACATCCTGAAACTGGATGCCGGACTGGAAAGCACTTTTCAAAAAATTAATAAGCCCGGATCGAAGGACTTGAGTCTGGATAAAATTGTGCAGCAACTGCAAAAGTTCCGGCAAAAAACGATTATTCAAAGCCTGTTTGTGCGCGGTGAGGTGGATGGCGAAAAAATCGACAATACCAAGCCCGCCGAAATTCATGCCTGGATTAGTCATATTCGCATTATTCGCCCACGCTATGTTATGCTATACAGTATCGATAGAGCCACACCAAGCCCCGGCCTTGTAGCTGTACCCCGCGAAGAGCTGCATAAAATTGCTGACCAATTGCGTGAGATTCGGGTAAAGTCGAGTGTGTATTAGGCGGGGGAGAAGTTCATTGTTATTAGTTATCCGTTATAATTTATTCGAGTTGAAGAAGCGCTTTCACTATTAATTAGGGCTTGTCTTTTTAGTAAGTTATTTGAATTATGAATTGCCTCGCCCTTTAGGGCGGGGATTTAATAGGAAGAATGAAAAACCCCCGCGATTCCGCCACGCCTGCGGCGTGGCGGAATCGCGGGGGATGTAAAGCCAAGCACATTATTCCCCGGGTTAAAACCCGGGGCAATTCAAAACATCGACTTTATGTACAAGCACTAATTAGGTTTAGAAAGCAGGCTAAAATCAGAAGACCCCGGGGAAAGTTTTTTTTGGGAGGGGATTTGAATATGATGCCCCCTGACTCATAATATTATAAGGATCGGGATTTTGATCCAATAAAAAAACATCTTGAATTCCTGTAATTACCACCATCCTGATTTTTTGTACTTTTGTGGCTGATACATTAAATCGCATGACTATGAAACGCGCACTACTGTTTTTAGCTTTTAACATCCTGATGACTTCCACCTTCCTTATGGCGCAGCACCTTAATATTATGATTAGCGATGCCAACAATCCGGAGGAGCCCACCATTTATATCGATCCCAACAACACGAACCGCATTATTGCCGGGGCTAATATCCACAATGTGTACACCTCGGACGATGGCGGCTATACCTGGAGTACCGATGCCTTAGTATCACCTTCCTACGGCGTTTGGGGCGACCCGGTTACTATTGTGGATAATGAGGGGAATTATCTTTTTTTCCATCTTTCCAATCCCCCCGGGGGCAACTGGATAGACCGGATCGTATGTCAAAAATCGACCGATGGCGGCCTTACCTGGAACGATGGCACCTACATGGGCTTGAATGGAACCAAGGCTCAGGATAAACACTGGATAGACATCGATCGGGTAAACAATATTATTTATTCTACCTGGACACAATTTGACGATTACGGCAGCAGCAATATTAACGACCGCAGCAACATCATGTTTTCAAAATCGATGGATGGCGGCGAAAGCTGGTCACCGGCTCTGCGCATCAACGAGGTGGATGGCGATTGCATAGATAGCGATAACACTACCGAAGGTGCAGTGCCGGCGGTAGGTCCTAACGGCGAAATTTATGTGGCCTGGGCTGGCCCCGAAGGCATCGTCTTCGACCGCTCGCTCGACCAGGGCGTAACCTGGCTCGAAAACGACATCTTTGTTTCCGAATTCCCCGGCGGCTGGGATTACGCTATTCCGGGCATTAGCCGTTGCAACGGGCTGCCCATTACCGTGTGCGACCTTAGCGGCGGCGAAAACCACGGCAGCATTTACATCAACTGGACCGACCAGCGAAATGGCACCGATGATACCGATGTTTGGCTTGCTAAATCCACCGATGGAGGAAATACATGGAGCGAAGCCATGCGCGTAAATAATGACCCGCCTGGGAGACAGCAATTTTTTACCTGGGTGGACATCGACCAGGTTACCGGCTACCTTCATTTTGTGTTTTACGACCGTCGCAACTTCGAAGATTCAAACACCGATGTTTATATGGCTTTTTCAAAAGACGGAGGACAAAATTTTAGAAACTATAAAATTAGCGAAGAGCCCTTTCTGCCTGTGTCGTCCGTCTTTTTTGGCGACTACAACAACCTTTCGGTACACAACCACGTGATCCGCCCGATATGGACCCGCCTGCACAACGGCGAGCTAAGCGTGTGGACCGCCATCGTCAATACGCTGGTAACTGAGGTGGATCATTTGCCTGAGCCGGGAATACCGCTTGCCTTGGAACAAAACTATCCCAACCCTTTCAGCGAAAGCACACACTTCTCCTTTAAGCTTACCCACAGCTCGCTTATCACCTTAAAAATTACCGACATGTATGGGCGCATTGTTGCCGTACTTATTGATAAACAAAAAATGAATGCCGGAAAATATTTCGAACACTTCAAGGCTTCACAGTATAATCTGCCATCGGGGGTTTACTATTTCTCGCTTAGCGGCGATGATGTAAATCAGGTAAGAAAAATGGTGATAGAGCGGTAGAGGCATGAGTGTAGTAAGCAGCCATGGTGAACACTGGCGTGCCCGTACTCTTTTCCCTCGCCACAAAGATGCAAAGGCTCAAAGAAGATAACCGCCTTCTGCGGAATGCTTTCTGAACTTCCCTCTTATCTCTGCCTTTAAAAAATCTGATAATTCAATACTTCGCTCACAAAACTAGGTAAACAAAATAAATTTTGGGTAAAAACGAGTTACAAAAACATTTTTGGAATCAGTTAAACATCTAAAAAGCAATCTTTTGGCGCATTGATATTTAGCATATTCAGATAACTTAAATCTTATCAAAAACTATAGATCATAAAGCTAATAAGCCTCACCGGATCCAAATGCTGAAATCGGTGGAAGCATTCGTTGTAATTATTCGGAATGATAAAAATAATAAAAACCTATTGCTTGATAAGAAATATTTTCTATTTTTGAAAAAAATTGTCTATGACAAATGATGCACTCTTACAAATTGGATCCACTGCAAACAGTTTGACTACTGACACAAGCCAGAGTATCCCTTTAGCAGTCTTTTATTCCAAAGCCTATTACTTTAATGACTTGACCACATCTGGTTGCAAAACAAAGTCAAAATCCACAATTTACACCGATGGTGATTGGATTCAATCAGACGCAGAATATCAACTTCATGTTGGTTATTATTCCAATAGATTTAATTTGAATCTTACTACTGATAATCAAAAATTGAATTGTAAACTCAAAGCAAGACACAAAATAATTAAAAATAGAGCATTTAATTAAATTTAGGAAATTAATAAATAATACAGTAAAAATGAAGAAACTTTATTTTTTTGTAGCAATTGGCATAGTCCTAGTAGCAATCAGTTTTGCAGGATGTGGTAGCGATTATTTTGAAGTGGATACACAAATACTGCAACAAAAAATCTACGACCCAACTGTGATAAAGTACGAAGGCTTACAATCAAGTACAGTCTTATATCTCGACCATTCTACTTGTGTCATCGATGCAAGGCAAAATTCAAGAGTCTTCAATGCTTTGAGCCCTCAGCTGGGACAATATTCTGATACTTTACGCCTCATAAGAGGCGAAGCAGTTAAAACAATTGCTTTAAATAGATCAGATAATAAGGTTTTTGAAATTCTGCAAACCATTCAATGTGATATTCCTTATACTAATATTTTGAAGGCCGTTGAACAGATTTGCAATGACAATCAACAAGCTATTTTGATAACCGATTTCGAGTTAATTCGACAAAATGAGCCAGTACATGACCAAGATCCCTATTTGAGTGAGCCTTTCAAAAATTGGATAAAGAAGGGAAATAGTATTTATATTGTGGTTGAAACATATCAGGAACGATACAATGGAAATAATTACTCTAAGAAGCGTTTCTATTTATTTTTTACTGACGACAATTTGGATGCTCCTATCAGCGATAATATGCTAAATCAAATTGATCCCATGATTAAGGATGGTTCATGTAAACTTTTCAAATTGACCAACTCTGATATTTCTGTAAAAAGAGAAGGTAATAATATGGTAGCAGATGACTTGACTTCTACTGTGGAAGATAAGAACGGGTTTGAGTTTGTATCGATAGATGATTCGTGGGATGACATTCGAGAATACGTGATGAAATTAGATAAATACGGCGAACTTTTGGCTGAGGAAGAACCTGTACCACTTATTAAAAATTTAGTTTTTAATGATGGCGAAAATTACATTATTAATGATATAGAAATTGTCGCGACCGATATTACTGCCAGATATTTAGCAGTGGAGGATAGTATCATTTCTCCAAATGATATTGATATTTCAGAAGGTTTTAAATTGGATAAAAACGCATTAAAAGAGCATAAATTTAATATGTTGCTTACAGATAAAATATTTAAATTACTTCCCGATGAATTTGGTGGTAATCTTATCCGATTAGATTTTGTAATTACACAAGTTAGCTTGCAAAACTTTGATGAGGGTATATTCAAATGGCAATCATTGTACAATGGCGATAGTGCAATTTGCGTGTCATTAAGTATAGATAATGTATTAAGAGACATTGAAATTGTGCCTACAAGTAGGGATAGAAAAATAATACACACCGTTTTTATCAAAACTGAATCATTTTAATACTGTTAATTAATAAATAATCCTAAATGAGAAAAATAGAAACATTAAAAGAAGTACAAGCATTGATAGGTGAAACCTATATGTATGCAGTAGTCATTGCATTAATTGCATTAGCATTAGCATTTATTATTGCCTATTTAATCAACTGGGGTGGGAAGAACGATACTTCTCACATTAAAAGACGTATTTGGTATATAATATTAGGTGTATTAGCCGCTATTGCTTTTTTTCTGTACAATTCGTTGTATGTTAGCAGTTACATTGCAAAAGCACCATTGCAGGCAAAGTTTACTACAGCCAACATTCTGGCTACTTTGGCTGTTTTAGGCATTTATGCAGTTATTGGCATCCTCACTATGCTAATTATGCGCAGTTCAAAATGGGGAAGTATTTTGGGAAAATCAAAAAAATAGTTTAAAAAAAAAGATATTATGGCTCAAGTATTTGTAATAGGAATCGGTGGCACAGGCATGCGCTGTATTGAGGCGTTTACCCATTTGTGTGCTATGGGAATGTTCGACAAGACGGACGTTCACTTATTAGCGTTGGATACCGACAAAGACAACGGTAACTTTACGCGTCTCAAGAATTTGAAAGAGGCATATATTAAAACCAAAGGTGTAAACAAAAAACAATTTGCACTGGAAGACACTTTTTTCTCTGCTAATTTGCATTACTATCAATTTAGCCCTGACTATTCGAGACTATCAACTTTTAGTGCATTGTATAATTATGGCGATACTAAATTCAGTAATCCGGAAGAAGCTGCAATTGCTGATTTGCTTTTCACCGAAAGCGCCAAAGATTTTGACCTAAATCATGGCTATCGAGCCCAAACGCATTTAGGTAGTTTATTGATGTATCATTCGATAATAGATGATGTAAAGACGAATGACCGGAGTGATTTGAGGCGGTTTATTCAGGAATTGATTTCAGCATGCTCAACAGGAAAACCAAGAGTATTTATTTTGGGATCCGTTTTTGGCGGAACGGGGGCTTCTTCTATTCCTATCATCCCAAAAGCTATAAAGGAAGCGGCAGCCTTGATTTCTGATGCTACTGATATCGAACGCAATGCTTATTTCGGAGCTACTTTGCTAACAAGTTATTTTTCTTTTCCACTGCCTAACGATGGTGAAAAGGCTAATCAGAAAGTGATAGCCACGTCCGATAAGTTTGCGCTAAACTCACAAGCTGCAATGATGTTTTACGAAGCTGACGAAACGGTAAAAAAAACCTACCAGAAGTTTTATATGATGGGTACAGAGACCCTTGATTGGAAACCAAGTAAAGTTAAAGATAAAACCATTACCGGTGGCGAAAATCAGGAAAACGATTCTCACTATATTGAATTTTTGGCTGCCTTTGCTGCATGGCATTTTTTCAATTCACCCGAAGAGGGTACGGATTTGGCAGGCTTGGCTGGTTTAGAAGACTTAAAACGCGAAATGAAAGCAGAATATCTTTACCGCACTTTTGATGAAAACGGCAAAATAAGTTTTACCGATTTTGTAGGAAGCGAAAAGAAAGAAGAGTTTGCAAAAAAAGTCGGTTTGTTCACAGCAATGAGTTATCTGGCAATATTAGAAAAATACGACTTTTTCGAGCAGGCTCAGACCGGTGATTTGAAAAAAGTTAAGATTGAGGGATACGAAGATATTGATAAGGAAGAAGTAGATGCTTTAAAAAAGTATATGTCGCTCTATCATTTTAAAATAGATAATGGTGAAATAAAGGACGGCTGGTTGCGTCAAATACATCGCTCTGCTGGTGGAGGCGACAAATTACTGTTAAATCCTGCCATTTTTGGTTGCAACTCTGTAAGAGAGTTTGAAAAATTTGATTTTAACAATATGCTTTATCAAAAAGGCTCTGATTTCGAAGGTCATAAATTCGGGACAGGTTGGACAAGTAGTATTATGGACAAATTCTACGGCGGATTCATGAAAGCCTCTGAGCCGGAAAGCATTGTCAACAAAAATGAAAAACTTATCAAACGGACGTATGATACGCTCTGTAAGTTATACGAATTTAAAAGTTAATAATCATGGGAAGATCAAAATTAATAAGAAGCACCGAGGGTGTTAAATCAAATTCTGAAGGAAAATGGTATGTTCACGACAAAATAAAGCCCTTTATTCGGGGAATTATTGCCGGAGATTTAGATATAAATCAAGTTTCAAGCACCCTAATTTCGGGGGTCCCAACCCCATGGGCAAGAGCAAAGTTATTTTGGTTTGCTTTTGACTATCTCCAACAGCAAAATCCCAATATTATTACGTCTGGATTGATTGATTTTTATGGAGTTCTGCGAGATGAATGGACAGGAATAATCGCTTTAATCGCTTTGTTTCCCGACCGGGTTTCTTTCTCGGAACCAATTTACATGAATCCGAAAGAAAAGGGTCTCTATAATATTTCAGGAGCTTTTGGACGTATGTTGCTTGATGATGTTGATATTTGGACCGACCAAATAGCAAAACAACACAACCCGGATGAACTTCCTTATGTGCAATTATTGCGCTATAATGGACAGCTTATTGGCGGCACTTCGCCATTCTCTTTGGTCTTTCCGGCTGTGGAATACGGTAACCTTAAGCATGCAAGTGATATACCCTGGTTTCGAAACGGAAAATTTGAAGACCCCATGAAGTATTTGGACAAGGATAAAACACAAAAACTTTATCTTTTTCTTAAAAATATCAACACCAATTTTTCCGGTTACGAAGAAAACGTCAACATTTCTCGTCAAAACAATAGTCGATTGGACTTATCCGGCCTAAAAACATATTTGCGGGCTTGGCTGGAAAATATTGAACTGAAAGAAAATAATTTGCAGAAAAACGGAACAGTGGCTAAGTATTCCAATCTGGCTATGCCCTATAAATCATTACTTGCTTCAGTACAAAAAGTATATCAGCTTACTACAGGTGAGTTTACATTTGACCGTCCTTCCGATGCAAGTTTGATTAAGGCTGAACTCAGCGATTTGCAGAATATATTGAAAGACGATAAAAAAATAATTGGCTGGTTTGAATCTTCTGACAGAAAAAACCCACTTTCAAAGGCCGCTGTTTATTATCTGAAAATTAACGATGTACGCGACAAAGAAAACCCCACAAAATACTTTGCTTTACCATTGAGTATGGAGGGTATCCAAATGTTTACTCAACAATTAGGTATCCTGGTTTCACATCAAAACCAAAAATTCGATATTGTGGGCAAAATCAGCGAGCAGGGCAACTTGATTGTAGATTTAACAGTTGCAATTGATGGACAGCCATACAAGTTAAATTCTAAAGAGTACGAAATAGAATGGGCGACAACAAATAATAAGGTTATCATGTGGCCCGATTTTATTTCTGATAATTGGGATGCCTATTACTTGTATTCAGAGTATCCAATAAATGTGCAAGGCGTTAAGTTTGTACCATTCTTCAAGAGAGGGCAGGAACAGAAAATTATTACCATTGAAAGCGCACATGGTAATAAAATACTTAAATCGGTGGTTTATTCAAATAGCTCTGACGATGATTTGCAGGAGGGGGAATTAGATATTACGCAGTTGGTTACATATCCTGCAGGCCAAGTTCCGCAAGAAATGCACAAATACGAAGTATTGAAGTCCAATCGTCCTATTGCAGGCTTGGAAATTCGAATTGAAAATGCAGGAAAATCACAACTTGCCGGATATTTAGTTGTAAAGAATCCGGGTGATGAAACAATGGGCGGCAAGAAAATCATTGATTTGAGTACCGAAAACATTACAAAAGAAGCTATTGTCGGGATTGATTTTGGCAGTAACAACTCGTGTGTACATTATACATTAAAGTCGGCGGCCAATAACGGTGCTCAACCTATTCAATTTAGTAACCGCCGTCTGGCTTTAGTAGGTATTGATGCAGAGAGCGGAACCACTGCGGAAAGAGATGAGCTGTTGTTTTTCTCTAACGAATCTACAATAAATGGACAAATCAAATCGTGGCTTCACGAGCATGATGTACGATATATTGGTGCTCATAAGGATAAAGAAATTGCCGGTGGTGTTGCTGTAAATGAAAAAAATATTCTTGTCAAGGAAATGGATAGGGAAAAGATAACCACACAGGCAGGAATTTTAAACTATAATATGAAATGGTTATCAGATATTGCCGGGTTATCAAAAAAAACTGCTTATTTAAAAGCTCTGTGGCTATCTGTTTGTGCTGATTTGTATGCACAAAAATGTCGCCCAACTGAGTTGCGTTGGTCTTTCCCCGGCTCAATGGCCTCGACCGACCTAAATCAATATACAGCTATCTATAATGGTCAGTTACCTGCTATCACACCTATTTTCGACAGTAGCACTGGTGTGCGGCTTCGCCCCGTTTCTATCTTGGAACAAACCGAAGCTGAATCGGTATGCAAATACGCGCTTAGTCGTGAATATGGATTAAACAATAACTTGTTTTTGGGTATTGATGTGGGTGGCAGTACGAGTGATATTTTGCTATTGGCTAAAGATATAAACTCGAACAACACACCGAAATTATATAAACAAAGTTCAATTCGAATTGCTGCAGGTGTGTTTTTTGACGCTGTTATTAAATCGGTAAGATTCCGAAAAGCCATTTACGATTATCACCAAGGGCAAAAAAGAATTAAAGTCGAAAATATTCATGAAATCTTGTCGGAAGGACATAAAGCTCCTTTCTATCTGAATAGTGTATTCGACCAATTGACAGATGAAGACTTTTCGGCATTTTATAGCTTTATCGGGCGTGAAGCCTCTTTTGCATACGCAATTCCTGCTTATGTTACTGGATTGCTCGTTTTCTATGCTGGAAAGCTTTGTGCCAAAACTATTAAAGAAAACAACCTGACAGTTGTAAAAGAAGTGCATTTAATGCCTTTCGGCAAAGGTGGTCGTTTGTTTCATTGGTTACAAACGATTCCAGGAAGTAGCAGTACCAATTCATATTATGAAGAATGTTTCAGTAAGGGCTATGGAGAAGGTTCAGAGGTAATCAGGCTGGTTTATCGTAATGACGTCTCAATAGACAACAAGTCAGAAGTTTCGAAAGGTTTGGCTGTAGATACCGAACTTATTTATGACAGAAACGTCCGATTCACCTCGGATATTTTTGCTGAAAAGAATATTCGATACTTGCGTGATGGAAAATTCATTGAATTTGATGAAGATGAAATAGTTTCAGATGAATACTTTGAAAAAATTGGTCAATTTGAGTTCCCTGAAAAATTAATAAACTTTGAGGCTTTCTTAAGGATTTTTATCGATTTTGTTGGGCATAAAGCTGGTTTGGTCAGAGATATTGCTGTTCTTGAGAATCGTAGTAAGGAACTATCAAGTCGCCTGTCGGCATTTATTGATAACGATGCGGAGTACAAAAAAGCTCGCAATGCCAAACAGCAAACCAATCGTTTTGAGTATCGCTTCCCAATTCTTATTGCTGAAGGCTTATGCTATTTGGAACAAATTCTTATTCCTGAAATCTTTAAATCCTAAATCAGCATAATGAGCTACTTGGTAATGCATATCGATAAAGATTTTATTGTCGGCACTGTGTGTGCTGATAATGGAACTTTTTATCCGATTACCAATGGGAAAGAGAGCCTTTTATGGCTATATTTTTTCAATAATCCACACCAAAACAGCATTTCATTTGGGAAAGACAACAAATCACATTTCAATAATTTAGAAGTAAACTACTATGGTAAATTCTTTGAGAAAATTGAAAACGAACAGGAAAAATTTATTTTACGAGGTATTGATCATCTAGTTATTGATTTGCTGAAAGAATCAGGATTACTTGAATTGCTGAAAATATCATATAAACAAAAAACCCTTAACAGTTCAGATTATGTCCCTACTTTAATAACTTTTTCATCTACTATAGGCGATAACGCCAAACAAAAAACAGTTGAATATTTAAAAAAACATGGATTTCAGATTGATTCTTACACCATTCCGCTTGCCGAATTGACATGCTATCACAGTTTGAGCCAGAAAGCATTAAAGTCAGGAACTGGAAGTGTCGCTATCTTTCTGGAAGCCACTAATTCATCTTTACATTTAATGAAATTGTCTCTTTCTGACAGCTATTATTTAATGGACGGTAAACCCAACTCTTGGCGAGGAAAGGGTATTGATCCGCGGAAAAGAGCATTGGCAAGGTTTATTGTAAATGAAGTTAATAAAGCCACCGGTGTACTTTCATCAGAAGATGAAAAAGAAGATGAGTGTGAACGATTGGAAACTTATGCAGAAGAATGGCTGAAAAGGTTAGATTTACAAACAAGAAATATGCCGCTGCGAATACCCTCTATAAGCTTTGCAAAAGCACCCAACATGAAAAGAGATGTAATGGTGCGAAAAGATGATTTGGACAGCGATGCAGGGCAATATACCCAAGATATCAAAGATATTTATGATGTGTTTAAGAACGATAATGTAAATGGTGATGTAGCTGCAGTATTCCTTCTTGGTGACTGTTTCAAGTGTGAGCGTGTAAAAGACCGTTTCGAACAAACGATAGGTAAAGACAAGCTGCATTTCTATGCCAATAATGATATTCGGGACATTATAGGTGTTTATCCCAAAATCGATATAAATCGGTATGCAAACGAAGAAGCAAGAATAATAGAAAGAGCCAAAACCGAAGAACTTAAACAAGCTGAACAACGCGCACTGGAAAACCAATTAAGGAAGGAAAAAGAAGCAGAGACTAAACGTCAAGCTGAATTATTGAAAGCAGAACAAAACCAAAAAGAAGCACATAAATTATTTGAAAGAGCTGTTGAGTTGGATAAGGAAGGGAAGTTGGAGGATGCAAAAGTAAATGCAGAAAATGCTTTACTAATAAATGGCAACAATGATGAGTACAAGCAATTTGTTTCTGGTATAGTCGCAAAAATCAGCACCCTGAACACCAAAAACGAGCTATATAAATCCTTTTTGAATAAAGCAGATAATTTTTTAGAGAATGATAAATTGGGAAAAGCTCTTGATGAATACGAATCAGCCCAAAATGTATTTGACAATGTCGAGATTCGTAAAAAGATTTTAGACGTAAAACATTTGACACAGAAAAAAGAAAAAGAAAAGCATCAGAAAGAAAATGAAATAAAAATAAAAATTGAACAATTGAAATTGGAAGCTGATAGTTTTTTTATTGGCCGAAAATGGGAAAAGGCAAAAAACATTTACGAAAACATAATAAAACTCGATAATAATGATAGACTCGCTAACCAAAGAATAATTGCATGTGAAAAGATTAGTTCTTTAGAGCCTATTATCAACAAAGCGGATCAAAGCTTTTCAAAGCACGACTACAAAGAAGCAATGTTGCTCTACACACAGGGCAAACCGGATGCGTATTGCGAAGAACAATATAATAAATGCACAAATATCTTGGCTAATTATCGAGAAATAAAACAGTTAATGGCTGAATTAAATTCTTTAAAAAGTTCAAAGAATATTGAAAAGATGAAGTTTCGATTAGATGAATTATCAATTATATGTAAAAACATTCAAATAATTGATCCTTCAAATAATGATTTCACATCAGATTTACAAACCTATAAGGAAGCAATAGAGAGAACAGTAAATAAAAGCCTAAAATCTGTAAAAATAGAAAAACCGCTGAGTGAAGAAAAAAGGCAAAATAAAGAAATTGGTAAAACTGTCATTAAAAATATAGAAGCAAAGAAGATTGATGAACTAAACAATAATGAAGGAGAGAAGCTATTCAGGTCGGGTAAGTTTATAGACGCAAAACACATGTTTGAGAATATGTTTTCCAAAGACTCAAACAACAAAGATATTTACGAAAAAGCCTTAAAGTGTCGTGAATTGTTGAAATACGAAAGAATTCTTAAAGCAATGTTAATAGAATCAGAAGCTATTCTGAAAAACAACAATTCAACCAAAGCTAAACAACGACTTTCTGAACTACTGGATGTGCATAAATTATACAAAAAGAATGAAATTATAGATACAAGAATAGATCAAATAAGGAATATCCTTTCATCTGTTAAATAATAAAACGATGATGTGATTATATAAATTAGTATAAACTTAAAAGTAAAAATCATGGCAAAATTTGATTTAAACAAAGGTGACCGCTTTAAACTCGATAAAAGTTCGGGTTTAAGTAAAATTAAAGTAGAATTAGGATGGAAGGGAGGTGATCTTGATGCCTCAGCCTTTCTGCTTGGTGATGATGTTGTAATTTCTGAAAATGCTGATTTTGTTTATTACAATAGCGAAAATCGTACTGAGCCATTTGATAGAAGTAAATTCGGAAATAAGAAAAAATGGAAAGAAGAAACCCGTCCAATGTCTTTTGATGGTGCAGTTTTGGGTTCAATTGATGATGTAGGAGATGATATTGATGAGGATTCAGATGAAAGCGATGAAACCCTAGATGTGGATCTTGACAGCGTTAGTGGAAAAATTCAGGAAATAGTTTTTGTTGTTACGATTTATAATCGTGAAGGTGATACAGGAATCACATTTAAGGATGTAATTGATCCATACATTAAAATTATTAATACTGATACTGAAGAAGATATTATTCAATATAAATTAGCTGAAAGATTTGGAACAGAAACGGGAGTTGAAGTAGGTAGACTAATTTGCAATATTGAAGGCGAATGGGAATTTGAAGCCATTGGTAAGGGCTACGAAGGAGGTCTTCAAACTTTTGTTGACATGTACACCTAAAATCATTAGTTATGACAGAACAAAAAAGAAAATCAACAAGAAGTTACAATCTTGATAAAGGACGAAATTCAACTTCTTTTGATCTTTCAAAAGAAGACAATATACCTATTGTAAAGAATAACAAAGCTAAATGGTGGCCTTGGCTCTTGTTGTCAGTCATTGTAGTTGTGGCTGTTATTCTATTGGCAAAGCAATATGCATCAGACGACGAACCGATCCTAGCTAAACAGGAAAAACAGTCTATTGAGCAATCAGTTGCAAAACCGGAAGAAACGCAGTCAAATCCTCTTGTAAAAGAAGAAAAGCCCGCAACGGCAGAACAATCTTTTGCTGAGGATAACACTCAACCTTCTGTTGCATCTGCCGAAGAACCTGCAAAGCCAGCTGCTCCAGAAAGTCCATCTGCAGATGAGCCTGAAATTATATCCGCTCAAAGCAACCAACCTCTGGCAAACGCTGCTGCAAGCGAACCCCCTGCTTCAACCATTTCAACAGAAACCATTGAAGAAAAAGCTAAGAGAACAATCAGAGGAGATTATGGAAACGGTGAGGATCGTAAACAGGCTTTGGGAAGCGAGTATGATGCTATACAACAGAAAGTCAATGAAATGTATCGAAACGGAGATGTAAATTTAAATTCAAATTAAATGTTTAATCAAAGGGCATTGCCTTTTGTGGGTAATGCCCTTTATTTCGAAAACCCTATGATAGGAATATTGATAAAAGTTATTTTGGGGCTTTTTGTTTGGATGGTTTTGCCAAAACTTATCTTTCAGAAAAGAAGTAAGAAAAAAGCACCGTTCAGAAGTTTTACTTTCGTTGTATGTATGATAATTGGAATCCTGTTTATTGTATATGGAGTTATTGATTTATTTAAATTGCTTTTGAAATGGTACATTTAATTAATATGATTAAATTAATTATTAACTTAAAAGCTAACATATGATTTTAACACATAACTTAATGGACACCTAAAGTACACTAAACAAGCTCATCATGAAAACACATGCAATTTTATTGATTTTGATTACAATACTTCTTTCAGGATGTGTAGTATCTCATTTTGATATGCCTAAATTTTATAGCGTATCTTCCAAAACTCCGGAAGGAGAAAAGGCAATAAAAGAAAATGGGATAAAGTATTTATCTAAAAGTACTTATGGACTATTTTGGAGCGATTTTTATCGAAAAAAGGGTGAGTTTGTTTATGACATAGTAGAATTAATGGATGGGAGCAAACAATATAAAATTGTAAGTCAAAAAGATGTGGATAGATTAAAACTGTATCCTGATTTTGGAGTCTGGAATTTCTTTTTCAAAGTAATACTTATCATTACAGGTATTATTTATTTGATAAGGTGGTTGATTCGCTGGCTTCATAATTCTTCTAAAAAGAAAAAGATAAATCGAGAATACAAAGGAGTTGTAAAAAATTTGATATTAGTATTTTTTCTCGCCATAATATTCTCTTCTTGTGAAAATACTCAATCCTTAAAGGATAATAGCATTGAAAGCACTAAAATGTCATATCCTGAAATTATTTCAATTGAAAAACACAGTTTTACAAAAGAAGGGGTGCCAATTCTTTTATTAAAATTGCAGATAGATTCTACAAAATTCGACTGTTTGGGTCTAGGAGGCCAAGCTTTAATTGAAAAGGTATCGTCAAAAAAGATGATAATCACTTCTATAACCCTTAAGCCTAAAGATGGATTTTTTATTATTAAAAAGATAGAAGTAAAAAGGAAAATCGATGCTCCACTTTATTGGATATTTTCTGTTTTGGATAATCATTTTCTACATGATAAAGCTTATAATTTGTCTGTTTCTATCATATCTGGGGGTTTGGTAATCTTATTCGTCTTATTAATTTTCAAGGTTGGTCTAGTGGAAACTATTTTGGGCATTTTTGACGAAATGTGATATTATGAAAATTGGAATGATAAAATCGTGACTTGTGATCAGAAATATTTTTTGAATTCCTAAAAATACGTACATTAAGGTTTTAATAAAATATAATTATGAAAAAGCTCAACGAATTAAAAAAATCAATTCTTGCCGATGGCATAATTGACGAACACGAAGTAAAACAATTGCGTGAAGTTCTTTACGCAGATGGTATTATTGACAAAGACGAAGCAGAATTTCTATTTGAATTAAATGATGCTGTATCCGGAAGAGACAATCATGCGTCCTGGGCAAAACTTTTTATCGAAGCAATTACTGACTTTCTTTTGGAAGATGAAGTTTCACCAGGTGAGATTGATGAAGATGAAGAAAAATGGCTTTATGCAAAGATTGAAGGCGATGGAAAAGTTGATGAATTGGAACTTGCCTTGCTTGAAAACCTTAAATCTAAAGCAAAGTCGTTCCCTGAATCATTTCTAAAACTCATGTAATAAATTCTTATCCATGGAATCAATTAATAACTACACTGGGCTTACAGCAAAAGAGGTAGCCGAAAGTCGTCAAAAAAGTGGCGATAACGTTTTGACTGCAATAAAGCGAGATTCTTTGTGGTCTATCTTTATTGGAAATTTCAACGACCCCGTTATCAGAATACTTCTTATTGCAGCCGCTATCGCCATCGGAATCGGTTTTTATACCGGTAGTTTTATTGATGGAGTAGGCATCATTGTTGCCATTCTGCTCGCAACCTTTTTGGCAGCCATCAATGAATACAGAGCCAGCAAGGAGTTCGAGATATTATTGAAATACAACGAAGAGAAAAAGGTTGTCGTAATCAGAGATGAGGCAAAAACGCTGGTTGACAAAAAGGACATTGTTGTCGGCGATATAGTAGTACTTTCCGAGGGCTACGAAGTTCCCGCCGATGGGGAAGTTCTGGAATCAGACACCTGTAAGACAGATGAATCTTCGATGACCGGCGAATCGGAACCAAACCTTAAACTTTCGAAGTCGGATTCCGAAGGAAAAACTTTAAAACACAGATTTAAGCCCTGGGAACTTTTCCGATCGTGTACCGTTGTTGAAGGTTCATGTATAATGCGTGTAACAAATGTTGGAAATAGCACAGAGATTGGTAAAACTTTGAAGGAGGTAATTGAGGATGAGGATGTTCAAACTCCGCTGAATAAGCAATTGGAAAAACTCAGCAAACTTATTGGCGTAGTGGGTTTTTCGGTAGCATTTCTAACTTTTCTGGCACTCTTCCTCAGAAACGTTTTCCTAAACGAATTCTTCACTTTTACCAACTATCAATGGTATTTTCTGAATGTGCTTTTCTTTGGCGGCCTTCTGATTCTTTACAAAGTCTGGATGCCCATTGTTTACGATGCTTTTGAATTATTTGGCAACGAAAAAGAAGCACCAGACGACATCGAAAACAATAGTTTCAAAACATGGTTAAAATATATTTTCGCAGGTACCATTTTCATAGCCCTTTTTATTTCCGCCCCCGTGCTTTTAGGAATTGTTGAAGGCTACAATCATTATTGGATCAACGTTACAGTAATCAATCTGCTGATCGAGTTCTTTATGATTGCTGCAGTACTTATTGTTGTTGCAGTGCCCGAAGGCCTTGTTATGAGTGTTGTGCTATCTCAGTCTTACAATATGCGTAAGATGAAAAAGGAATACACCCTTGTCAGGAAAAATTCGGCTACCGAAACTATGGGCGCAGCAACAGTGATTTGTACCGATAAAACTGGAACCTTGACCGAAAATAAAATGACGGTTTCGGAATTTAACATCCTTTTACCTGATCATCACCAATTGGTTTTTGAATCAATTGTGGTTAATGCTACTGCTTCGTTAGAAGTTAAAAATCAAAATGGAAAATCTACACTAAGGCGTATCGGAAACCATACCGAAGCAGCCTTGATAAACCACCTTTACGATAAACACCGTATAGATGTTGAAACTATTAGACAATCATTTCATACAATCAGCAAAAAGTCTTTTTCGACTGACTGGAAGTATATGGCCACCTACGGCATCAACCATGCCAATGAAAAGGTCAATTACCTGAAAGGCGCACCCGAAATTATCCTTAACAAATGCAGATATATTGTCGGCGTAGAAGGTGGGGAAAAGGAAATTCTAGGCAAGGAAAGAGCTAATGCAATTTTAGGTGAAATCGAAACATTCGAGAAAAAAGGCCGCCGTGTTTTGGGGTTTGCTTTCAAAAGTAACTGCGACAATTTTGACGAAAACGATTATGTGTTTTTAGGTTATGCAACCATTTCAGACCCACTGCGAAAAGAGGTAAAACACGCCATTGCGAGTAGCAATGAGGCAGGTATCGAAGTAAAAATTATTACCGGCGATGCCCGTTTAACATCCCAAACAATTGCCGAAGATGCCGGTATTTGGAATGGTGATTCAGGCCTCATACACTTGTCTGGCGAAGTATTTAGCCTTATGGAAGATGAGGATGTTATCCAAAAAGCACAATGTATAAAAATCGTGAGCAGGGCGACACCCGACGATAAAAAACGGTTTGTAAATTTACTTCAAAGAGCAAATCATGTGGTGGCCGTTACCGGCGATGGAATAAATGATGCCAAAGCACTGAAATCGGCCGACGTTGGTCTGGCTATGGGTTCGGGAACCGACCTGGCTCAGGAAGCCAGTAAAATGGTGATCATCAACGATTCTTTTATAAGTATTATGAATGGTGTTAAATGGGGTCGTTCGTTGTACCAGAATATTCAACGATTCATTCTGTTTCAGCTAACCATAAATGTTGCAACCCTCACAATCGCAATGTTGGGACCTTTCATTGGTCTCGAAATACCTCTAACAGCCGTCCAGTTGCTTTGGATAAATCTGATCATGGATACATTTGGTGCATTGGCATTGGCAACCGAACCACCTAATCCGGACGTGATGAAACAAAAACCCAGAAGACCTGATGCCTTCATTATTTCTAAGGAAATGATAAAGCAAATATTCATTGATGCAACTGTTTTTGTAATTATCCTTTTGTTTTATCTTTTCTATACCGGACTCAACAATCCATCAAAACTCGACCCACACGATCTCATGCATAAGCAAAGTATGTTCTTCACCATCTTTGTTCTTTTAAACTTTTGGAATCTTTTTAATGCCAAAACTTTTGGAATGAAAAAATCGGTTTTCAAAGATTTCTTTATTAATAAGGGTTTTGTTTTTATTGCAATAACAATATTTATTGGTCAAATATTGATGATTCAGTTCGGAGGTGATTTCTTCAGAACTATTCCAATTTCTTTTAACGATTGGTTGATAGTTCTTGGATTAACATCAATCGTATTGTGGTTTGGTGAGGGAAGAAGATACATAATGCGAAAACGCGCATAGCAAAGTATAAAGGTAGATTGACAAACCGATTAAAGTCAAAGAATTTCACTGACATTAAGTTAATTTGAAAAACTCAGTGATGAATGGCTATTTTGGTTGAAACCGTAACACGGTCAGACCGAGATAGCCACAGCGCACCGATTATTTATTACTGTAGTGTACGCCGTTAAAAGCTCACCCAACTTCCCACTATTCACCAAACCAAATAGGTATAAGATAGTTGTGATAGGATTGTTTGTTTAGTGCTACCTTACTCATCGTAACAAAGCGTTTCGCCAGCCTGGCTTTTTGCGGTATAAGTCTCGTCATGATCTGGAAAATCCGGTAAAATGCTCCAGGTAAACCAGCGGGGGATTATCGGTAATGCGAATTTGCACTGCCACAATATCAACCCTGAAAAAGTTAAAATAAGTGGCCATAAATTTTTCGATTTCCAGGGCAAATTCTTTGGCCGAAGAAATCTATCGCGAAGCAATTTTGTTCTTTACCTCATCAAAGGCATGAGACATACCAACGGGAAGTTTAATAAGCAGCCAAAGCCATACTCCAAACAGCGAACCAGCTTCAGAAAAGTAATAACATAAATTGTGTTAAGCAAATGTCACAGCCTGGCAAATATCAATGTAAGAACCAGGAGGTAAAGTACCAGCAAAGAAAACTGTTGCAGGCCGTTGAATAGATTTCTGTTTTTTGCCATTCGTTTACTTTTTGGAAAAATTAACTAAAAAGAGTCTTTGAGTCTGAAAACACCGAGATTTGAAATAAGTGTCGATGAATATCCTTATTACGGGTATTAGCCTGCTACGTCCCCCAGTTTGCGCGGTCGAGGCTGCGGTATTGGATGGCTTCGGCGAGATGCTCTGATTTTATATCGGTACTATCGTCCAAGTCGGCGATGGTGCGCGACACTTTAAGAATACGATCATAAGCACGCGCCGAGAGGCTCAATTTTTCCATGGCGGTTTTGAGCAGCTCATGGCCGGTTTCGTCCACCTTGCATATTTGGCGCAGCAGCTTGCTCGTCATTTGGGCATTGCAGTGTATCTCTTTATTTTCGGCATAGCGGGCTTCCTGAATATTTCGCGCCCGTATCACTCGTTCTCTAACCGCCGTGCTGTTTTCCGACAGGCGGGCTTCGGTAAGTTGCCTAAAGGGAACCGGAACTACTTCGATGTGAATATCGATACGGTCGAGCAGCGGGCCCGAGATTTTGTTCAGATACTTCTGCACGATGCCAGGGCCACACACACAATCCATGTCCGGATGATTGTAATAGCCGCAGGGGCAGGGATTCATGGCGGCGATAAGCATAAAACTGGCCGGATACTCTACCGTAAAGCGGGCACGCGAAATAGTAATCACACGATCCTCGATGGGCTGGCGCAGCACTTCGAGTACCCCCCGTTTAAACTCGGGCAACTCATCCAAAAAAAGCACGCCGTTGTGCGCCAGCGATATTTCGCCGGGCTGTGGGTTTTGGCCGCCGCCAACCAGGGCTACATCGCTGATGGTGTGATGCGGCGAGCGGAAGGGACGAACCGAAATCAACGAGGTCTCCCTTTGCATACGCCCGGCCACCGAATGGATTTTGGTAGTTTCGAGCGCTTCGTGCAAATTTAAAGGCGGCAATATGGAAGGCAATCGCTTGGCCAGCATGGTTTTGCCCGAGCCTGGTGGGCCAATCAAAATAACATTGTGCCCGCCGGCCGCAGCTATTTCCAGGGCACGCTTAATATTTTCCTGGCCTTTAACATCGGCAAAGTCGAATTCATAATCGTTGAGCCGCGACTGAAATTCTTTGCGTGTGTCGATAACAGTAGGTTCGAGGGGTTTTACGCCATTAAAAAAATCGACCACCTGCATAATATTTTCTACACCATAAACTTTGAGGTCGTTTACAATGGCTGCTTCGCGGGCATTTTGAGCAGGAAGGATAAAACCTTTGAAACCCTTGTTGCGTGCCTCGATGGCAATGGGCAAGGCTCCTTTTATCGGTTGCAATCCACCGTCAAGCGACAGCTCGCCCATGATGATATAACGGTCGATGTCTTCGCTTTTTATTTGCTCCGAAGCGGCCAACACCCCCAAGGCAATCGAAAGATCGTAGGCGGAACCTTCCTTACGAATATCGGCAGGTGCCATGTTGATGACAATTTTGCGACCCGGCAGCCTGAACCCATTATAGGTCAGAGCCGATTCGATACGCTGCTGACTTTCTTTTACTGCGCTGTCGGGGAGGCCAACCATCAAAAAATTAACCCCCGTTCCGATGTTTACTTCAACCGTGATGGTGATGGCATGAACACCCTGAATTGCACTACCGTATACTTTGATTAACATCGTTATTTGTCTAAGATTTTTTTGAAGCGCAAGGTAGGTATTTAATTGAAATCAAAAACAGGATTTTGTGATATTATTTTTCTGCATCTAAATATCAACATTAATAAACAAAATATCAACCCAAATGACACCTTTATTTTACGCTGTTTATCGCGCAATTACAATACCTTTCAAATCCAAATTTTACTTAACACGAATGAAGCAGGATTTGGAATTGCTGTACTTTTGTGAAATAATTCACATTGTTAATATAATTACAGTAAATCAAAATTCAAAATGAAGCCTACGCACATCGAACACATAGGAATCGCCGTAAACAGCCTGGAGGAAAGTATCCCATATTACGAAAATATTTTAGGCCTAAAGTGCTATGCCGTTGAGGAAGTAAAAGACCAGAAAGTTAAAACCGCATTTTTCAAAGTGGGACAAACCAAAATCGAATTGCTGGAATCTACCGACCCGGAAGGCCCCATCGGGAAGTTCCTGGAGAAAAAGGGCGCGGGAGTGCATCACCTGGCCTTTGCCATGGACGATGTTGCCGAAGCACTGAAAGAAGCCGAAGAAAAAGGGGTACGCCTTATCGACAAAGAACCCCGCAAGGGTGCCGAAGGCTTAAGCATCGGATTTCTACACCCCAAATCTACCCATGGGGTGCTTACCGAATTTTGCGGTAAATAAAAATCAGCCATAATTTATTGAGTCACTATAATTAGAATCAGGAATCTAAAATCAGGAAATTTGAATAATCAGGACAAATTGCAGCAACTTATCGACCTTCGCGTAAAGGCTCGCGAAGGTGGTGGAGCCAAACGTATCGAGGCACAGCACAGCAAGGGCAAATATACCGCCCGCGAACGCATCGAAATGCTTTTGGATGAAGGCAGCTTCGAGGAGTACGACATGTTTGTAACTCATCGCAGCCACGACTTTGGCATGGAAAAGCAGGTATATCTTTCGGATGGCGTAATTACCGGCCACGGTACCATCGATGGAAGAGTGGTATATGTTTTTTCGCAGGACTTCACTGTTTTCGGCGGCTCGTTGTCCGAGACCTTTGCACAAAAAATTTGTAAGGTCATGGATCAGGCTATGAAGGTTGGGGCTCCGGTAATTGGCATCAACGACTCAGGTGGCGCGCGCATCCAGGAAGGCGTAAAGAGCTTGGCGGGTTATGCTGAGATTTTTCAGCGCAACATTATGGCCTCAGGCGTTATCCCCCAGATATCAGCCGTGTTTGGCCCCTGTGCCGGCGGTGCAGTGTATTCGCCTGCCCTTACCGATTGCATCATTATGAGCGACAAAACAAGCAACATGTTTGTTACCGGGCCAAAGGTTGCCAAAACTGTAACCGGCGAAACCATTTCGGAGGAAGACCTCGGCGGTGCCACAGTACATGCTACAAAGTCGGGCGTGGCACACTTTCGCGCCGATGACGAAAACGAAGGTATCATGATTATTCGCAAATTGCTGGAATATTTGCCCCAAAACAATCTCGAAGATCCGCCTGTTACCGAGTGCAACGATCCGATCGACAGAAAAGATGAGATGCTCAACGCCATTATTCCTGATAATCCCAACACGCCCTACGATGTTAAAGATGTGATTTATTCGATTGTAGATGATTCAGAGTTTTTGGAATTTCACCGACACTTTGCAAAAAATATTGTGGTTGGCTATGCCAAGTTTAACGGACAGCCTGTGGGCATTGTGGCCAATCAGCCGAATTTCCTGGCCGGCGTGCTCGATATTGATGCCTCGCGCAAAGCAGCTCGTTTTGTTCGCTTGTGCGATGCCTTCAACGTTCCCATCATCACCCTGGTTGACGTTCCCGGATTTTTGCCTGGCAGCGGTCAGGAGTACGGCGGCATTATTATTCATGGCGCAAAGTTGCTTTTTGCTTATGGCGAGGCTACCGTACCCAAAATTACCATTACCCTGCGGAAATCATACGGTGGAGCGCATGATGTAATGGGGTCGAAACAGCTTAGGGCTGACATCAACTACGCCTGGCCTTCGGCCGAAATTGCAGTGATGGGTGCCAAAGGTGCAGTGGAAGTTTTGGAAGGAAGAAAAATAAGAGAGATTACTGATACAGATGAAGCGGCAAAGTATGCCGCCGAAAAAGAAGAGGAATACCGCAAAACCTTTGCTAATCCATACCAGGCAGCAAGCTTTGGCTATATCGATGATGTGATTGAACCACGCAACACGCGCTTCAGAATTATCAGAGCACTGCAAACGCTGGCAACCAAAAAAGATTCGCTGCCACCCAAGAAGCATGGCAATATTCCAATGTAAAAAATGTATCTTATGTTATTGAATGAAATAGGTTTCGATTTTTCAAATGTATCCAGCTTTAGCCTTATCGTTGCTTTGGTTGGTTATAGCATTGTTTTTGGTGCCCTGGTGCTCTTGTTTTTTGTGTATAATCTCTTGCCCAAACTCATCAATCTGAATGCAAAACGACAGCTTCGCAAAGAAGGAAAATGTGATGATTGCGATGTAGCAACCATCGAGGGCGATGTAGGTGCAGCAATAAGCATGGCACTATACCTTCACATGAACGAAGTTCATGATGAAGAAAGTGATGTGATAACCATTCGACGCATCTCGAAACAATACACCCCCTGGAGTTCAAAAATTTATTCAACCAATCCATTTCTCAGGACTAATCTACGATGAAAAAATTTAAGTTTAAAATAAAAGGCCACGACTACGATGTCGAGCTTTTGGCTTTTGAGGAAAATACTGCAAAGTTTGATGTTAACGGAACTACCTACGAGGTAGAGTTGCAACACGAGGTGAAAACCTCAAAAACACCCCGCCTTGTCCGTCAGGAAATTCAACCCACACGTCAGGACAGCAAAATCAAAAAAGCCATTACCAAAACTGCCGGCCATGCAGTAAAATGTCCCTTGCCAGGCAACATTATGCAGGTATTTGTGAAAAATGGTGATGCAGTAAAACTGGGTGCTAAGCTGGTGATGTACGAAGCCATGAAAATGGAAAATACCATTGTGGCCGAAAAAGACGGCATTGTAAAAGACCTTACCGTACAGCCCGGCGACACCGTGCTTCAGGATGCTAAACTTATGGAAATTGAATAAACCTGCGATGAAAACACTTACAGGTTCTCGCATTAAAAAAAGCAAAATTCGATGAGAAGATTAATAACTGTTTTGGGAATTATTTTGGTGCTTGGTTTGATTTCGTACAGTTTTCCAAAAAGTTTTGGGGCTGATGATGCCCACGGACAAAGCCAGATAAGCCAAGCCCAGACCACCACCGGAAGCAATACTGACCATGAATCCGATGCAGAAAAAGGACTCTATCAGTTTTTGAGTTATACCGGCTTTGCCAACGCCACACCCGGCCATTTTATCATGCTCCTGGTGGGTTTGTTTTTTATCTTTCTGGCCATACGTTTCGATTACGAACCCCTGCTATTAATACCCATTGGAGTAGGTATTTTAATTGGCAACGTCCCCTTTCTGCTTGATTCCGGCCTAAAGCTCGGAATTTATGAAAGTGGCAGTGTGATGAACTATCTCTACTTTGGCGTTACCCAGGGTATTTATCCGCCTTTGATATTTTTAGGCATTGGTGCCATGACCGATTTTTCGTCCTTGATTTCCAACCCGCGACTTATGTTGCTTGGCGCAGCAGCCCAGGTGGGTATTTTTGCCACCTTTCTTGGTGCGCTTGTGCTCGGCTTTCACCCTGCCGAGGCTGGTGCTATTGGTATTATTGGCGGTGCCGATGGCCCTACGGCTATCTTTCTTTCGTCCAAGCTGGCCAACGGTATCAATATCCTGCCCGATGGCACTACCGTGCAAAACCTGATCGGCCCCATTGCTATCGCCGCCTATTCATACATGGCTTTGGTTCCTGTTATTCAGCCCCCGATTATGCGCTTGCTCACTACTAAAAAGGAACGCAAAATCCGGATGAAATCTCCCAGAGCAGTTACCAAGCTCGAAAAGATTTTGTTTCCGATTATCGGCCTGCTTTTTACGGCCTTCATTTCGCCCAGTTCGCTGCCCTTGCTGGGAATGTTGTTTTTTGGTAATATCCTCAAAGAAAGTGGAGTTACCAAGCGCCTGGCCGATACCGCACGCAATTCACTTATCGACATCGTAACTATTTTGCTTGGCCTTACTGTGGGTGCTTCTACCCAGGCCGATGTTTTTCTTACCGACCAGTCGATACTTATCTTTATCCTCGGTGCGCTTTCGTTTATGGTGGCTACGGCCGGCGGCTTATTGTTTGCCAAGGCGATGAACCTGTTCCTGCGTGGCGACAATAAACTGAATCCGCTAATTGGTGCTGCCGGTGTTTCGGCAGTTCCCGACAGCGCACGCGTGGTGCATACCGAAGGGCTGAAAAACGACCCCAACAACCACCTGCTAATGCACGCTATGGCTCCTAACGTGGCTGGGGTAATCGGCTCCGCAGTGGCTGCCGGTATTTTGTTGAGTTTCCTCCTTTAAGTAAATATTTTTAGAATTTTCAAAAGCCGGCATTCATTTTACCTATGCCGGCTTTTTTTATTAATAATAAAATAGACAAAGTGCTGTTTATCCAAGAGTACAGCCCAATTATGCTTTGCACAGATTTTATTTTAATACAAACAAAAATATTTTGATACGTATGAATTTTAAATTAACCTATTTGGCCGTTTTTATGATCCTTGCATTGGCAGGATTTACTTTTTCGGCCTGTGAAAAAGAAAAAACCGATACCATTCCGCTGGAAACCGTAAATGGCGAATTGATCGAATCGATCGACTACGGCAATCGAATCCTCTTATTTCAGTTTAAAACCGATCTACTAACTTACCCCATCACCTATACAATAAGAAATGAGGTGAGCGTGGAGGGTAGCAATATCAATATCCGGCTTATCGACATCGAAAAAGACGGGCACGATGACCTGAATATTGCCAAAGGCCCCGCTACTTGTTTGGTAAATATGGGTATCCTCGAAAACGGGCAGTATAATGTAAATCTTACCGCAGGACAAACCAAGCACAATGGCACGCTCGATATAGGCGATGCACTGATGAGCCTGGATTTTGCTCCCACTGCGGGCTTTACGCTTTTGCACGACACATTGCTTCGCATTCCTTTTGGGATCGTGTGGGGATACCTCGGCTATCAAAGCACTAGCAACGAAGGGTTGGCCAATAGTTTCATCGCCAACCTGAATTCATTAGGTGGCCAGGCGATAGATTTGCCTGATGGCAACTATGGGTATTTTTCTATTTCTGATTCCGGAGATTTTGTGCAAGCCATCGACCCTAATTTCAACTATCACAAATCGTTTATCCGCAACTATCAAGGGTCGGCCAGTGCGCTCAACGGGCAAATCCAATATTATAAAACCGAACATTATAACAAGGTGGATTTGATGATTTATTGGTTTTGGGATGGAGAAGAAAAATAAAGACGCATGAAACTTTTTTTTAGAGAATATGGCCAGGGGCAGCCGCTCATTATTTTGCACGGCATCTTTGGCGTGTCCGACAACTGGGTATCCTTTGCCCGCGAAATAGAAGACCGCTTCCGGGTTTTTATCCCCGACCAGCGCAATCATGGCCAGTCGCCCCACGACAGTACCTTTAATTATTATGCCCTGTGTGCCGATGTTTACGAGTTTATCGAAGAGCACAACCTTGACAATCCCATTATTCTGGGGCACTCGATGGGCGGAAAGGTGGCCATGCGTTTTGCGCTCGAAAACCCGGATATACTAAAAGCTCTGGTTGTGGCCGACATAAGCATGCGCAGCTACCAGCGCCGCTACAGGCATTTGGATATGATAGATGCAATGATGGCTGTAAATTTTGACAAAGCCGAGAAACGGGCGGATATCGAAAAACAGTTAAAGCCAATAATTCGCGATAAGCGAATCCGACAATTTGCCATGAAAAACCTCTACCGCCGCGAACGGGGCGGACAGTTTGCCTGGCGGCTCAACCTGGAAGCCATCAGCCTGAACATGGACGCGGTTTTCGAAGGAGTACAATCTAACCGGCTATTTAATAAGCCAACTCTTTTTATCCGGGGTGGCGATTCCGATTATGTAAGTTACGATGACTTCGATCAGATTTACCGCACCTTTCCCAAAGCAGATATCAAAACCATCGAGGGTGCAGGCCATTGGCTTCATGCCGAAAAACCTGACGAATTCCGGCGGATTTTCATGGATTTTATCCAGTCAGGCCTTTAGCCGGCAATTAAAATCTCCAATCTGAAATCTAAAATCTCCAATCTGACATCAAAAAAAGCCGCCAGGCTTGCAAATCCCTTGTCAGTGAGCTTGCCGACCTGCATTCCATTTTCGGGAAAAGTAAGCGGTGCTTTACTTAGTGCCTTTATTATCAGAATCTAAAGCAACCATTCTCATTTCGGGAATACCGATTTGGTGGCTTTTGTAAGCGGAGAGAAGGCAGGAGGCCGAGCTGGCAAAAACCCTTATTTAATGTTAAAAGCGGTTTAAGACTTTAAGCTCTCGGTGTTGAGCATGAGTTAATTGTTATTTTTGCGCCGCTTTAATCGCGTTCTTTTAGGGATTTGATAACATGGATGGAAATGCTGTAAAACTGAAACATTTTTGTAAATGGGGGAAAGATTTCAGTTTGGGATGGAATGAGAAAGCGACTGTTTTATTAAAACACACAATAACAGCATTTTAAATATTTGGCACAGCGATTGTAAACCAGCTAATCAAGTTCATTACAATATTGAATTCAAATTTTTAACAATAAACAAATTTATTCACAACAAAATTTTAAACTATTATGAAAAAGTTAACAGTAATTTTAATCGGTCTCTTTTTAATGACTTTCGCTTTTACAAATGTAAATGCGCAAACTGAGTTTGAACTGACTGGCAACACTGCGGCAGCAAATATTATTGAAGAAATTTCCTTATCAAATCCTACTGCATTGGACTTTGGTGATATTGTGGCCAACGATCAGGCAAGTGAGATTAAAGTCGAATCAACGTCAAATAATAGATCTGTCGTAAGTGGTAATGCTACTCTTTTGGCACAATTCACATCAGCTGCAGCCGCTATATTTGATGTTACTGGGCAAATAAGTTCTGCCTATAGCATTATCTTGCCAGCCGATGATATTGTTTTTTTAACTGGAGGTGGAGCAGATATGCCAGTAAATGGCTTTGAGACAACTGGTTATTCAGGTCTAAATGGTTCTGGTGAGGATAGCTTTTCTGTTGGTGCTACGGTAACTGTAGGAGTTGATCAGATAGCAGACGAATACACAGGCACTTATGATGTAACTGTAGCTTACAATTAATCAACGATTTTAAAAGATTTGGGCAAATGAGAATCATTTGCCCTTTTTCCATTTCACATAAATTATAACAACAAATCAATGATTCGAACGATCTCCATAAGCCTTATGTTTTTGCTGCTTTCGGCAGCGGGTCTTCAGGCGCAGACAAGCATTTCTGCCCAGGCCTTTGCCGAAATCATCGAGGCACTTACGGCCAACGAAACCGACCAACTGAACTTTGGCCGCTTTTCGACGGATGTGAATGGAGGCGACATCATCATTAACCCGGACGGCTCGCGCTCGATACAGGGTTCGCTCATCGGCGTTTCGGGGCCTCACAGCCCCGGCGTATTTCAGGTAACCGGTGCCCCCGAGGCCAGCTTTACGCTACAACTGCCCGATGGCCCCGCCATATTGATACACCAGGAAACCAGCAAAACGATGTTTGTCGAAAACTGGGTATCTGACCCGCCTACGGGGGAAGGTCCCTCGGTGCTCACCAACGGCACAAAAGTAATTAGCATTGGAGCTACCCTTAGCGTGGGCTCCTACGATGAGAACCCGGTGGGTGTGTATAGCGGAACCTTCCAGTTGACCTTCGCTTATAATTAACGATTGCCGCAAAAACAAAATAATGAAAACGCTGTGTTAAAACACAGCGTTTTTTGTTTGGGGGTGGAATGCAGCAGGTGGTAGAGATGCGATTTGGGGGGTGTAGAGACGCGATGCATCGCGTCTGTACAATCGTAGGGGATAGGGAGAAGCGATGCATCGCGTCTGTACGGTACAAAAATCAATTTTTTGTTCATATTTAAAAAATGTTTTTAATTTTGACAAAATATTAAAATTGAAGGCGATGACAAACAGCTACATCAAAACAAATCAATCTGTAAGTAAAAATGCCACAGGAGGCCGGCTGCTTATCGTGGCTATGCTCTTTGCGATGCTCGTAATGCCGGGAGCAATTTTCGCTCAGGGCAACCTTTTGATAACCCCGCGCAGGGTTGTTTTTGAGGGTAACAAATCCTCGCAGGAAATAAACCTGGCCAACACGGGGCAGGATTCGGCCACCTATTCCATTTCGTTTGTGCAATATCGCATGACCGAAAACGGTAGCTTCGAGCAGATCGAAGAGCCTGATCCCGGCCAAAATTTTGCGGATAAAATGATTCGCTACTTCCCGCGTATGGTAACGCTGGCTCCTGGCGAAGCCCAGATGGTGCGTATGCAGTTGCGCCGCTCGGGCGACCGCGAAGCCGGCGAATACCGTTCGCACATGTATTTTAGAGCTGTACCCAAAGAAGATGCGCTGGGCATGGAAGACCAACTGGCGGATACCACCGCCATCGGCATCCGCCTAACGCCTATCTTCGGCATTACCATCCCGGTTATTGTGCGCGTGGGCGATACCGAAGCCAAACTTTCGTTGAACAAGTTGAACCTGACGGAGGAAAGTGATTCGGCGGCAAAGCTGATGCTCACCTTCCAGCGCGAGGGCAACCGTTCGGTGTATGGCGACCTTACGGTGGACTATAAGCCCAACAGTGGTGCTGCCATCCAGATAGGCCTTGTGCGTGGTATTGGCGTTTACACACCCAACCAAAGCCGTCAGTTCGTGATGGATTTGAAAAAGCCCGAAGGTGTTAATTTTGATGAGGGCAAGCTGATTGTTCGCTTTACTAATGGTGAGGAAGACAACGACAAGCTGCTGGCCGAAAAAGAATTGCTCTTGGAATAATGTGGTTATTAAATCAAAATACTAAAATTGAATTGGGAATTATAAATAGTACCTGGACCTTGCGTTCAGGTCTTTTATTAATTCCCCTTATCATTCTTCTGTTTTTTTCGCAGGGAAGCTATGCGCAAAATACGCCTTTCCCACCGCCCAACCAGTTGCAGGTTTTCGACATGCAGGCCTTAAACTTCGGTTCTTTTTCGACGGGTACCGGCGGGGGTACGGTGATAATCAGCCCCCAGGGTTTTCGCAGTTCCACAGGGAGTGTAATCCTGATGGGCGGATTTTCTAACCAGGCCATCTTCGAGATCAAGCTCATTCCGGGGCGTTTGGTGCAAATTATGCTAGGGCCACCGGCAACGCTTTTCCGCATTGGCGGCGGCGGCACCATGACGATGACATTGGATGCTACCGACCGAGGGAGCAGCTTTGTTACCGATGGCGGTCATCCATTTTTTAATCCGGTGCAGGTGGGCGGCACGCTAAACGTGGGACCTACAGCAGCCAATCCGCCCGGTGAATACGAAGGCCAGTTCAGCATTACCTTTATTCAGGAATAAACTTATACTTTTTTATTAGTAAAAAAAAATATCACCTCACCATCCAGCGATGACATGCCAAGAGTTCCCGATGCCAAGATGTCTAAAACAATTGCCTTTTTACTGGCTTTGATGCTGGCATTGGTGGTATCGAAATCGTCAGCCCAGAGCCTGAGTGAAGACTATGAAGAAATTCTGGTTTACCTAAAAGTGCAAGGCGTTGGCGGTTACGAAATCAACAGCATTTACGGCTACAACAACAATCGCCTTTACCTTCCGCTCACCGATTTGTTTACCGCCCTTCGCATCAACCAGCAAACCTCCCAGCACTACGATTCCATTTCGGGCTACCTGCTTAACGAGGACAAGCGATATATTATCAATTACCCCGAGGGCTACCTCGCTGTAAATGGCGATACCACCCGCCTTAAGGAAGATGATATTTTAAAAACTAAAACCGGGCTTTATCTTTTTACCGGAATTTTTGGACGGGCTTTTGGTCTCTACATCACTTTTAACTTCCGCGCCCTGAGTGTGGAGCTGAAAACTGATTTGGAGCTGCCAGCCATCCGTGATATGCGCCTGGCACAGATGCGCAAAAATATAGAGATGCTCAAGGGCGAGGTGGTGGTGGATACCATCATCGGACGCGACTACCACTGGCTGCGTTTTGGCATGGTTGACTGGGCGATAAATTCCACGCAGCAGGAGGGCGGAACCTCCAATACCCGGCTATCGACGGCTATCGGTGCCGAGCTTCTGGGTGGCGAAACCAACGTGGTTCTCAACTACACTACCAACACCGATTTTAACCGACGCAATCAGGATTTCTCGTGGCGTTGGGCCAACAATAAAAGTAAATTCATCCGTCAGGTAAAAGTGGGGAAGATAAGTCCCGGTAGCATTAGCTCGGTGTATGATCCCTTTTATGGAATCGTGCTTACTAACTCGCCCACCAGCTATCGCCGCTCTTTTGGCGAGTACGAGCTAACGGGCTATGCCGAGCCGGGGTGGACGGTTGAACTGTACATCAACAATGTGCTGGTAAATTACATGAAAGCCGATGCTTCGGGCTTTTATAGTTTTGATGTACCACTGGTTTATGGCAACTCGGAAGTGGTGGTTAAACTCTATGGCCCTTATGGCGAAGAGCGCGTACGCAAAGAACCGGTGAGCATTCCCTACAACTTTTTGCCTAAGGGCGATTTGGAATACATCATCCGTGGCGGGATAGTGGAGGATAGTATGAGTTCCACCTTTTCGCGTGCTGAGGCTTCTTATGGTGTAAACCGCTTTATCACCATGGGTGGCGGTATGGAGTATTATTCATTTTTTGAAAACACCAATGGCATCCCCTTCCTCTCGGCCAACCTCTCGCCCATTCCCAACCTGCTTATCAATGGCGAATATGCCGATAAGGTACGCGCCCAGGTGATGGCCAGCTACCGTATGCCGGGCAATACATCCATCGAAGTGCAATACGCTCGCTACGAGCCGGGGCAGGAAGTGATTCGCTATAATTATCTGGAAGAACGCAAGCTGAATATTTCATTGCCAATCAATCTTTTATTTTTTAAAGGATATACCCGCCTGGGCTTTAAGCAAAATATCTACGAAAATTTTACCTACAACACAGCCGAGTTCTTGATTTCGAGCAACGTGGGCCCGATAAGTGTAAACCTTACCTCGTTTGCCAACTGGACCGATGATATTGCACCTTTTTTCAACACCAACCTCTCGGCAAGTCTGCGATTGGCGCAGGGACTTACTGCCCGCGCCCAGGCACAGATCGACATTAACGATCCCTCGATTATCTCGTACAAGGCGGAGCTGGAAAAACGCATTGCGCGTCGCGGATCGGCTTCGCTGAATTACGAAGAAAACCTGCGCAGCAACACCCGCAGTGTAAACATTGCCTTTCGCTACGACCTCGCCTTTGCACAAACCAATATGTCGAACCGTTTTAGCAACCAGGGACTGCAAACCAGCCAGGGCTTACAGGGAAGTCTGGCCTTTGGCAGCGGCAACAAATACGTGCATACCGACAACCGCTCGGTTACAGGCCGGGGCGGCCTGACCCTGATTCCCTTTTTGGATATTAACTTCAACCAGCAAAAGGATGCGAATGAACCCATTATTCCCGATCTGGAAGTATTGATTAATGGCGGTCGTTTCCTTGACAGGCAAAAAGATTCACTGACCCGCATCATGGATCTGGAACCTTACACCAGCGTGCTTATCGAGCTTAACAACGATGGCTTCGAAAACATTGCCTGGCAGCTCAAAACCAAAAGCATGCGCGTACACATCGATCCCAATCAATTCAAAAAAATTGAAATCCCGGTTTATCCCATGGGCGAAATCAACGGCATGGTTTATATCAAGCAAGGGCACAGCCTGGAAGGTCAGGGCAGAATAATCGTAAATATTTACGATGCTGAAGATAATCTTGTAACAAAGCTGATGAGCGAGGTGGACGGGTATTTCACGTTTTTGGGACTAGCACCTGGCGAGTATTACGCCACGCTTGATGAAGTGCAAATGCAAAAACTGGGCTGGACTTTTCAGCCAGAGCGGCTTCCCTTTAGCATCGAACCTTCGGAGTGGGGCGACATAGTGGATGGCATAGACTTTACGATTAATAAGTAGAGACGCGATGCGGCGCATATCCAAATAGCAAAACGGTTGTGTAGTCTGTAAAGACGCGATGCATCGCGTCTCTACGATGTGCCGAAAATCATCATCTAATTGCCCTCCCCTACTCGCAGCCACTGTAGTCGCAGTTGGTGCAGGTTTTGCACCCTTCTACATATATCAGGCTCCCGGCAGTGCCACAGGAGGGGCATTTTTCTTTGGTAGCCTTGGTGCCATCGGGGATATATTTTTTGAGTGCCCGCACCACACCGTTTTTCCAGGTGTTGATAGCATCACTATCCAAAACTAAATTTCCTACAATATCCACCACATAATGCAGCGGCATACCGTGGCGTAGGATACCTGAGATGAGCTTAGCGTAGTTCCAGTATTCTTTGTTAAACTGGCGCGAAAGGCCTTCCATAGTAATTTTGTAGCCGTCCGAATCGAGGAATTGAAAATCGTATCTGGCCTTGCCATGTTCTTTACTTTTGATAACCCATCCCTTAGTTACCCATTCGGGCAGGAAGAAGCCCTTAGCCTTACCGGTAAAAATTTCGTAGGGACGGCCGTCGAGAACACCAAGTACAGCAACAAACCGTTCGTCATCGTTTTGAAACCACATCACATCGGCCTTGAGCTTGTGCGGGCGGGCAGGAGCGGTGGTTTCTTTAAAACTCTCCTCAGTACTTTTGTTTGAAATTAGCACGCCACTGCGTGAGCCATCGCGATAAATGGTCATGCCCTTGCAGCCGCTTTCCCAGGCTGATTGATAAACATCGCTTACCAGTGCTTCCGTAGCATCGGCGGGTAAGTTAACAGTTACACTGATGGAATGGTCAACCCATTTTTGTACCTCACCCTGCATTTTTACTTTTTCAAGCCAGTTGATGTCGTTGGAACAAGCCTTGAAATAAGGTGATTTTTTCACCAGCTTGTCGATGTCAGCATCGTTATAAGTTTTTACCTCGGCAGGATTGTAGCCATTTTGCTTTAGCCATACCTCAAACTTGGGATGAAAAACCTGGTACTCTTCCCACGAATCGCCGACCTCGTCCACAAACGAAATTTTTACATCGCGATCGTTGGGGTTTATCTTGCGGCGGCGTTTGTAATTAGCCATAAATACCGGTTCGATACCCGAGGTGGTTTGGGTGCAAATACTCACGCTGCCTGTTGGAGCAATGGTGAGCAGGGCGATGTTGCGGCGACCCTTTTGTTTCATGTTTTCGATAATGGAGGGGTCGGACTCACCGATTCGCTGGATAAAGGGATTGTTTTTTTCTTTTTCAAAATCAAACACCTCAAAGGCTCCTCTTTCTCCGGCCAGGTCAACCGATGAACGATAAACCTCGGTAGCCAGCATTTTGTGAACATCCACCGAGAAGCTCGTAGCTTCGGGTGTGCCGTACCGAAGACCCAAGGCGGCAAGCATATCGCCCTCGGCGGTAATGCCAATTCCGGTACGTCGGCCCTGTAGCGATTTTTTACGAATGTTTTCCCACAGCTTGCGTTCTACGGCTTTGATGTGGTCAGGCTCGGGGTCGCTGTCAATTTTATCAATGATGCCATCTACCTTTTCTACTTCCAGGTCGATGATGTCGTCCATGATACGCTGGGCGGTATGGGCATGTTGTACAAAAAGATCTTTATTAAAAGTAGCTTGCGGGCTAAATGGATTTTCCACATAGCTGTACAGGTTGATGGCCAGGAGGCGGCAACTGTCGTGGGGGCAAAGCGGGATTTCGCCGCAAGGATTAGTCGAAACGGTTTTAAAACCCAGGTCGGCATAGCTGTCAGGCACCGATTCGTTGATTATCGTATCCCAAAACAAAATACCTGGCTCGGCCGATTGCCATGCGTTGTGGATAATTTTGTTCCACAGGCTGCGGGCATCGATGGTTTTGGTATAGGTGGGATTATCGGAGTTAATGGGATATTGCTGCACATATTCTTTGTTGTCGCGAACACAGCGCATAAACTCGTCGTCAATTTTAACCGAAACGTTGGCACCGGTTACTTTTCCGCTTTCCATCTTGGCATCGATAAAATCTTCGCTGTCGGGGTGTTTAACGGAGATGGTGAGCATGAGTGCACCACGGCGGCCATCCTGAGCTACTTCGCGGGTCGAGTTAGAATAGCGTTCCATAAAAGGGACTACACCCGTTGAAGTGAGCGCACTGTTTTTTACCGGGCTTCCACCGGGGCGGATATGGGAAAGATCGTGGCCAACGCCTCCACGGCGTTTCATCAGTTGCACCTGCTCCTGGTCTATTTTCATAATGCCACCATAAGAATCCGAGCGATCGCCATCGCCAATCACAAAGCAGTTGGAGAGCGATGATATTTGCAGGTCGTTGCCAATGCCTGCCATCGGGCTGCCCTGTGGGACGATGTATTTAAAATCTTTGAGCACAGCATAAATATCTTCTTCGCTCATGGGATTGGGGTAGCGTTTTTCGATGCGTGCCAGCTCGGCGGCAATGCGGCGGTGCATGTCGTCGGGGGTGCGTTCAAAAATTTCGCCATCGCTGTTTTTGAGTGCGTATTTTCCCATCCAAACGGTAGCAGCCAGCTCATCACCTCCAAAATAATCCCTGGAGGCTTTAAGTATTTCAGCACGCGAGAAGGACTCGCGCTTTTTGGCCGGGGGCAAGGATTCGTTTTTTGGTGGAGCCGGGCGGGCAAATTGTTCCTCGCGGTTTGCAGGCTGCTCGCGTTCCACGTACTTTGTATTATTTGCTTCACCGGGTTTTTTGATGACAACGGTTTTTGGCTCAACTATTTTCTGAAGTGCATCAATTTGGCTAAAAAGATCGAATTCGATTTGAGGCATTATGCTATTAAATTTTTAGATTCTTGTATCGTTAAAGTTTGCTTTTTGCAAAGGGGGCAAAAATGTCGCGCAAGATACAACGATTCGCAAAATCGTAGCTCAAAATGTTGTTAACGAAGCATTGTTGAAAAGATTTATACTACGGTAAATGAATCATTTAACAATTTCAAGTTTCGTTTTTTTAGTGAATTTTATAATTTGGCACAAGCCGAAATAGCTTGATATTTTGTAAAACTATTCCGATTTTTTAAGGCAGAATTCTACCCATTAACAGCTTTATCTGGTAGCTATAAAGGGCTTGTAAGTTTTTATACTACGTGAAGATGAAAATTTCAAAATTTTTATAATACCCCAATAAATTTGCTGGTAAAAATAAGTCCGGGCTTGATTTAAAATCAAGCCCGGACTATCCGTTTCTATCCCTTGAAAGGATTATCAAAACCAAAGCAAAAACATCCTTAATGAATATCGATCAGCTCGACCGAATAAATTACGGTAGAGCCGCCGGGAATCATATCGCGATAATTTTCGTCGCCATAGCCCAAATCGGATGGAATGTAAAATTCGTAAATGGCACCCTTGCGCATGAGTTGAATGCCTTCGGTGAGGCCGGGCACCAAATAGCTGAGGCGAATGCCCACAGGTCCCGAATCGTAGGACATGTCGAAGGTAGTACGGTCGGTGTACATGGCGCGGTAGTGAAGGGTGATACTGTCGTTGGCCGCCGGAAAGTTATCACCCTGTCCCAGTTTCTGAATTTTATACTGCAAGCCCGAGGGCAAGCCCACCACACCGGGTCTTCCCAAGTTTTCTTTCAAATAAAACGCGCCGGCTTCCTTGTTCTTCGCCACCATCTCAGCAAAACGCTCGTCTTCCAGTTTCTGCACTATCTTATTAAAATCCCGGATCAGTTGCTCGCGCACGGAGTCATTAAAATATCCTTCGCTTTTCGTCAGGGCATCATATAGCCCTTTGTAAACCATTATCGGATCGGCTTTTATTTCCTGCTCGCGGATGCCGGAGCCATAATCGTAACCAATAATGTAACTTATCGAATCCATCTGCGTAAGCGGCTTCACCTTGTCGGGCTGGTTGATAGGCGTTTGGCACGAATCCAAAATAAGACCGGCCAAAATAAGGATGATAAAGAATTTTGTGTTTTTCATAAAGTAAAATTTAAAACTAAGAACATTTGAACTAAGGGATTATTATGAATTAAAATGATGTTATTTTGGTACCAATGACATGTTTTCGCACGCATCCGGATATCAAGAGATTCCTCACTTCGCTCGGAATGACAAGGCTTCGGTGGTTTTGGGGGAGGGAGAAGGGAGCGCGGAGCACTCCCTTCTCCCTCCCCCTTCAACTGCACGGCCACTGTCATTTCGATGCCGCACCTGCGGCAGGAGAAATCTATTGCATTGAGTCAGATTATTTCATGGTAAGTACTAAGTAGTGTCTATCTTAAATCAAAAAGTGCCGATTTTATAGTCAGACATTAATTATTCACCACTGACCGCCATTTGCTGTTTTTCGACCCTTTTTTTGAAAATGATAAAATACATAGCCGGAACTACTACCAAAGTAAGGAAGGTCGCAAAGGCAAGGCCGAAAATAATAGTCCAGGCCAATGGGTTCCAAAATGCCGCGCTGTCGCCACCAAAATAAATATTGGGATCCAGTTGGGTGAATAATGAATTAAAGTCGATGTTCATACCAATGGCCAGGGGCAGCAAGCCGAAAATGGTAGATGCTGCGGTAAGCAAAACCGGGGTAAGACGCACGGCACCACCCGATACTACCGCCTCTTTAAAGGTGTTTCCTCGCGCGATCAAAATATCGATGTAGTCGATAAGAATGATAGCATTTTTAACCACAATACCAATTACCGCTATCAATCCCATGCCTGTCATAACAATCGAAATGGGCATCCCAAAAAGGGTATTGAACAACAAAACCCCAATCATGCTAAACAGCACCTGGAGCAAAATGATGGCTGGTTTTGAAAGTGAGTTGAACTGCGCAACCAAAACCAAAAACACAGAGGCAATAGCAATGAGGAAGGCCATCATTAAGAAATTTCCCGATTCTTCCTGATCCTGTTGCTCGCCGGTAAACACAAATTCGTAACCATTGGGCAGCGAATAATCGTTGATGGATGCCGAGATTTGCTGTACAATTTCGTTGGCATTGTAGCCGGTAAGCACGTTGGAGCTAAGTGTAATGGTAGGCCTGTATTCCTGGTGTATTACGCCGCCATACGATGAGGTATATTCGATTTTGGCAATGGCCGATACCGGGATTTCGCGCAGGCCGTTGGGGCCCCCTGGTACGGGGATACGCAGGTTCATCAGGTCGCTAATCTTTTTGCGGTATTTTTCTTCCAGCCGCACATTGATGGGATATTCCTCGTCGCCCTCGCGGTATTTGGATGCGGTGGTTCCGTAAAGTGCCGTGCGCAGTATCGATCCCAAGTAAGCTGTGCTAATGCCGTATTGGTTGGCTTTGATGCGGTCGATTTCCACAATCACCTCTGGTTTATCAATATCAGCATCCGACTTCAGGTCTTCGATGCCGGGGATGGCCAGCGAATCGATGAATATCTTGGTACGATCGGCAATTTCAACAAGGTCGCGGTAGGGTTTCTTCGATTCGCCCCTAATCTCCAAGTTGATGGGTTTACCGGTGGGTGGCCCCGATGCTTCACGATCCACAATAATTTGCGCACCGGGGATGCCCTGTAGGCGTGCACGCAATTCGATGAGTATGTCCGAAGTACTTCGTCCGGTACGATATTGATATTCTTCAAAACCGATCGACACTTTAGCCAGGCGTGCCTGCGTGGAGCGTTCAAAGTTATTCTGGCCGGCATTAACGGCTACGCTGGTAATTACCGATTCCACATCGGGATTGTTGTAGCCAATAATTTTAAATACCGAATCTTCAACCTGCTTCGCAACGCGATTGGTAACCTCGATATCGGTACCTGCCGGCATGGTGATATACACATAAACGTTGTTAGGATCGCCTTGTGGAAAGAAGACAATTTTGGGCGGCATAATGCTCATCAGGAAAAAAGTGAATATGAGCAGGAGGAAGGTACCCGCCACAATAATGTAGGGCATAATCCCTTTCAGCGTAAAGTTGAGCGTAGCGCGATAAGTACTCATCATTTTTGGAATGACAAATTTTTGAAACTTCTCGATCAAAAAGAAAATTACAAATTTTGTAAAAAGCCACATTAACACTGCAAAGGCAAAGAGGTTGCCCAGCCAAAACGGCCCTGAAAGGTAGCTGATGATGCCGGCAATTGTAAGCGAGATAAGAAAAATGGATTCTTTTTTATACAGCTTCCGTTTTTGGCTACGATTGCCACGGTATTTCATAAAATCGACAGCAAATACCGGGTTCATTACAAAAGCCACAAACATGGAGGCCACCAAAGTAATAATGAGGGTAACCGGAATATACAGCATAAATTTGCCGATAAGGCCCGGCCAAAAAGCCAGTGGCACAAAGGGAATAACCGTGGTGAGTGTGCCGGTAAAAACCGGCATGGCAACCTCGCCAACCGATTGCTTTGTAGCATCCTTAATGCTAAGGTTGGGCGTGTTCATGTAATTGCGGTAGATGTTTTCGACTATCACGATGGAATTATCCACCACAATACCCAGCACCAAAATGAAAGCCATGAGCACCACCATGTTCATCGAGAAACCCACCAGGGGCACAAAAATAAAGGCGATGACCATGGACAGCGGAATGGCAACGGCTACAAAGAGTGCGTTGTCGATACCCATAAAAAACATGAGCACCAAAGTTACCACCAAAAACCCCAGGATGATGGTGTTGAAAAGGTTGCTCACGTTGTTGCGGGTCATGGTACTCTGGTCGCCGGTAGCTTCGATGGTAAGATTGGAGGGTACCTCCTGCTCAAAATCCGCCATGATTACCTTGATCTTATCGATGGCCTCAATCAGGTTTTTGCCACTTTTTTTGATGACATTAAGTGTAATTACCTCTTGGCCACCCATGCGTGAGTAACTTTCGCGTTCTTTAAAATCATCTTCTATTGTGGCAATATCTTTAAGGTAAACACCCTCTTTAATCAAAATCTGATTGATTTCGTTAGGATTGTGAAACTCACCAACCACGCGCATGTTGCGCTCCATACGTCCCACTTCTATCATACCTGCGGTAATAGTCATGTTTTCCATGCGTATGGCATTTACTATCTGATCGAAGCTCACGCCGGTAGCCTGCATCTTGTACAAGTCGATATTCACCTGTATTTCACGATCCAAAGCACCTACAATATCCACGCGGGTTATCTCTTCAAGGCCTTCAATTTTATCCTGCAAATCTTCGGCGTAGTCTTTTATTTTTACCAGACCCAGGTTTCCCGACATGTTGATGTTGAGCACCGGTATTTCCGAGAGGTCGATACGCGTTACTTCGGGCAGCATGTTAGGCTCCATCGCCAGCTCGGGCGGCATGTTGGGCTTGGCCTTGTCCACAGCATCTTTCACATCCTGCATCGCGCGGTTGTCGTCCACATTGGTTTCAAATTCGATAAAAATCAACGAGAAATCCTGGATAGAGTTGCTGCTGATGTTCTTCACCCCTTTTACACTTTTCAGCTCTTTTTCGATTGGGTGTGTTACCAGGTTTACCATATCTTCGGGCGAAGTACCTACATAAACCGTGGATACGGAAAAGTAGGGAAAGGTAACCTCAGGAAATTTTTCCTTGGGTGTGCTTTGGTAAGCGATAACACCGGCCACAATAAGGATAATGGTAAATATATAAACCGTTACCCTGTTGTGGATGGCGACATTGGTCAATGCAAATTCTTTTTCCTTCTTCATTTTACAAATGTTTTATCCGTCGTTAGTACTTGCTTTGGCCAACTGCTAATATTCATCAAAGTTTACCTTTACAGGATCGCCAACTGAGATGTTGTTGTAACCAAAAGTGATAACCACTTCACCCGCCTTAAGGCCTTCGATGATTTCGATTTTATCATGGCTAAAGCGACCGGTTTCTACATCTTTAAGTCCGGCAATCCAGTTATCGCCTTCTTTTTTGGCCACGAACACATAGTCGCGTTTTTCGCTGCGCTGCACTGTATTAATAGGCAGCACATAAGCTTCAGGGTTGCTGTAATCATTAAGGGTGAGAATGGCCAGCATGTTGGGATTGATACGATCGTTGTTGGGCAGTTTTACCTCGATGTCGATGGTGCGGTTGTTGGGGTCGATGACCTGCGCAACAGCCGAAACTTTGGCTTCGATGGTTTGGTCGATGATTGGCAGATACACCTTCACCTTATCGCCCCGACGAATGTTAGTAATATAATTCTCCGAAACTTTGGCCACCACTTTTTGCGATGAAGGATTCGACACCCTTATGGCGCCAGCGTTGGGTGCTGCTGCTTCGCCTTCCTTGAGTGCCACAAAATCCACCACGCCTTTGATGGGCGAATAAATCCGTGTTTTCTCCAGCTCGTTTTCCGCTGTTTTTAGTTTAATCTCCAGGTCTTCCTTACCGGTTTTAGCCTGAAGGTATTGTACCTCGGTACCAATTTTTTTGTCCCACAGATTTTGTTGACGCTCAAAAAGCGTGGTAGCCAGTTCCAAACCGTTTTTTATTTCACGGATGGTTTGCGTAATGCTTTCATTATCCAGCTCGGCCATCAGTTGCCCCTTGCTTACCTGGTCGCCTTCGCGCACCAGAATCTTCTCGACAACATAAGGCCGCATAGCAGGGACAAAAATATTGTTGTCCGATTCAACGCTGCCGCGTATTTCGATGTAATGGTTAAAGGTTTCAGCTTCCATTTTTTGGGCCACCACGGTGGGAATTTTTATACCCGCATCGGCTGCGCCGCCCTGAGCCACAATCTCTTTTTCCAGTGTGCTGATTTGTGCATTCAGCACATCACGTTTCTTTTTCAAGTCCTGCAATTTCGCGGTATTATCACCCCCGGAACCACAGGCAAAAAACAAGCTCACCATCAATGCCAGAGCAAAATATCGGGAAACGTTCATCACACTTTTCATATTTATTATATGCTTTGTTTTCATCGTCTTGTAAACTTTATAATTTTTCACTGTTCTTAGTTTTTGTATTCGGTCAATAGTTCTTCGAGTTTCAATTTGTTGTTGAGCAGCTCCAGTATTGCCATCACATAATCGCGCTCGCTGTTGAGGTACTGATTGTAATTTTGCTGCAACTCGATGGAGGAGGAAACGCCTTCGAGGAGTTTTTCCTGGGACTTGCGATAAATCTTCAACGACAATTCGAGACCCTTTTCTTTGTTTTGATAAACCTTCCAGGAGTTTAAAAAATTGTTTCTCACGGTGCTCACCTGTATTTCGAGGCCCGATTTGAGTTTTTGGTCGATTACCTCCAGTTGATCTAATTGGATTTTGGCCTGACTCACCTTGGCCGAGCGCGCACCACTTTGAAAAATAGGTACATCAAGTTGAACGCCCCAAATTGTTGACCGATACCAGTCTTCACCACTTTTCATAAAATTCCATTGCTCACGGGCAGCGGTTTCCTGATAATTGAGAAAAGTATATAGCTGGGGCAAATATTGCGACTTGTAGCGTTTCAAATCCAGATAAGCCAGTTCCTGCTGATTTTCAAGAATCTTGTAATCAATATTTTTTCGGTAGTCGAATGGTGCTTGATACAAAACCTCTTTATCGACTTTGTCAAGCAAATTATCCAGGTTGTCGGTTAGAACGATTTCATTTTCGAGTTTCAATCCCATAGTAAATTTCAATAAGTTTTTTGAAATAGCCAGATTGTTATCGATATTTATTAGCGTGGCTTGTAAATCAGTTATCAATAAATTAATCTGATCAACATCCGTATCTTCAATAAAACCATTTTCATACAAGGCATCGTTTGCTTGTTTAATCTCCAACAAAGAAACTAAAGTGGAATCAATGATTGTTTTATTTCTTTCGGCAATGAGCACCAAATAATACGACTCTGCAACACTTTTGTCTAACTGTATTACCATTTTATCGTACTGCTTTTGCGAAAAATCAACAAACACTCTTGATGCTTGCAGGCCAACAATATATTCGCCGCTAAAAAGCAACATGCTGGCGGTGGCAGAAGCAGCGAGATTATATTTGGTGCCAAACTTTACCGGCAGCAGGTCGCTTGTTCCTCCAATAAAATCGGGGATGAGCATAGTGGGAATGTCAATGTAATCGTTGTAGGCTAACGAAGCCCCAATCTGTGGCAGTCCAATGGCGGTGGTCTCCTTTACTTTTTTGCGTGCACTTTCGATGTCTTTCAGTGCAATAATTACATCGTAGTTGTGCTCCAGCGCAAAAGCACGCGCTTCGGCAAGCGAAAACAGCCTACGGTTTGTGTCGGCAGATTGCTCTTGCGATTTTGCCACAGGAGCAGCAAGCACCAGCGGTATCAGCAATATCATCAATACTTTTTTCATTCTCTTATTCAAATTTTAATTGTTCTTTTCTTTTTTCAAAATAGGCAATGCCTTCTTCATTGCTAATGCCACGGATGTGATTTTCGAACATTACTTCAAAAATGCGACTCATGGAAAAATTGGCCTGATCCAAAAATTTTTTGTCATGCATCATCTCCACTTTTTGGATGTATAAGCCGGCTACTACTTCCAAATCAAGGTCGTTGCGATAAATGCCCTGGTTGATACCCTTTTCCATGTTTTTGATAATCATTGCTGAGGTACATTCCTTTTTGTTAGAGATATGATGTTCGAAAACTTCGGTATAATACTTTCGGAAATCGAAAACATTGGAGGGATTGTACTTTTTGTACTCTTCGCGAGCCAGCTTGCTCACTTCCAGCAATTCATCAATCGCATTAAGTCCTTTGGCTAAAAGAGCTTCAATTTCCAGCGTAAAATCGGCCTGCAGTTTTTCGAAGACCCGGCGCAGCAAATCGGTTTTGCTGGTAACATGCTGGTAAAGCGTTTTTTTGGAAATACCCAGCTCGCGCGAAATATCATCCATCGAGATACTCCGAATGCCATACTTGCGGAAAATGTCGGCACTTCCTGCAAGGATAAAATCGAGCCTTTCTGTATTTTCTGTATTTTCCAAATTTGCCTATTTATTTCAGATTAATAAAACCAAAGAAACGTTTTGAGTTGAAAACGTTTCCGTCTTGGGTGCAATAAACTAATGCACCGACAAATTGTTGCGATGCCTTGCAAATAATATTCTAACACAATCTTACTTTGGGCTGATGCGAAGGTTTTTCTTCTTTTTGGCAAAATATTTCAGGCCCTCGGGTGTGGCAATGCTGCGCACAAAGCTATCGAACAAAACCTCGAAGAGCGTTGAAAACGAAAATTTATTGGAGGGAAAAATCTCTTGGTTGTGGATATCAACCAGGCGGCTCATATAAAGGCGCGAAATCAGCTCGATGGTCAAATCGCTGCGATACATGCCCTGCGAAATTCCTTTTTGAAGGTTAATTTGGATTTTCATAAACACAAAATCCATTCTTTTGGCAAAGTGTTCCTGGTATATTTCGGGGTATTTTTCTTTGAGCAGCACACTGATGGTGGGTGTCATATCGTAATACTTTCCGGCAATTTCCTTGCTCACAATCATCAAAATGTCGATGGCGTTCATACCTTCGAAATCGTGCATATCAAAAATATTGCTAAAGCTGCTTCTTTCAAATTCGAGGACTTTGCTCACCAGATCGTTCTCGTCCTTCACCAGTTTGAAAAGGGTTTCTTTGCTGATATTGAGTTTATCACAAATCGTTTTTACCGAGATGCTGTCGATTCCGTCTTCGAGAGCCATAACCCGGATGCTTGAAAGTATCTGTTTGAGTTGATCGTCCATCAATGAATTAAAAAATGAAGTCTAAAAAAAGCCGGTACAAAAGTATAATAAAAATCGAAATGCCAATTACCAGGTTTTCAATAATTAAAGTGGAGCATCCCGAAATAATAAATACTAAGTTATTATGACTCCAGTAATGAAAAACGGAAACCATAATATTTGCAAAAAATCATTATCATAAAATAAATATGTCGATTTTGTATCAGACGAACATTTTCTGACATGTATCTTAAAAATTAGTTAGGCAAACATGTTGTTGATTTGATGGATGACATTATGCCAAAGATTGATTCATATTTTGATCCCGATTTTATTACTGAACTTATTTTAGTTTACGAAGCATAAGCCTTCGTTACAAGGGCATAAATAATAAACATTAAGAATTTTCCCTTGTTAAGGGTCTGTCCAAAAAGTCGCTCTTTTTTTGATTTTAGATTAACGATTTTAGATTGTGTTGAATATCACCAACATCTAAAATCGATTAAATGGGAAAGAGGAAAAACCCCGCAATTTCATTTTTCCCCGGGTTAAAACCCGAGGCAATTCAAAGTATCTACTTTATTGTCAGACACCAATTACAATCCAAGCAGCACCTTAACAGGGTCATCGCCGGAGTAGAGCATTTTTGCCGGATTTTCGAGCATCTCTTTCACCTTCACCAAAAAACTCACCGATTCGCGTCCATCGATTACCCGATGATCGTACGAAAGAGCAATGTACATGATGGGATGAATCTCTACTTTTCCGTTAACGGCAATGGGGCGTTCCACAATGTTGTGCATACCCAGAATGGCACTTTGTGGCGGGTTGAGAATGGGTGTGGAAAGCATGGAGCCAAACACACCGCCATTGGTGATTGTAAAAGTTCCGCCGGTCATCTCATCAATAGTAAGTTTGCTATTGCGAGCCTTGGTGGCCAGGTTTTTTATCTCGGCTTCGATTTCGTGCAGTTGCAAAGTTTCGGCATTGCGAATTACCGGCACCATCAGACCCTTGGGCGCACTTACGGCAATGCCAATGTCAGCATAATTGTGATAGATCAGCTCGTTGCCATCAATTTGCGAATTTACTTGCGGGAAATGTTGCAAGGCACTGGTTATGGCCTTCGTGAAAAACGACATAAAACCCAACGAAACGCCAAACTTTTCTTTGAAGGTCTCTTTGTATTGCTTGCGCACCTCCATGATGGGGCTCATGTTAACCTCGTTGAAAGTGGTAAGCATGGCCGTTTGGTTTTTCACCGCCACCAGTCGCTCGGAGAGTTTTAGGCGGAGGGTAGTCATTTTTTTGCGTTCCGATTCGCGAGTGCCACCCCAGGCCGGTGAAGCTGTGCTTGCGGCTTGCTGTTGCGGGAGGTTTTGTCGATCATCGATAAACTGTGCCACCTCGTCTTTACCTATTCGTATTTTCTTATAAAAATCTGCCAGGTCGCCTTCGCTCAAATCGTTGGCCTGTAGCAATTTTTTGGCCAGGGGCGAGATGTGCATACCTGTGCTTTCCGCTTTTGGCTTTTCGGCCTTTGCAGTATTATCAGCATCAGGAGTGGTTTTTTCGCTTTTGGTTGCAGCCTTGTCTTCCGCCACAGGGTCGACTTTGGGCTTTTCGTCAGCGTTTACTTTTTCGGCCTTTGGTTTTGGTGCACCTTCGGCATCGGTGTCAATGGTAGCCACTATGGCACCCACTTCTACGGTTTCGCCTGCTTCCACCATAATCTTTATCTTTCCCGAGGCTTCGGCACTAATGCTTAGCGTGGCTTTATCCGAGTCGATCTCGGCAATTTCGGTATCTTTTTCCACATATTCGCCATCGGCAACCAGCCAGCTTGCCAGTTGTACTTCGCTTATCGATTCGCCCGGGCTGGGCACTTTTATCTCGATCATAGTATGTTATTTTTTATGATTTCGTTTTTTATTTTAATGGATGTACAAAATTTGCCCGGATAACCTTTTCTGGATTTTCAGCAAACGATTTCCAGCGATTGCCGATACATATCATGCGGCATTCCTCTTTCACCATGGGGCAGTCGCATTCGTGGAAGGATTTCTCGATAATCTTGCGCTGACGGATGGCATGAAACTTTGTAGAACCGGTGGCCGGACTTCCGCTGGGCGGACGTGCCACAGCCTGAAGGTGAACTTTTGGGAAATAATGGCCGATAAAGTACCAGGCCCCCATGTTAACGGGTTCCTCTTGCGACCACATGTAATCCGTGGCCTTTTTGTACTTTTCGATGATGGCAATAATTTGCGCCTCGGGCAGCGGATATAATTGCTCCAGACGGATAAGTGCCGTGTCTTCGATTTTCTTTTCTTCTTTCTCTTTCAATAAATCATAATACAGTTTGCCACTGCAAAACACCAGTCGTGTAACCTTTTCAACATCAACATTCGGGTCATCGATCAGCTCGCGGAAACCACCGGTGCTAAATTCATCCAGCGAAGATACACAGGCGGAATGGCGCAGCAGGCTCTTGGGTGTGAAAACCACGAGAGGCTTACGAAAATCGCGGTGCATCTGCCGACGCAAGGCATGAAACATATTGGCGGGCGTAGTAGGATTAACCAACTGCATATTGTTTTCGGCACAGAGTATCAGAAATCGTTCGATGCGGGCACTCGAATGCTCCGGACCCTGACCCTCATATCCATGCGGCAGAAGCAGCACCAGGTCGTTCATTACATTCCATTTGTCTTCAGCACTGCTCAGGTATTGATCAATAATTACCTGTGCAGCGTTGTTGAAGTCGCCAAACTGCGCTTCCCAAATCGTAAGGTTCTTGGGCGTTTCCAGGGCATAGCCATATTCAAAACCCAGAACGCCATACTCTGACAAGAGAGAGTTATACACCTCAAACTTTGCATCCTTCCCGCCAATAGTATCCAAAGGTACATAGCGTTCTTCTGATTTATCAACACGCAAAACGGCATGGCGGTGCGAAAAGGTGCCCCGTTCTGAATCCTGCCCGCTAAGCCTCACCGAATGTCCTTCGATTATCAGACTTCCATAGGCAAGCAGTTCGCCCATAGCCCAGTCGAGCTGATCTTTCTCGAAAACCATTTTGTAACGGTCGCTCTGCAATTTTTCAACTTTCCGATAAAACTCTTTATCCTCGGGAAGATGGCTTATTTTTTTTGCAATTTCCCTCAGCAATTCCATATCTACGCTAGTATCAGGCGATTTCTCAAAATCTTTTTGCGTGGCTTTTTTTATCCCATGCCAATAATCGTCCATAAAAAAGCGGATGCTGGTTTTTTCTTTCTTCCGCGATTCTTCAAGATTTTCATCCAGGGTAGTGTTAATAGTTTCTTCAATCTCTTGAATTTCCTTATCGGTAATCACGCCTTGCGCTAACAGCCGACTGGCGTAAATTTGGAAGGGGTCGGGATGTTTTTCGATAGCTTTGTAAAGCAGGGGCTGAGTAAAACGGGGTTCATCACCTTCGTTATGACCATATCTGCGGTAGCACAAAAGGTCGATAAATATATCGCGCTGGAATTTATCCCGAAATTCGAGGGCAAACTGGATGGTGTAAGTCAGTGCTTCCACATCATCGCCGTTAACATGAAACACCGGCGATTGCACCACTTTGGCTACATCGGTACAATAGGTGCTCGAACGGGCATCGAGGTAGTTGGTCGTAAAACCTATCTGATTGTTGACGACAATATGTACCGTGCCGCCGGTTTTGTATCCGGGCAGTTGCGACATCTGCACCACTTCGTACACCACGCCCTGCGCCGCTATGGAGGCATCGCCGTGAATAAGTATGGGAGCTACTTTTTTGAAATCGCCCTTGTAATGGTTATCAATTTTTGCCCGGGCAATGCCTTCCACCACCGGACCGACAGCTTCGAGGTGCGAGGGATTGACGGCGAGGGTCATTTTTACTTTTTTACCCGTAGTGGTGGTACGATCGCATTTATAGCCCAGGTGATATTTTACATCGCCCAGCAGTCCCTCATCTTCATAAGTCTTGCCTTCAAATTCGGAAAAGATGTCGCTGTATTTTTTGCGCATGATGTTGGCCAGTACATTGAGGCGACCCCGGTGGGGCATCCCTATCACAAATTCTTCGGTGCCCAGTTCGGCACCTTTTTCGATAATCGCATCAAGCGCCGGGATAAGTGCTTCGGCACCTTCGAGCGAAAACCGCTTCTGCCCCGGGAAACGCTTGTGAATGAATTTCTCAAAATTTACGGCACGAGCCAGTTTTTTCAGGATATAAATCTTATCGTCCTTTGTAAAAGGCATGGTGTTGCGTGTGCGTTCCATGCTGGCACGCATCCACGACTGTACTTCCACGGTACGCACAAACATATATTCCACACCCACACTGCTGCAATAGGTGGCTTCGAGGTGGCTGATGATGTCGCGGAGGGTAGCTTCGCCAATACCTATTTCGCTGCCAGCGGCAAAGTTGCGGTTGAGGTCGCTTTCGGAAAGTCCGAAGTTTTCGATATCGAGGGTCGGGCGGTATTGACGGCGAGTGCGCACTGGATTGGTTTTGGTAAATAAATGCCCTCGCGAACGGTAACCGTTGATAAGGTTGATTACCTTAAATTCAGTAGGGTAATCGGCATTAGGATCGATGCCTCCCTCATCGTAGCGCGACTGTGCAAACTCAAAACCCTCGAAGAATTTACGCCAGCTTTCCTCAACAGTTTGGGGGTCAGATTTGTATTGTTTGAAAAGATCTTCGATCATCGCAGGATCGGCATTCCCTAAATATGAATATTTATCCATCGCTTAAGCACTTGATTTAAACCGACAAAGGTAGGTTTTTTTGTTGTTCGTCTCTGTTTCCGGGGTCGTTTTAAGAAATATCCTTATTGATTCCTTGGGTTTGATATACAAGCTATTAAAAAATTCAGGTAAGCCAATACCGCTTTCCTTTTCATAAAATTTAACATTTCATAAGCCAGGATATGTCAGGGCATGACTTGAAGTCATGCCCTGACTATGCTTGATTTGATAGTTTTAGTATCGCTTTAAGCCATGCTATGACTATTTAATTAATCACCCTCAAAAAAATCATCTTTAAAATTAACCAGATAAACCTGCCGGGTGGCGCGGGTAACGGCAGTGTAGAGCCAGCGCAAAAATTCTTTGTCCAAAGTATTGTCGGGAAGCCAGGGCTGGTCGATAAAAATGGTTTCCCATTGCCCGCCCTGAGTTTTGTGGCAAGTAAGCGCGTAGGCGAATTTTACCTGAAGGGCATTGTACCAGACATTGTTTTTTACTTTTTCCATCTGCTGTCGGCGATGCGGCAGGTCGGCGTAGTCTTTTAAAACTTCATTGTAAAATTGCTGATTTTGCTGATACGAAAGCGCAGGCGTATCGGCGGTAATGGTATCGAGCATGAGCTTGGTTTCTATTTCGGGATGGTCGGGATAATCCACCAGACGGATCACTGCATCGGCAAAGCGAAAGCCATAAAGCTCACTGATTTTAATGATTTTCTGTATCTCGATGATATCGCCATTGGCAATAAATCCTGCCGGCGATTCTTTGGGAAGCCAAAAATAATTGTTACGCACTACCATCATGTAGTCGCCGCCCGAAATCTCCTCTTCCTTAAATAAAATGCGGTTTCTTATTTCGCGGTTATAAATGTTGGCGCGTTTGTTTGATCGGGTAATAACGATGCTTTTGTCGTCCCCATAATCTTTGTGTGCAAACATCAGGGCATCTTCCAGCTCGGCACCGGTAATGCGCTTGATGTCGGTATAATCGTGCAAACGAAACAGGGGAAAGTTAAAGTCTTCGGCGGCAATTTTTTCGCGAATACGGGTGGCATTGGCCAGTATCCCCGATTCCAACGACTGGCGCATCACCTCCCGCAGCTCGAGTTTGCGCAGTTGCAGGCTGAAGGAAGTTTCGATAAAGCGGGCATCCATGGCCGGCGACACATCGGCACCCACCGGCGGCAATTGTGCTGTATCGCCGATTAGGATCAGCGTGCAGTTTTTGCCATTGTACACATATTCGATCAAATCGCTGAGCAAGTCGCTCTTGGTATAAAAACCGCTTTCCTGCGCGGGCTTCCCCGGAATCATCGAGGCCTCATCCACAATAAAAAGCGTATTGGTGTGCAGATTATCAATGCGATGCATTTGCAAACCTCCATCAGAGGTGGTGCGTGGCATGTAGATTTTTTTGTGGATGGTAAGTGCCTGTTTGCCTGAGTAGGATGCCATCACCTTGGCAGCTCGGCCGGTAGGTGCCAGCAGCACGGTTTTCAACTTTAAGGCGGGAGCCGCTTTTACTATCGCGCTAAGAATTGTTGTTTTGCCTGTGCCGGCATAACCCTTGAACAAAAAGGCCTCCATCCGCTTATGGTTCAAAATAAACTCGGCCAGGGCAATAATTAAAATGCGCTGCCCCTCGGTAGGTTCAAAGGGGAAATATTGAAACAATAAATCTTCGACCTGCTTAATTTCCATTCGGCAAATATAAACGATATTAAAGTGATTTTTTAGACAATTTCTTATTGAAGGTTTTGGGGCATAATGAGATTATACGGAGCGAAGTCCCGCGCTTGCGGCATACCAATGACATGCTTTGGTTAGAAACAGATTACTAGGAGATTCCTCACTGCGTTACCAATGACACCGCCGGAACGGGTGGGAGGTGAGATAATGTGGGCGTGAAGCACCCACATTCTCTCACCCCATTCATAGCCCTGGGGCTTTGTCGTTTCGATGCCGCAGGTGCGGCAGGAAAAATCTTATGCGGCATTAACACTTAATACTTCAAAATAATTTTCTCCGTGCGAATTTTACCACCAATATCTGCTTTCAAAATATAGCTCCCTTTGGGCAAATGCGAAAGATCGAAAGATTGCAAGCTCTGCCCATGGGTATTCAGCTTCATCACTTGTTTCCCTGCTATATCCAGCACTGCAACCGTGTTGGGAATTGCCTGTGCATCCAAACGCAGGTTTATCACACCCTGGCTTGGGTTGGGAAATACGCTCAGCACTTCACTTTGGCGTTCGGGAACCGAAATGGTAGGATCGAGCGGAAACAGTGCGGTGAACAAACCCCGGCCATGAGTAGCAGCCAGGACAGTATTATCGCTTTCGCGCAAACTGAGCATATCCACACGCACGTTGGCCATGCCGGCAGCATTTTGATTCCACACAACATCTTCAGCACTTAGCCAGTTTGTTGTCCAGATGCCCAGCTCGGTGGCCAGCATTACCTGCTCATCGTTGGCCGGATGATACAAAGCCCAGCGAATGGGAATGTCCGGCAAGTTGCCTTCCACATTAGTCCAGCTTTCGCCACCATCGATGGTTTGCCATACCGATTCCACACCATAATTCGAAAAAGTTACCAGCAGCACATCTTCACTTTGCCCTACGGCAATACTCGAAACGTAGGCCAGAGGGAAGTCCTCGCCGGTAATCTCGGTCAAGTCCAGTTGATAACTTTGGGCATTGCCCACCCTGAAAACCTGACCCGTTTGGGTGCCGATAAAAAGGGTGGATGTGCCTGCGGGTGCATAAGGCGAAACTTTGATGTGCGAGAAATAAACATTCGTTCCGGTTTGCAAAGGCAGGGGATCCATATCGATGTTAAAAGGAATCCCATCCACGCGCAGCAACTGGTTGGTGTAGCCACCCGTAAAGTTTACCCGGTTGGCGTACAAAATATTGTTTTGGGTATCGAAATCGGCAGGATTGATAAAAATGCCGCTGTTATCATCAAAATCATCATAATAATTCCAGTTGTAAAAAACAGTGTAATCGTTATAATAAACCGAGGTGATGAGGATTTGCTCGGCATCATCAAAGAAGCAATAAGCCCCATCGCCGCCATCGATCATATTATTAATCGAAAGGGGTTGATTTTGATAAAGCAGGGTTCCGTTGTCCTGAAGCCCGCCTACGTACAAGGGATTTCCCGGGTCGGGCACAATATCGCAGGTATAAAACTGGAGGGTGTTGTAGCCCTGGTTTTTTTGTTCAAAAACCGGATAGGTATTCGTGGCTGAGGTGGTATAAAAAACGCCGCCATCGCTGCCGCAGATAAACTCGGTAGAGCTGCCGGGCTTAAAGGCAATGGCGTGTTGGTCGGCATGGATATAATCGTCGCCACCGCCATAATACATCAGAGACCAATCGGAGATATGATACCAGCTATTGCCACTGTTTTCGGTCTTCCACATATCGAGACCGCCGGTAAAAACAGACTGCGGATCGTTGGGATCCACCTTAATGATAAAGGCATGCCAGGCCAGTGTTGACCAGTCGTTGTCGGGGATGTCGATGGGATTCCAGCTCTCCCCTTTGTCTGTCGATTTGATAATGTACCGCCCGGCATATCTGTTAAAATCGCTGGTGTAGCCGGCGGCAATGGCGGCATACACAATATTTTCGTCCGAGGGAGCGGCGGCCATCATTACCCTTCCGGGGATATAAAATTGGCTGTTGTTTTGGATAATTTCAACATAATCATCAAAAATCGTCCAGCTTCCCGGTGTGCCCTCATCGGAGTATAGGATGGTGGCACCACCATCGATGTTTACGTTTTGCATGGTTCCTACATACAAGCGGCCATCGGCACCCATTTCGATATCCGCCGGGGCGTAGGGCTGATCCAGTTCAGGCATGTTGGGAAGCACCTGCTCCCAAGTAGCGCCGCCATCCATCGAGCGGAAAACACCATCCGATGGTTCGCTTTGATGCACCGCGCCCCGATAAATTCCCGAAACCACAGCCGCATAAATTACGCTGGTTCCGTTTTCGTCTCTTATCACAATATCATTGACATATTCGAAATCGAGGGTAGTTTCCATCAGATTCCAGCTCAGGCCGCCATCATCCGATTTCCAGATGCCATCGCCCACACCCGAGGATTCGCGGTAAATGATAAGCGCGGTTTGCGATTCGCCTGTGCCAACATAAAAAGTCATGGGGTCGTTGGGATCGTGGGTAATGCAACTGATGTTGAGCGAACTCCAGAAATCATCCACCGGCTGCCATTCCACATTGTCGTTGGTGATATCATCGCGATACCACAAGCCTCCGGTAACGCCACCAGCCCACACCTTTTTTCCGGCCGCATCGTTGGGATCCCACATAATGGCGCGGGTACGTCCGCCCATTTCTGCCGAGGTGCCCTGCCATTCCAGATCCACATCGTTGGTGGCTTTTAGTGTAGCCTGGTTTTTAACAGCTAGATAATTTTGCATGAGTCGTTCTTTGGGTACGATGCCGGTAGCCGGATCATGGGTCATAAAATAATCCTGCATCTGTGCCTTGTCGGGATGGGTTGGTTTGGGCATTTCGGCAAGCTCCGCTTCGGTAGGCTGTTCCATTGCCGCAGCTTTATGATGAAGAAAGGCCGCATATTTTTCGCGTTTTTCTTCTTTGCTTTCTCTGGTCATGCTTAATACTACCCCTAATAATAGGGCAAGCGACAGGAGGAGGAAGCCAAAATTCCGTTGAGTAAGTTTAGTCATTGTTATTGTTTTGATTGAGTGAGTATAATTCCATTTTGTTTGAAGCATCAAAAGTAAATTTTTTTTTGGCATGGTCGCACGGTTCTTTACTTGTTCAATTCAAAATCAAATCTTACCTGGATACCAAGCTCGCAGGCTGAAAGCCTGAAATATCAAAGCATAATGCCACTCAACAATCACCGGCAGGCCGAAGGTCTGCGACAGCTTTAATCCCAAAAGCCGCAGCCAGTTCATCCAACTGCTCATCGCTTAAACCCTGAGGCTCGTGGCCGGCTATGCGTGCGTTAAGATAAATTTGTGCGGATTTTGACAAAGCATCGATGGCATCAAAACAAGTGAGGATATCTTCGCCAATGGCAAGTACGCCATGTTTTTCCCATAATATAATATCATGATTTTGCAGTTGGCCGATGGTGGCCTGGGCAAGTGCCTGCGTTCCGGTAAGGGTGTAGGGGACGATGCCTACGCCTTTGGGCACAAGCACGCGGGTTTCGGGTATCATCGACCATAGCGTGCGGCTAAGATGCGCGGCATCCAAAAAGGGCGGACAATGCGTCAGCGCAATCAAATCGGTGGGATGGGTGTGCAAAACCACCCTGCCCGGATGCCCGGAATGCTGCATAAATTGATGGATGGCCAAATGCGAGGAAAGTTCCGAGGTGGGCTTGATATTTTGGCCTGCGATGATTTCATAAGCCTTGCCTTCTTGCAAAATGCGAATGATGCAGGCATTATCGAGCGGGGCACGTGCCACATCGCGCATGCGTGTACCGGCTCCGGTAATATAAAAAAGTTGATTGTTCAGGACTTTTACCTGCCCGGCAAGCGGCACGGGATCGGCCATGGCCGGAGCTTGCCTTATCCGCTCTTTGGCTTTTGCAGTAAGATTTAAAGATATGTTTCCGCCATTGCATTCGGCCCAGCCTTTTTGCCAAAGGTAGCCTGCCGTTTCGGCGATACGGCATATTTCTTCACGGACGGCTCTGTTAAGTTTCATCCGCCAAAAATACGGAAATCATGGCTATTTCCATTTAATATTGCAACCAATGCTTGGCACTTGTGCGGTGGGAACTGGTTTAGCGGCCAGGATAAGATCGAGGGTGTGGCGCAAGTCGGCACCGGTAAGGGGCTTATCATTTTTGGGTCGCGAATCATCGAACTGCCCGCGATACACACATTTCATATCTCCATCGAAAACACTAAAATCGGGCGTACATGCTGCATCGTAAGCTTTGGCCACCTCCTGGCTCTCATCGTAAAGATAGGGAAAGGGGAAATCGCGATCGCGTGCAAACTCTACCATTTTGTCCGGGGCATCATCAGGATAGTTGGCTACATCGTTGGCGTTGATCATCATAAAGGATGCACCTTTCGGGATGTAATCTTTTCCCACCTTCACCAGTTCATCGATGATGTGGATAACGTAGGGGCAATGGTTGCAGATAAAAACAACGACAGTGGCCTTGTCCGATTTAAGATCAGCGAGGCTAAGGTCTTTTCCTGAAACCATGTCAGGGAGTTTAAAATCCGGGGCATCGAAGCCGAGGGGAATCTGTGTGGTGGGTGTTGCTGCCATAATCTTCTTGTTTGATTAGAGTCTCTCCGTAAGGTCGGTTTTTTTTGATTTTAGATTGATAATTGGAGATTTTAGATTGTGCGGAATATCACCAACATCTTAAATCTTAAATCTCAAATCGTATATTTTTCTAACTGTTACTTTAAGGTCAAGTACTATTTACTCCTTTACAGTGAAATCCTCGTTTTCTTCGGGAGCTTCGTTATTCTGAAAGCCATCTTCGGCAGTGCCTTCCTCGCTATCGTGCTGCGAACCATGCGGGCGCAAAAAGAATTTGCGCTGGAATATTATCAAACTTAAAACACCGGTGGTGATGGCCGAATCGGCAATATTGAAAACCGGCCGGAAAAACACAAAGGACTCCCCGCCCCAGAAGGGAAACCAGGAGGGATAGAAGCCCTGGATGATGGGGAAATAAAACATGTCAACCACCTTGCCGTGAAGAAAGGAGCTGTAACCGCCACCTTCGGGGAAGAGGGCAGCCATGCTATGAAATGAGGAATTGCTAAATATAAGACCGTAAAATGCGCTGTCGATTAAATTGCCCAAGGCACCGGCCAAAATCAGGCTTATGCTAAGAATTAGGCCGGAGGGCATTTTTTTCTTTACCAGATCCATCAAATACCAGCCAATGGCCACGATAGCGGCAAGTCTGAAAAGGCTGAGGGCGAGTTTACCAAATTCGCCGCCAAAAGACAAGCCGAAAGCCATGCCCTCGTTTTCGGTAAAATGGATGATAAACCAATTGTCGAATACGGTAAACTCCTCGCCGATGGTCATGTTGAGCTTGATCCAGAATTTGAGTATCTGGTCGGTAAGCAGTATAAGGAAAATGAGGATAAGTGATTTTTTCAAAGTAAAGATTAGCGGTTGAAAAGTGGGTTGATAAACGAGTGGTTAAGAGGCACAAAAACCCTGTCAATATTTTGAATAATGACAGGGTCAGTGTTTTGATGCCAGTTTTTTAGCGTCAAAATTATTTCCGTTGATTGCCTTGTTCCAGCTTTGCATCGATGCACAGGGTAGCATGAGGCACGCTACGCAGGCGTTCTTTCGATATCAGTTTGCCCGTTGCTCTGCAAATGCCATAAGTTCCGTTTTTGATGCGGATTAGTGCATTTTCGAGGTTGGTAATAAATTTTTGCTGGCGGGCAGCAAGGCGACTGTTTTCCTCTTTCGACATCACGTTGTAGCCTTCTTCCAATACTTTAAAAGTAGGCGAGGTGTCGTTGGTGTCGTGTTCGTTGTTATTTGTATAGGCCTCGGTAAGCAGGTCGAGGTCGGCCCTGGCTTTTTCGAGTTTATCCATAATTATCGCCTTGAACTCCCCGAGTTCCTCTGCACTGTACTTGGTTCTTACCGCTGTTTGTGCTGCATTATCCATATTAGTATTCGTCATAAAAAAACTGGTTTTAAATGTTCCTATTTTTAATTATCCCGCCTTTTCAATTTTGATGCGGGTTTCGAGATCGTCAGCAAGGGCAGCAAGCTCACCATGACCATCGTTGATGTGATCGACCATGAGGAGGGATTTTGCCAAAGTTTCCGAACAAATGTAATCAAAATTATGCGCAATAGCCTGATTAATTTCCTGTGATGAATTTTGTATCTCTAAATAAATATGGTCAACTACCTCGTAGCCCTTGTCCTTGCGAAGGTTTTGTATTTTATTGACCAAATCGCGAGCTATTCCTTCTTTTCTTAATTCATCGCTAATAGTGATGTCGAGAGCCACCGTAAGTTTACCCTCGTTGGCTACCTGCCATCCGGGAATATCCTCGGTTACAATTTCCACATCACTTAGCAGGATTTCAATCGGCGTATCCTCAATCGTGAGATTGTATTTTCCTTCCTGCTCCAGCGTACTTATCTGATCGTTATCAAAGTTCATCAGCACCGGCGCAATCTTCTTCATCATCTTACCATAACGCGGCCCCAGGGTCTTAAAATTGGCTTTTAATTTTTTACTCAAAATGCCACTGTCATCTTTAAGAAACTCCAGGTTTTTCACATTTACCTCCGACAAAATCAGACTTTCTACCGCCGCCACTTGTTCTTTAAAATGTTCATTTAACGCCGGGATCATTATTTTGTTGAGCGGCTGACGCACTTTAATTTTTACCTTTTTGCGCAACGAAAGCACCATGGATGAAATTTTTTGTGCCAACTGCATTTTCTCTTCCAGTTCCTGGTCGATGTAACGCGGGATGGCTTTTATCATATCCACAATGTGGACAGATGCCGCCTGCCTGCGTCCGGTAACGGAGTTCAGGTCGAGGTAGAGCCGCTCGGAAAAGAAAGGTGCGAAGGGCGAAGATAATATGGCCAGACTTTCCAAACACTGATACAGTGTTTGGTACGCCGATACTTTATCGTGGCTGGCTTCGCCTTTCCAAAAACGGCGACGCGAAAGGCGTACATACCAGTTGCTGAGTTTGTCGTCAACAAATTGGGCGATGGCACGTCCGGCGCGGGTAGGCTCATAATCGTCAAGCGAGCTGTCAACGATATTTATCAATGTGTGCAGCTCGGAGATTATCCAGCGATCAAGCTCCGGCCTTTCTTCAACGGGGATTTCATCCTGGTCGAAGGTAAAATTGTCGATGTTGGCATAGAGGGCAAAAAAGCTGTAGGTATTGTAAAGTGTGCCAAAAAATTTGCGTTGCACCTCGCCAATACCTTCCAGGTCAAATTTTAAATTATCCCAGGGCTGGGCATTGGTAATCATGTACCAGCGCGTAGCATCGGGGCCATATTTGGTGATGGTCTCAAAAGGATCCACGGCATTGCCCAGCCGCTTGCTCATTTTGTTGCCATTTTTATCCAGCACCAGGCCGTTGGACACAACGTTTTTGTACGACACCGAATCGAAAACCATGGTGGCTATCGCATGAAGTGTAAAAAACCAACCCCGGGTCTGGTCCACGCCTTCAGCGATAAAATCGGCTGGGAAATAGCTTTCCAGGTCTTTGTTTTCGAAAGGATAATGAAACTGCGCGTAGGGCATCGAGCCGCTATCGAACCACACATCGATCAAGTCGGGTTCGCGAAATAGCTTTTGTCCACTTTCCGAAACCAGAAATATATCATCGATGTAGGGGCGATGCAGGTCGAAAAGGCTGTAGTTTTCGTTGGATTGATCCTCGGGATTGAAATCGGCCAATGGATTGCTGTCCATCATTCCTGCCGCCACCGATTTTTCAATTTCGGCTTTCAACTGACCCGCCGAGCCAATGCAAATTTGCTCGGTCTTGTCCTCGGAAGTCCAAACGGGCAAACCCACGCCCCAATAGCGCGAACGTGAAAGATTCCAATCCACCAGGTTTTCGAGCCAGTTGCTAAAGCGACCCTGGCCGGTGGATTTGGGTTTCCAGTTGATGGTATTGTTCAGTTCGATCATCCGCTCCTTGAAGGCGGTAGTTTTGATAAACCACGAATCGAGCGGATAATAAAGGATGGGTTTATCGGTACGCCAGCAGTGCGGATAGTTGTGAACGTATTTTTCAATTTTGAAGGCCTTGTCATCAAGTTTGAGCATCACCGAAAGGTCGATGTCGAGCACCGGGCTGTCTTCATTGGCTGCTTTATCGTATTCATTTTTTACATACCTGCCGGCATATTCGTTATAGATTTTTGTATCTACAAAGTCAGAAACAAAATCATCGTCCAGCTCATCGAGGGTAAAAAAGCGGCCGCGCAAATCCACCATCGGACGGCGGCTGCCCTGCTTATCGATGAGCACCAGGGGAACAATCCCGGCGGCTTTGGCCACCCGGTCATCGTCGGCACCAAAGGTTGGCGCAATATGCACCACGCCGGTTCCATCCTCGGTGGTAACGTAATCGCCCGGGATAACCCTGAAGGCATCGCCATCGGGTTTAATCCATGGAATCAGTTGCTCGAAACGGATGCCTTCGAGTTGGCTGCCCTTAAACCCGGCCATAATTTCGTAAGGAATCAATTTATCACCTTTGATGTAATCGGTGGCTTTCAGGTCTTTGGCCTTTGGGTTGAAATAATTATCCACCAGGTCTTTAGCCAAAATTACCGAAATTGGCTTTCCGGTGTACATGTTAAAAGTGTTCACCTGCACGTAGTCGATTTTGGAACCTACGGCCAATGCGGTATTCGAAGGTAAAGTCCAGGGAGTAGTTGTCCAGGCCAGGAAAAAGACATCCTCATGCTTTGTGAAAAGGAAGTCAGAATCTGCATTTTTGACCACCTTGAATTGGGCGGTAATCGTTGTATCTTTTACATCGCGATAGCAGCCGGGCTGATTAAGCTCGTGGGTGCTGAGGCCGGTGCCGGCAGCAGGCGAATAGGGCTGTATGGTGTAGCCCTTGTACAAAAGATTTTTTTCGTAGAGTTTGGAAAGCAGGTACCACACCGTTTCGATGTACTTATTCTCGAAGGTGATGTAGGGCTGATCCAAATCCACCCAATAACCCATCTGGCGTGTCAGCTCGTCCCATTCTTCTTTGTACTTTAGTACTTCGCTACGGCAGGCCTGGTTGTATTCGTCCACCGAAATCTTTTTGCCAATATCTTCTTTGGTGATGCCGAGGGTTTTTTCTACGGCTATTTCGATGGGCAGGCCGTGGGTGTCCCATCCGGCTTTGCGGGGTACATAAAAACCTTTCAGGGTTTTGTATCTGCAAAAGATATCTTTGATGGTACGCGACATCATGTGATGGATGCCCGGCTTGCCGTTGGCCGATGGGGGACCCTCATAAAAAACATACTTCTCGCTGCCTTCTCTGTTTTTCAGGCTTTTGTGAAAAATATCCTCCGCTTCCCAAAAATGACGGACTTCATCCGCAACTTTTGTAAGATCTAAATTATCGTATTCTTTGTACCTCGAAACCATGTAATTAACTAATTTTTATTCATTTTAAATAAAATGAGTGCAAAAGTAAAAAAATAATTGTGAATGAAGCACTTCTGTGGTTTTCATATTTCCATAATTTTGCACAAAATTTATGATGTATGATTTCATTCGATAACACCGAAATTGCCTTTAGAAGTAAAAGTGATACCGATCTGAAAAGATCTTATCTTTTGTTTAAAACCCTGTCGCATAACAGCATTGTAAGACTGGGCGGCTCGCTTACCCAATCGGCCATCAAAATGCACATCCCGGTCAACTGGATTGTTAAGCCTACCATTTATAAGCAGTTTGTAGGCGGCGAAACCATTGTGGAATGCAGTCCAACAGTAAGGAACCTGGAAGAATACCATGTGAAAGCCATTCTGGATTTTTCGGTGGAAGGTAAGGAATCGGATGAAGAAATCAAGGCGGCCCTGCTCGAAACCCTCAAGTCGATCGACAATGCCTCGAAGGATGCCAATATTCCCTTTGCCGTTTTTAAACCCACGGCTTTTACCCGTACTGAGATACTCGAAAAAGTAAGTGCCGGTCAAAGCCTGAGCAAAGAAGAAAGCCTGGAAGCCGACCGCTTTCGCAGCAGGATAGAAACGCTTTGCCATGCTGCCCATCAAAATAACACGCCCATACTTATCGATGCCGAAGATTCGTGGTATCAGCCCTTTATTGATGAAGTAGTGGAAGCCATGATGATAAAATACAATACCGAGCAAGCCATCGTTTTCAACACTTTCCAAATGTATCGCCACGACCGGCTGGATTTTCTTAAACAATCCTACAAAAAAGCCACAGAAGGAAATTACTTCCTGGGAGCCAAATTTGTACGCGGGGCATATATGGAAAAAGAGCGCGAGCGGGCGAAGGAAATGGGCTACCCCTCGCCCATCCAGCCCGAAAAAGAAAGCACCGACCGCGATTATAATGCAGCCCTGAAATTTTGTATCGATCACCTCGATCGCATTGTAATTTTTAACGGAACCCACAACGAGTATAGCTCGAATTATCTTAGCCAGCTCATCGAAGAAAAAGGCCTGGCCAAAGATGACCAGCGGGTTTGGTTTTCGCAGCTTTATGGCATGAGCGACCACATCAGTTTCAATCTGGCACACGCCGGTTTCAATGTGGCCAAATATGTACCTTATGGCCCGGTAGAGCATGTTATCCCATATCTGGTGCGCCGCGCCGAAGAAAACACCTCGGTTAAAGGACAGACCAGCCGAGAGCTAAGTTTGATTTCGCGCGAGATGAGCCGGAGGAAAGGGAGGTAGTTGTTGGTTAATCGTTAATCGTTATCCGTCCCGAAAAATAGAAAATCTACGATTTTCTTAATTTTTCGAGGATGCTCGGGCTTTGCCCGGCATTAATTGTTCATTGTTATTCGTTACGTGTTCCGAATTAAAGAAACAGTCCTGCTGACCCATGAGCTTTTAATCAAATGTTTATAGCAATGTTATCGCAAATCTACATGTCGCAAAATTCTTCCTGAAGAACTTAGTGTTTCTTGGTGCCTTGGTGGCTTAGTGGCTATCCCATATTTTCATGCCACAAAGGTATACCGTTAATTTCCAAATAAAATTCAAACTTTTTTTATCAATTTCAAAAGTAAGCCCTTGCCTTTTTAAAAATCAGCGTATCCAAAGTTTTATCCCGGTTACAACGCTATCCTTCACAGCCTGAAAGGCTGTTACATCACAAGGTCAGGCATCGCCTGACCAAATAAGACAGCCCAAACCCCATCAGCCTGAAGGGCTGAAACCCGGTTTTGCAAAAAGATAAATTCTCAGCCGGAGCGATTTGATCCTAACGCTGTGGCAGACCTACGGCCTGCTGGTGATCATTGGGGTGTTTTTGTGTTTTGATGTTCCAGGCCTTCAGCCTGAGCTAATAAACATCATCGAGCTTTTTACTGCTTCATTTTTTACGCTTTCTAAAATCGTGATTTGATCCGAGAATTATTTCCCTTGTCTACTTCCACAGTGTAAATTGTAATATCGGGTAATCTGATCATCCCATTTTAGCGACTTATCTTTTTCCTTTAATTTTTGAACGAGTTCAGGGCAATCGGAAAGAAATTTCATGATTTTCTTTCTGATTCCAAATTGGTTTAAAAACAACATTTCGTTATCAGGCTTGATCATAATGTTGCGTATGTCTGGATATGGAGAAAAACCCCATAGTGTCATCCCATAATAGGTAACAAGTTTTAGATAACCATCCACCTTTAATTCTGCAAAAAATCTTAGCCCGCTCAGGGTTGGTGGGCTTGGCAATCTGGGTGTATTCAATATCGAGATAAAGTGGTACTGCTCTCCTTCCACACAAAGATAAACCTCCCGTGCATGTTTTGGAGATAATTTACCAACCTCGCCCAATGAATCGTTATACTTCATTTGCCAGGTTAGGTTATAAAAACCGAGACTTAACATTATTCTAAAGTCAACGTAAACGGTATCGTTATCAAAAGTTACAAAATACTCTTCGCTTTGACCAAAGGTGGTGTTGGAAAAGAGAAATACAAACGCGATGCAAGCAAAAAATTTCCGCATGATTTTTTTTAACAAAAAAAAAATATTGCTCTTAGCCTTTTGAAATCTGCCGTATTAATTTCCATCACCCAATTGAATAAGGCTAAGGCTGCGTTGAGTTTCCATTTTCTATTACGGTTTTTTGGTGATGATAATTTACCATCTGCAAAATTGCGCTTAGCAATAGTTTTCCTATTTTCGCGGGCAATTTTATTTTATTAAATATTACAGCAATGGATTACAATTTTCAGGATATCGAAAAAAAATGGCAGCACTTCTGGAGCGAGCATAAAACCTTTAAGGCTTCTAACCATTCGGATAAACCCAAATATTATATTTTGGATATGTTTCCCTATCCTTCGGGTGCCGGCCTGCACGTGGGTCATCCCCTGGGATATATTGCCTCCGATATTTACGCCCGCTACAAAACGCTTAAAGGCTTCAATGTGCTGCATCCCATGGGCTACGATGCCTACGGTTTGCCCGCCGAGCAATATGCCATCAAAACCGGAACACATCCTGAAATTACTACAGAAAAAAACATCAAGCGATATCGCCAGCAACTCGATCAGATTGGCTTTGCATACGATTGGGATCGGCAGGTTAAAACCAGCGATCCAAAATATTACAAGTGGACACAATGGACTTTTATCCAGCTTTTCGAGCATTGGTATGATAAAAATACCGACAAGGCGCAGCCCATCGAAAAGCTGATCAAGCATTTTGAGAATCAGGGAAGCCAAAGCATAAACGCTTTTGCCGATGAGCACGAGCACTTTGATGCCGCCGCATGGAAAGCCATGAGCGAAAAAGATCAGCGCGAAATACTGATGAAATACCGTCTGGCCTACCTCGCCGATACCATGGTGAACTGGTGCCCCGAGCTGGGCACGGTGCTGGCCAACGATGAAGTGAGCGAGGGATACTCCGTGCGCGGAGGTCATCCGGTGGTGCGCAAAGAAATGAGCCAATGGTCGCTGCGGATTACCGCTTATGCCGAGCGTCTTTTGGAAGGCCTCGAAAGGGTGGACTGGTTTGATTCGGTGAAAGATATTCAACGCAACTGGATCGGCCGTTCGCAGGGTGCGAGCCTTAATTTTAAGGTTGAGGATCGCAAAGAAGAGATCGAAGTTTTTACTACCCGCCCCGACACGCTTTTTGGTGCTACCTTTATGGTTTTGGCTCCTGAGCACGAGCTGGCTTTGCAACTCACCACGCCCCAAAATCGTGGCCCGGTGAGTGAATATATCACCAAATCGAAAAATCGCTCGGAGCGCGAACGCATGACCGAGGTGAAAAAGGTGAGCGGCGTTTTTACCGGTGCCTTTGCTATCAATCCGCTCAACGGCGAGCGCATGAAGATTTATATTGCCGACTACGTGCTGGCCGGCTATGGCACCGGAGCAATTATGGCCGTGCCTGCCCACGATAGCCGCGACTTTGCCTTTGCCCGTCATTTCCTGTTGCCGGTGATGCAGGTGGTGAAGCAAAAAGACCAGCCCATGACCGACCCCAGAGAATGGGAAGATTCGTACGATGCTAAAGAGGGTGTGATGATAAATTCGGGAATGATCACTGGAATGGAAGTAAGCGAAGCTATTGCTACGATTATCGATTATATCGAGAAAGAAGGCCTTGGGAAACGCCGGGTTAATTTCCGCCTGCGCGATGCAGCATTTAGCCGTCAGCGCTATTGGGGCGAACCCTTTCCGATGTATTACAAGGAGGGAATTCCTTACGTGTTTGATGAAAAAGACCTGCCCCTGGAGCTGCCGCCGGTAGATAAATATCTGCCCACCGAAAGCGGCGAACCCCCATTGGCGCGTGCCAAAAACTGGACTACCAAAGAGGGCTATCCCATCGAAACCAACACCATGCCCGGCTTTGCAGGCTCCAGCGGATATTATTTCAGATATATGGATCCGCACAACGCAGAAGCCTACTTCTCGAAAGAGGCCAATGCCTATTGGAAAAGCGTGGATCTGTATTTTGGCGGCGACGAACATGCCACCGGCCACCTGATTTATGCCCGCTTCTGGAATAAATTCCTCTACGATCTGGGTCTGGCCTGCGAAGACGAGCCTTTTAAGAAAATGATTAACCAGGGCAAAATCCAGGGTCGATCCAGTATTATGTATCGCCTTAAAAATGAAAATACCTTTGTTTCGCTGGGCTTGCTCAAAAATTATGACAGCAATACAATCTCACCAATCCACGTGGACATAAGCATTGTAAACGAACACGATGAACTGGATGTGGAAGCCTTTAAAGCCAGCCATCCTGAAAATGCAGATGCTGAATTTTTGTTGGAAGACGGGAAATACCTCTGCGGTTTCGAGATCGAGAAAATGTCGAAATCTCTGTACAATGTCGAGAATCCCGATGAAATCATTGAAAAATATGGTGCGGATACTTTTCGGCTTTACGAGATGTTTTTGGGCCCGCTGAAAAATCATAAGCCCTGGGACACCAAAGGCATCGAGGGTGTTTTTAGATTTATACGCAAACTGTGGCGGCTGTATCATGACGAAAACAACCAATTTGTAATTTCGGATGAAGCACCCACGCAGGCTGAGTTGAAGGTGATAAACCGCACCATAAAATTGATAAAGGACGACATCGAGCGGTTTTCGTTCAATACCGGCGTAAGTAATTTTATGATCTGTGTTAACGAATTGCACGAATTAAAATGCAATAAACGAGCGGTGCTTGAAGACCTTTTGATTATCCTTTCGCCTTATGCACCGCATATTGCCGAGGAACTCTGGCACTTGCTCGGGCATAACGAAAGCGTTGCCGTGGCTACCTTTCCCGAGTTTAACGAAGAACTGCTGCGCGAAAACACCTTTGCTTATCCGGTATCCTTCAACGGGAAAATGCGTTTCAAGCTGGAACTGCCGGTGGACATGGATAAGACGGAAGTTGAAAAACAAGTACTTGCCGCCGGGGCTGCCCAAAAATGGCTTGAGGGTAAACAGCTTAGTAAGGTTATCGTTGTCTCCAAAAAAATTATCAACATTGTGATACGATAAGGGTGCAATTTTTTTGGCTGAATGTAGTTTTATCAAGCTAAAAAAAATCAATAATTCGTACCTTATGAAAAACCTGGCTTGCATTGTATTTTCGTTTTTTCTGGTTATTAATTCCCAGGCTCAAAGCCAGGAATTTCAACTCAGGGAAAAAGAAAATAATGCCTTTCAGCCGGGCGAGATGCTCAAGTACAAGGTTTACTACGAGTCGATGATTACCGGCAAGGTAAATGCTGGTACGGCTACGTTGGATGTAAAAACCAGCAAACGCCGCTTCCACAATCGCGAGGTATATCACATTGTGGGCATCGGCAAATCCAACGCTGCCTTCGATATGTTTTTTAAAGTGAGAGACCGCTTTGAAAGCTATGTGGATATTAATGGCCTTTTCCCCTACTTATTTGTACGCCGTACCAAAGAAGGCGGCTACGTAAAAAACGATGAGGTTTATTTCGATCATCAGGCGCACACAGCAAAGAGCACCACGGCTACCAAAAATATCAGCCCTTATATTCAGGATATTGTGTCGGCGGTGTACTATGCGCGTTCGCTTAGTGCCGACACACTGAAAAAAGGCGATCGTTTGTCGGTAAACTTTTTCCTGGATGACTCTGCTTATGTTTCGGTTATTCAATTCGAAGGCCGGCAAAATGTGGAGACCGAGCTGGGTGTATTTCGCTGCCTTACCTTCAGGCCTATGGTAGCCACCGGCGAGGTGTTTAGCAATCCCTATCCCATGACTTTGTGGATAACTGATGATGAAAATAAAATGCCCATCCTCGTAAAATCGGCAGTAATTGTGGGTTCGGTAAAAATGGAACTCATCCGCTATTCGGGATTAAAAAATCCTATCCAATCCAAAATAAAATAAGAAAAAAACTTTTTGTACTTTTGGCTTATGTCCATCATCGGCGATTTTATCGGCCTTTTTTTCCCAAGCGTGTGCGAAGCCTGCGGCAATTTGCTTTTCAAAAACGAAAGTACGCTCTGCACCCGTTGCCTGATACGCTTGCCCAAAACCAACTTCCATCTATTTGCCGACAATCCTGTAAGCGAAACTTTTTGGGGTCGGGTAAATATTCATTCCGCCGCCTCCTTTTTGTATTATTCCAAAGCTGGAATCGTGCAGCAGATGATCCACAATTTTAAATACCACCACAAAACCGATGTAGGCGTGGTGCTGGGTCGCATGTATGCCGCCGATCTTATCAAGTCTCCACTTTTTGCAGATGTCCAGGTGCTGATACCTGTTCCGTTGCATTGGACAAAACTAAAAAAGCGGGGCTTCAACCAAAGTGAGATAATTACCAATGCCATGGCACCAAGTATGAATTTACCCGTAGAATCCCAGGTGCTCATCCGCCGCTTTGCCACCGACACGCAAACCAAAAAGTCACGGATAAAACGCAGCGAAAACGTGAGCGGCAAGTTTGCCCTCGAAAATCAGGAAAGCATTGCCGGCAAACACATCTTGCTTATCGATGATGTGATTACTACCGGAGCCACGCTTGAAGAATGTGTTGGTTTGCTTTTAACGGTGGAAGGGGTAAAAGTGAGCGTGGCCTCACTGGGCTTTGCCGGGAAATCTTAGGCTTAAATAAAGTCAGGGTATGACTTTGAGTCATGCCCTGACTATGCCTGGCTTATACATTTTTATACTTTCAGCCATTTTTCCATTAGCCACCAAAACTCCAAGAAACACAAAGAAAAATTGAAAACCTTTTAATCATACTCTTAATTTGATTCCTTAAAAATCGCATAACTCTTCAAGGCCCAGCACACCATTTCCTCGAAAGTGGCAAAGTCGATTTGATGCTCCAGCCAGTCGCAGGTAATCACGCGCTGGTAGCACTCGCCCTCGTCCTGCTCGCGGAAAAATTGCAGGCTTTCCTCAGGATCGATTGTTTGGTCGTAGGCTCCAATAACCACAAACCTGGCCGGGCACAAGCGGTTGGAAACCTCCGGCATATAAGGATCAAGGCTTTCGCCGTAGGTCATGGCCGGATTGAAAAGCAGGCAGGGCAAACCCAAATCTTCAGCTAACCAAAAAGCCAGAAAGCCGCCCAGCGAACTGCCCACCAAAAACTCAACCTCCTCTTCAAGAGCGTAGTTTTTCAGGGTTTGATAAACATTTTTTTCCTTGGCATAATCCAAATGCAGGGCAACGACATCGAGGCCTGCTTTTTCGAGCATATCCAGCTTTTCGGGCAAGGGATAACTGTTTAATCCGTGTAGATAAAGTGTCTTCATTAATTCATAAAAATATTATAATTCAAGGATTTTGATAGTTCTCTATAAAAAACCATGACTTTTATATTGCGGTGCTCCGCACCTTGGTACCACATGTCAACCATTAACTACAAATATTACGGTGCGCCCGCCTGAATGCGTTACGCGGGCAGGCTGCACCTCCCAATTTCCTTACGGCTCAACCTTACTTGGTATGTACCACAGCCAAAGCGGCAGAGCCGCGCAATCTTTGTAGTAGAAAAAAGATGCGCGGATACCATAAGGTGCAGCCCCGAATAAAACGGGGCAGGCGCACCGTAATATTATTATTCTGAGTTTTTCAGCAAGCCCTAAGTAGTTTCAATTTTGCTTTGCCGAATAATCACCTTAAAAATTAAGCCGTTCTTTTAATGCACTCATCCCCGTTTTACTCACATTTACTTCTTTGCCGTTTTTCAAAATCACCACATAACTATCCTTGGAATAGGGTTCGAGTTTGGATATTTCGCTAATGGCCACGATGGTCGAACGATGCACGCGGATAAAGCTGTCGGGGTCGAGTGCGGATTCGAAAAACGAGAGCGGCTTTTGTTTTAGATACTTGCTGTTTTTGGTATATATTTCTACATAATCATCTGCCGCTTCTATCCAGAGTACTTCCTCAGCGGGGATTATCTGTACATGAGTTCCGTTTTTAACCACAATGCGGCGGAGATAGTCCTCGCGATTTTCGTGGTCGTTATTCAATTTTTCCAGGGCATCATCCTGCTTGGCTCCGCTTTGGATTCGCCCGATGGCTTTTTGCACCGCCTCGGCAAAACGCTTGCGGCTGTATGGCTTGAGCAAATAATCGAGGGCACTAAGCTCAAACGCCTTCAGCGCATATTCATCGTGGGCGGTAGAGAAAATAATTAGTGGTTTTTCATCCATCAGCTCCAGCAATTCAAAACCATTGATTTTGGGCATTTGGATATCCAGAAAAAGCAAATGTGGTTTCATTTCGTTGATGGCTTTCAAGCCCGTAAATCCATTATCACATTCGGCTACAATTTCTATTTCGGGATGCTGAGCCAGGTAATTCACCACTACCTTGCGAGCCAGTTCCTCATCATCGATGATGATGGCTTTGATGGTATTTTCTTTCATACAGACAAAGGTGTTTTTTCCATTTCCACTTTGGGTATGGTAATATGAACGGTAAAATAAAAACTACTTTTTTCGATTTCCAGGAGGTCGCCACGTTTGTAATGCAATTTTAATCGTTTGCGGATATTGTCGATGCCTAAGCCCTGCCCTCGTTTTGAAATGTTTCCGGGCGAATAATTATTACCAATACTTATGCGCAAATTCCCCTGATGTTCGGCGCACTTTGTGGTGATGGTAACGGTATCGGTGCTTTCGTTTACCCCATGCTTGACGGCATTTTCGTAAATCGGCTGCAATATCATATTGGGGATTTTGCAATCGTAGCAGGCTTCGTCAATATCCTCTTCCACAATCAGCCGCTTGCCAAACCTAATTTTTTCGATGTCGAGATACTTTTCGATGTTTTCCATCTCGGTACGCAGACTTACTTGTTCGTTATGATTTTTGCGCACGGTATAACGCAAAAATTCAGAAAGTTCCATTAGCATTTCACCTGCTTTATTTGAATCGGTCATAATTAGCGAATGGATGGAATTGAGGCTATTAAAAAGAAAGTGGGGATTGATTTGCGATTTCAGCATGTTTAGTTCCGATTGCTGGATAGCCTGCCTTAGTTCGGCCTCCTGCATCACCTTTTCGTGATACTGCCGGTAATAATTAATCAGATAATAAATCATAACCAGCAGGGCATAAACCATGATAAGATACACAAAACGCCAGGCCAGCGAATCGCTCAAAAACTGGATGTAGGTCGTTTCATTTTCAAAAATCCAGGCCAGCAGGTAGTAGCCGGTAAAAAGCCATATCAAAACCAGGATGCCTCCGGTTATCAAGTGGTCGGCAAGGATGAGGTGATATTTTTGTTCGCTAATAGAAAGATACTGCACGATATACCAAACACCTATGCCCAACAAAAAAACCAGTCCGCCATAAATGCCCGAATCACTAAGCGAAATAAGCAAGGAAAAATTGAAGGGATAATACAGGATGATAAAATGAGCCACAGTGATGAAACCCATCGAAAGGATGTAAATCAAAAAGTGCTTCCTGTTAGATACGATTGGGTTAAGCATAACTGATTTTTGATTCGGTTAAACGAAAAAACCTTAGGAATAATTATGGATACAAATATTAATAGCTCTTAATTTCGCCACCGCCAAAGAGCACAAGCCCTTCGATGCGCAAAACTTTGGTGGTATCTTTTTCGATATTGGCCCGGATGAATCGCTTATCCGAAAAGCCACCAAACACAGTGGTTACGTTTACCTTGATATCCCAATCGGGAGGCACAATAAGGGTAGCGCCGCCAAACACCGAGAGTATCTCGATATCGTTGGCACCAGCCGAAAGTGCGGCCTGGCTAAGGTTGATTTCGGAACCTCCAAAAATGCTGGTTATTTTACCACCTCTGAAATTTTGGCTGGTGATGGTTTTTTCGGTTCCGCTAAATATCGTTACCTCATCTATAAAATCCGCATCATTGTCTCTTTCGCCATCCCGAAAACCATCATAATTCCTATGTCCATAATCACCCCTCAGCTTCTTTTGATGGTTAATTAAAATGGCTACCCCAACGCCGATCAGTACCACGGGCCAAAACATTTGCCAGAAATTGAAATCCCAGTAATAATACTTGTCGAGCATAAAAAAGCCGCCAATGCCCAGCAAAATGTATCCGCTAACCTTGTGCTGCGAAGAAAAAATATTGAACAAGCCAATCACGATAAGCAGCATTTGCCACGATAGCAATGCCCGGCTAAGTTCCCAGGGCAAAAGCCCAATACCACGAAGCAGGAGCAAAGCACCCGCTGCAATAACAATGATTGCAAAAATTAATGTTCTCGATCTGTTTTCTGTTGACATCGTTTTATGATTTTTAAAAATAAAAATATTTACTATTAAAATGAGCAGCAAAAATAGAACAGCCGACAGACATGTTTCAACAACAAATCGGTGAATGTCCGGTGGGTGTCGGTGAGTGAAGAGTTAGCCATGGTATGACTTCAAGTCATGCTATGGCTAATCTTGTAATAGTCATAGCATGGCTTTGAGCCATACTTTGACTAAAAAAGTTTCAAAACTTGCTTCTCTATTGCCAGAATTCTGTACTTTCGCCCGTCAAAATATTTTTTTACTATGAAAAAACTTACACGCTATTTATTTTTAATCCTGCTGGCCGGCATAATTCCCATGCAAGGACTTATGGCTCAGGGAAGATTTTTAAGGAAGTTACAAAATAAGGCCGAAGACAAGGCTATCGAAAAGGTGTTTGGCAAGGAAACCAACGATCCTAACAATCCTAACAATCCTAATAACTCCAACAATTCCAACTCAAATTCGGTGTTTGGAAGTTCGGATTCCAACGCCCCGACCAACAATCGTGGCGAAGGACTTACCACCACCCCGCCTGATGTGCTCGAAAACATTGGCGCGGCCGAAAAATCGTTTGATGGTAAACAGTACGCCGATGCACGATTTGCGGTGCGACAAGCCATTTTGGGCATCGAGCTTGAAATGGGCAATAATGTGCTGGAAGGCCTACCCGAAGAAATTAGCGGCTTGCCTTATGTGAAAGAGGAAGACATGGTAGCCAGCACCGGGATCGGCTTTGTAGGCCTGATTATCGAGCGCGTTTACCGCAAAGATGACCAACAATTTAAAGTAAGTATTGGCAACGATGCCGCTATGCTCACCGCCGCCAACATGTACCTGGCAAGCGGGGCTTATGCCACCACCACCGACCAAAACTACAAAAATGTTACTCTGGGCGAATACCGGGGCGTGATTGAATATGATGAATATTCGGGTTACACGCTAAGCGTCTCTATCGGCCAAACATCGGTATTGGTAGCCGAAGGCATCAACTTCGAGACGGAGGATGCAATGATGAGTGCCGCCGAAAATATTAACATCGAAAAAATTAAAAAGGAGCTGGGAGAATAATGAAAAATATATTTACACTGTTGGTCATTTTTATAATAATGGCCGTAGGCGCTAAAGCGCAAGATTCCGAGGCCTATTTGGATAATGCAAGCTCGGAATATAAATCGGGAAATCTGGAAAACGCACGTTTCAACTTGCAGCAAATGTTGCAGGAAATCAATGTGGCCATAGGTCGCGATATTTTGGCCTTGCTACCTGAGGAATTGGCAGATATGCAAAAAGTAGAAGATGCCGATAATGCCAGCGGAATCAATACCGGTTATGCCGGAATTTTTGTCAATCGCAGCTATACCGCCGAAAACCGTAATGCTGCTATCGAAATTATGAGCGATTCGCCGCTACTTTCAGGGATTAACATTTTGCTGAATATGCCCATTTTTATCGCCGGCGACCCCATGCAAAAACGCATCAAGATTGACGGACAAAAAGCCCTGCTCACCAAAAACACGAGTGCTGAAGGCAAAATAGGCTATGATGTACAAATGGCCTTTGGATCTACACTTTTAACCTTTAATTGCTCGGGTGTGGACAGCGAAAACGAAGTAACCGCCATGCTCAATAAAATCCCGATTCAGGAAATACAAAAGGTAGCACAGTAGCAGTACTTGTTATTAAATGAGGTGCGGAGCACCGGCAATCTTTGTAGTAAAGATGTTGCCCGGTAGAAAGGTAAGGTGCGGAGCACCGTAATTTTAAATTGGCTTTGGCTTTTTTTATAACGGCTGTTTCGGTGCTCTGCACCTTTGGTGGATTCATGCTAATTTATAGCTACAAATGCCGATTGTAAATCGAGCATGCTCGCCCTTTGGGCAGCAGATTACGCAACTCTGTCGCTTTAAATTAGCCTTTGATACGAAAATCTATTATACCATCATCCCCCTCTGCTTCTGCCTTATTGATGGAATCAAGAATTAATTCCGGAATTTCTTCATCATCAAGCAAAAAAACGGGGACAGGGGAAAGCTGATCTCTTAAAAAGGTAAATAGTTCCTGTGGAGTATCAAAGTAAGTTTTAGAAAAATCTTTACTCTTATTTAAGATTATTGTTGTCATAATTAATAATTTTAAAAACTTCAAACCAGGAACTGTGCTTCAGTAAGCTCCCTTCCAATTTGCTGTACTCCACTTAAGATACGTTTAGTTTGGGCTGGAGATGGTTTTTTAATCCCTTTGATGTATTGAGCCAACAAGCTTTGATTCATCCCAATACGTTCGGACAAGGCTTTGGCATTGATAACTTTGTAAAAATCAAAAAAACTTGCAAGATCATATTCAAATTTTATTTCATCAATAGTATAGGTAAATCCCAAATCTTCAAAAACCAGATTGAGCATTTCAACGATCATGCTTTGAAGTTCTCCCCAACTATCGCCACAAGTTACCAGGCTCCTTTCTTTCCATTGGCCCAAAGCAGTATAGCCCAAATCTTCTTTAATAATTGTAAGTTTGATGATGGGCTTTTCAATATTTGTTTTCATAATGTCTATCTTTTATTAGTTTCAATTTCAGCGAGCTTCAAAATAGCTTGTAATGTTCCTTTCTTCATTTCCTTAGATGAATGGTATGGAACCGGAATTATATTCGCCTTTGTCGGATGCTTCATTAGGATATGACTACCCTTTTGCCTTATTTCGTACCATCCATCCTTTTTCATTATCCTTAATAATTCGCTACTTTTCATTCAGGCAAAGGTAATACATTTATTACTTATTCAATAAGAAGATAGTTTATTAAGATTGTCATACATCTGTGGAACTCCCGCTGGAAATTGCAGGATTAGCTCCAACTGCTTCCGCTTTCTTTAAGGAATCTCCTGCCCCGCACTTGCCGTCCAAAGCCTGAACCAATGGTCGCGGCTTAATTCCAAACCCAAAGCTCCGGCTGCTCCCCGAATTCTATTTAAGTTTCCGGTGCCGAGTACGGGGATAATTCTTGAAGGATGTTTCAGCAGCCAGGCCAGAGCCACCTGGTCGATGGCTGCACCACCCAGCTGCTCGCCAATTTTTTGAAGTTCATTTCTTAACCGCTCCTCTTGTTCTGAGATTCCGGTAAAAATCCTGCCACCGCCAAAGGGCGACCAGGCCATAGGGCTGATGCGTCGTTGCTGACATTGATCCAAAATACCATCATTCAAAGTTTCCATCTGCAAAAGCGAAATTTCAACCTGATTAGTTACCAGCGGAAAGTCCAGCCGCGATTGCAGCAAGTCGAACTGAAAAGGTGTGAAGTTAGAAACCCCAAAATGGCTCACCTTGCCCGATATTCGCAAATGCCTGAAGGCTTCTGCCACTTCATTGGCATCCATCAGCGGGTCGGGACGATGGATAAGCAAGACATCGAGGTGATCGGTATGGAGATTTTTCAGGGAGTTTTCTGCGGATCGGATGATATGTTCGCGCGAAGTGTCATAGCTGTGAAAGTTGTTTTCGGGGCGATTGTTGGAGATAACCCTGATGCCGCATTTGCTAACGATTTCCATTTTATGGCGTAGCGTGGGTCTTTGCTTTAGTGCCTCCCCAAACATTGCTTCGCAGGTATAAGACCCATAAATGTCGGCATGGTCGAAGGTGGTGAAACCCATTTCGAGGGATTTTTCGATAAAGGCCAACAATTCAGCCTTACTCATTTTCCAGTCGTTCAATCGCCAAAAACCAAGGGCAATACGTGAAAATTCAGGATCTTCTTTTGATATTTTGATGCGTTGCATAAAGAAAATTTTAATGATGAATTTTAAGCTAATTTATTAAGTGTCAAATTTGTAAAACTAAAACGGAACCCGATGATAATCGAAAACCTGGCCATCCACAAATTTATTGATTTCGCGAGCGATGCGCACAAAGATGGTTAGTCCTTCGCGATTGAACCGGGCGATGGCATCTTCATCGCCCCGGCAGGCCATAGCCAGGCGGACATAAAAGTCCAGGTCGTGATTTTTGAGCCAGTTCAAGGCACGGTCATCCTTGGCCGAAGCAGCATCGAAGGCGGCATAATGACGGTAGCCGTTATTTATCAGCCAGTCGATGGCATGGGTATTTCCATGGATGGCGTTTACCAATGCTGCAAGTTCGGCTGGCCCATTGCGAAGCAGGAAATCAAAAAATTCCTCCTCGCGGGCAATCGCTTTTTCGAGTGCCAGCAAAATTTTTATTTCGTGTTGATACAGATGTTTCAAAACTGATTGGTGTCTTTGTTTGGTTAAAAACCAGTAAATCCAGCTTTTTTAAATTAGTTCAAAGCTATAATTGTAATCAATCAATTTTCTTTCATCAATATTTTCTGTCCAGGCTTTTTCTTTGTGACTGATTTCAATTATTTCAGATGTGGATGCTTTTCGGAATCTTTCGGAAACGATGTTTAATATTTCTAATTCAATATCATTAAACACAGTTGCATCAAATGCCTTACTAGCATTAGGCTTAAATTGTTCTCCTGTTCCCCCATCCAAAAAATTAGTATAACAAATATCTAATTCACCTTTATTGACCAAATATTCAAAAATACTATTAAAATTATTTGGCACCGGGCCCATTGCAATAGCCCGATACTGCACACCACTCATCGAAAAACCTGTTTGTTTGTAGCTTATAAAATCAGCATAGAATAATAGTTTATTCAATTTAGTTTTCCAGGGTTCAAGTTTTTCGATGAAAAATAAAATCATTTCAGAAAATTTATTGAAATCAGGTTTTTTAAAACCAGTTAAAGTGCTGGGCAAGCAGGAACCAAAAAAATAGTGTTCTAATTGTTTTTCAAATTTGTGTTTTTTCTGTTCTTCCAGTAAGTTATTAATTGTTCTGTTTGCTTTTTCAATAATCTTTTGGTTAAGCGTTGTGCAATAATCAACAAGTTTTTTAAATTCATTCGGATCTTCTGCCACTTGTATCAGCTTAGCATTGGATTGATTGGGTACTTCTCCTCCTTCATATTGACGATAAACATTAGTGCCAAATCCTAATATTTCAGACATTTTTACTGCTGAAAATTTGTATTTTTTTCGCATTGTAATAATTTGCCCTGGGAAAGGGATATTGTATTTTACCCGGTATTGATTTACCAACTGATTATAATTGAGCTGAGCAAATGTATCATCCTCAAATTGTTCGCCTGTATCCTCGCATTTATAGGAGTGAAATAAGACCTTAAATTCGTCTTTACGAAAACGCATTGTTCTCCATTCTTTTACGATGCTCATTTCTTTACCTGTAAATGGACTTTTCATCTGCTTATTTTTTAAATGGATAATTCAAAGGGTATTCTGCGATATGAAAAGAAATACAAACCGCTTTACTGTTTTCTAAACCCATGCTAATTTTTATGTACACTTCCTTTTTTTTTACTTTTTTACCAAAAACCCACATAAACAATAAACCATGCATCTTCTCCTCTAAAGGACCTTTTGAATAATCTATTGCCTTGATAGATTTTATAATTTCTTTGCGTTGAATTGGTGAAATTTCCAATTCATGCAATGTTTGTTGATTTTTGCCACGATCATCAAAAAACAATATGCCAAAAATCTCCATCCTTACCCTGAATTCCTTTAAGAATATTTCTACTTCGTGTATGTTGGCCATTAGTAAAATCAATTCGTTGCAAATATAGAATAAAATATTTTAAAACAACTTTAAAGTGGTATTTTCACGAAGATAAATATAATAGTACACTTTATACCTTTTTTGGGATCGTGCGTTTTCCGTAATAATAGAAACACCGCAGTGCGTCTCTACGTACGATTAACGATGAACAAATAACTATTAATGCCGCCCTTTGGGCGAGTCCGGGATTCAAGAATCCCGGATTTACAACATCCTCGAAAATTTACGAAAATCATAGATTTTCTAATTTTCGGGACTTTTTCTCCCTCTTCGTTCCTCCCACAGTTGCTTGAAATTTTTTGCTGCAAATTCGGGCAGGGTTCTTCGTGTGCCCCAGGCTTTTTTCATGGTCATTTTCATCGCCATATTTTTCAGCTTGCCACCACCAAAATCCATCATCCAACGATGCGATAAACCTTTTTTGGCCAAACGTTGCAGCTTTCGTTCCGTTCCCGTGGCATAGCCCGCAACCACCGAAAGATGCCGGTTGTAAAGCAAGAGTTCGTGCAGATTTATTTTAACCGGACATACCTCGGTACATTTTCCGCACAGTGAAGATGCAAAGCTGAGATGTTTGTATTCCTTCATACCCAACAAATGCGGCGTGATAACCGCACCAATCGGTCCGCTGTAGGTGGAGTTGTAGGTGTAGCCGCCAATATTTTTATATACCGGGCAAACATTCAGGCAAGCTCCGCAACGGATGCACGAAAGCGCACGACGCACCTTATTGTCTTTTAAAAGCTCGGTACGCCCATTATCCACCAGCACCACATACATCTCCGTAGGACCATCAATTTCGCCCGTTTGCCGTGGTCCGGAAACCAACGAATTATACACCGTTACTTTCTGCCCGGTGCCATGCGAGGCAAGCAGAGGCCAAAAAAGCTCCAAATCGCGATACGAGGGAATTACCTTTTCGATACCCGCTACAACCACGTGTACTTTGGGAAAAGAAAACGACATCATACCATTGCCCTCATTTTCGCTTAAAGCCACTGCGCCAATGTCGGCCACCAAAAAGTTAGCACCGTTGAAGCCCGCGCCAGCTTCCATGAATTTTATGCGCAACTTCTCGCGTACAAACTGGGTTATTTCTTCGGGCGTACTCTCTTTGGGTGTATCAAACTTTTCGTGAAAAAGAGCAGCAACATCTTCCTTGGATTTGTGCATGGCAGGCGTTACAATATGATAGGGCTTTTCGCCGGCAAGTTGCACAATGTATTCGCCCAAATCAGTTTCTACCGCCTCGATGCCAGCCTTTTCCAAACCCGCATTCAATTCTATTTCCTCGGTAATCATCGATTTGGATTTTACCACCATTTTTATCTCGTACTTGCCGAGCACTTTCAGTATTTCGCTTATGGCCTCTTCGGCTGTTTGCGCCCAAATCACCTTTCCTCCGTTGCGCTCAAAATTCGTCTCGAAAATACTGAGTTGTTTGTCGAGGTCTTCGATACTTTTGTGCTTTATCACCGCTGCACGCCTGCGGGCAAGCTCCAGTTTTTCAAACTGCCGTTTGCCCTGCTCTACGGCAATATCATATTTACCAATATTAAAATTTATCTTTTTGCGATGGACAGTATCAAAAGCCACCGCCTCAGCATCAGAACTAAATTTTTTTGCTATGTCCAACATATTTAAATTTTATTTTGGATTTAACGTGGGATTTTATTTACCCGGATGCTGTGTCGGCCACCATCGAAATCGGTAGCAAAAAACACCTTTATCATTTCCAGTGCCAGATCGAAATCGATAAACCTGCCTGGCAAAGCAATGATATTGGCATCGTTGTGCTGGCGGCTCAACGCGGTTTGCTCGATATCCCAAACCAGTGCCGAGCGTACCTTTGGGTATTTATTGGCCGTTATATTGGCTCCCTGGCCACTGCCGCAAATAATAATTCCACGAGGGTATTCGCCACTATCGATGGCCTGAGCCACCGGATGGATGAAATCGGGATAATCTACACTTTCTTCGGAGAAGGCTCCATAATCTCTAAACTGAAATCCCTGTTTCAAAAACTCCTGGATGATGTGCCTTTTTAGTTGAAAACCCCCGTGATCACTGCCAATGGGTATAATGCTCTCTGCTGCTGTCATTTATGCAATTGTTAATAAATTAATGCTCAAAAGTACGGATAAATTACAAATCTGATTTTTGTAATAATTGAAAAATTGCTTCTTTAATTTTCTGAATATGAAAAGGTTTACCCACAAAAATAACAAGCTAATTGCTTGATGCCAAAAATTACGTTTTCAAAACCTAAATATGTAGTGTCAAGATTTTCAGAGATTAGGGTTTTGTGAACAGTGGATTGTGAATATCTGTTTATTTTTGTGGCCAAGATTTTAAAAGTTTCGTACTTATTCACAAATTCACCGGTTGTGAACAATGATGAAGGCAAATAAGGGTTATTTTTCATAAACTTTAAGCACTTAATGAACAATTTTAATCCCAAAAATACCTTATTTTTATTGGCTAATTTTGTTAAAAACAATGTGAATACAAACAGCATATTTTCCCTTTTTGCAGCAAATCAAAACTTTAAAAATAATGTGATAAAACAAAACTGTTAACAAGATTTCAAAAGTCATAAAAACAAGTTTTTTACAAACTATTTTTGCACGCTTTCAACAGACAATTATTACTATTAATTACTATTTAATTAAAATATATAATAATATGATTTCAACTGATAACATCAAAATCGATTCAAATAAAAACGCTACCCTTGCAAAAGAAATTATTAAACTCAAAAAACAAAAGAATGCTGTTTTACTTGCGCATTATTATCAGATTCCGGAGATTCAGGATATTGCCGATTACATTGGCGATAGCCTGGGACTGGCTCAAAAAGCTGTGGAAACTGATGCTGAAATTATTGTTTTTGCCGGCGTGCATTTTATGGCCGAAACAGCAAAGATACTCAATCCGAAAACAAGAGTTGTGTTGCCCGATTTGGAGGCCGGATGTTCGTTGGCTGATAGCTGCCCGCCGCAGGATTTCAAAAAATTCAAGGCAAAGTATCCCGATCATATCGTAATATCGTACATCAATTGTTCGGCGGCTATTAAAACCATGTCGGATGTAATTTGCACTTCGGGCAATGCAGTTAAAATTGTGGAATCTTTTGCTGAGGATCAGAAAATAATCTTTGCTCCCGATAAAAATCTGGGTGGCTACATCAACAGCGTTACCGGGCGCGATATGGTGCTTTGGGATGGCACCTGCGAAGTACACGATATTTTATCGGTGGAAGCTATCATAAAAATGAAGTTTGAAAATCCGGAAGCTAAGTTGGTTGCTCATCCTGAGTGTAAGGCTGTGGTGCTGGAGTTAGCTGACTTTGTGGGTTCAACTACGGCCATGCTAAAGTTTACACAAAAAGCTGAGGCTAAGAAATTTATTGTAGCTTCCGAAACCGGTATTTTGCATCAGATGCAAAAAGATTCGCCAAATAAAGAATTCATGGTTGTACCCACCGACGAAACCTGTTCGTGCAACGATTGCCCCTACATGAAAATGAATACCATGCAGAAGTTATACGATTGTTTGAAAAATGAAACGCCCGAAATTATTTTGCCCGATGAAGTGATTCGTGAGGGGCGCAAACCCATCGACCGGATGCTGGAAATTTCGCGGCGCGAGGGTTTGATTTAAATACCTTATTAATCTACCGCAAGCTGATAATCCCTGATCAAGGGATCCACAGGTATTTTATAGCTGGCATTCAATTTTCGTATCATCTCCAGGGTAAGTTTTCTTTTCCTTTTCAGTACTTTCGATACGGTTGCTTTATCACCGATAATACCTATTAAGTCTTTTTGCCTAAGACTTTTTTGTTCCATAATAAATTTTATGGCTTCCACAGGATCAGGATCAGGAATGGGGTAATTTTCTTCTTCGTATTTTTCGATAAGCAAAACCAAAAGTTCGGCTTCTTTATCTTCGGGTGAATCGGGTTCAGCTTCAAAGATTTCATCCAGCCTATTTAATGCCTTTTTGTAATCACTTTCATTTATTAATATAGTCCAATTGTAATCCATCGTTTTGCGCTTTTTAGAAGTAAATTTTGCTATTAAATTGTGGATGCATCCACATTATCATATTCTTGGTGTGTTCCAATAAAACGGATAAAAACTCTCCCTTTTTGGTAATTTATTCTTGTTATTAATCGATAATGATTTCCCTTGATATCGAATACAACCCTTTTATTTCCACTTTTATCAGCTGTACCAAAATACGATTTCAATTCATAAAAGTTACTAAAGTTCAGATTCATCACTAACTTACACCATGTCTTTAATGCTTAGCTGCAATCAGGATGTTTTTCCCAATACTTTTTTAAAGTACTACATTTTACTACATGCAATGTAAAGTAATTATTAGTGCATAAGATAGTAATATGTTAACGCATTGTCAACTTATGATTATTTTTTGATAAATATATTTTTACCTTTGACGCATGGAATTGATATTTGCAGCTAAAGAAGAAAATAACAAACGACGGGAAGATGAGTTTTTAAAACTTAGCCCCGGTGAACGGCTGATTGCTTTTATTGATATGGTGTGTGCTCCTCCTATTCTGCCGCTTCCCGATGATTATCAGCATCCCAACGATAAAAAGGGCAATTTTGTAATAAGTAAAAAAGATGGAAAGAAACTTTAACGATGAGGTTTATGCCTTTTTAGAGGTTTGCCAGCAATTTAAAGTACGCTTGCTTTTGGTTGGTGGTTCTGCGGTAAATTATTATGGTTACAAACGACATTCGGCAGATATCGATTTTTGGATTGATAACAATCCGCAAAACTTAGAACAAATTACTGCTGCCTTAAATGCCCTTGGCTATAGTATCCACACTCTTCCTGATAAAGTTTTGGAGGGCGAACAAAATATTTCGCTAAAGCTAAGCCCGAATTTAGAAATAGAACTGATAACCAAATTTAATCCCGGGAAAACATTTGATGAAGCGTGGGCAGAATCCGTTGAATTTACTGCTGAAGGAATCAAATTGGTGAAATGGAACATTCTCTCCTACGATGATTTAATATCCAGCAAAATAAAATCGGGGCGACCCAAAGATTTGCTGGATGTGCATGAATTGCAAAGAATACAGAAAATATCCGAATAAAACGGGGCAGGCGCACCGTAAAATTAAAAGCACAGATTAATGCAGATAAGTATTAAATACCTTGCATCCGAAGCACAGCATTTTTACTCAAAATCCACGTTTTTAAGTTATTACAGGTTTTTAAGCAGACCCTAATTAAAGTGACTTACTTGTTTGTTTCTGTGTTGTTTAAACATTTTTAACAAGCCCTAAATATTTCTACCCCCTTGATTTTCAATAATGATTTTATGTTAATGTGTTAACAAACTGAAAACCATACTTTTCGTTGTTAAAATAAAATTAGTTTTGCATTCATTTGAAAATTAGCTCACTAAACTTTAGTGAAGAATGATAAAGAAAGTATTGGTTGCAAATCGCGGTGAGATAGCCATCCGTGTCATGCGTTCGTGCAGGGAAATGGGAATAAGATCGGTTGCGGTGTTTTCGGATGCCGATCGTACTTCGATGCACGTAAGATATGCTGACGAAGCATTTTATATTGGTGCTTCACCCTCCGCAGAAAGCTATTTGAAGGCCGATAAAATTTTGGAAGTAGCTAAAATTTGCGGTGCTGATGCCATTCATCCCGGGTACGGTTTTTTATCCGAAAACGCAGAATTCTCCGAAAGATGCGAAAAAGAAGGCATTGCCTTTATTGGTCCCGATGCTTTTGCCATTCGTAGTATGGGCGATAAAATTACTGCCCGCAAGCGTATGATTGCTGCAGGTGTGCCCGTTGTTCCGGGTACTGTAGAACCTATTTCGGATGAAAAGGCTGCTATCGAAAAAATTAAGGAGATCGGTTTGCCAGTGATGATAAAAGCATCAGCAGGTGGCGGTGGCAAAGGGATGCGTCTGGTAAAAAACGAAAAAGACATCCTGGGTGCTATCCGTTCGGCACGTTCGGAAGCCAAGGCTTCTTTTGGCGATGATGCCGTGTATATCGAAAAATATATCGAATCGCCACACCACATCGAATTTCAGATTTTAGCCGATAAGTTTGGAAACACCATTCATCTTTTCGAGCGTGAGTGTTCGGTGCAGCGTCGTCATCAAAAAGTGGTGGAAGAAACTCCTTCGCCCCTGATGAATCCAAAAATCAGAGCAGAGATGGGAAGCCATGCTGTGGCCGCAGCCAAAGCTGTAAATTATTATGGTGCTGGTACCATCGAGTTTATCGTTGATGATAAGTTGAATTATTATTTTTTGGAGATGAATACACGCCTTCAGGTAGAACACCCGATTACCGAACGCGTGGTAGGTGTTGACCTGGTGAAAGAACAAATAAAAATTGCCCAGGGCGAAAAGCTTACCTTGAAGCAAGAAAATCTTCGACAACTGGGTCATGCAATCGAGTGCAGGATTTATGCCGAAGACCCGGACAAAAATTTTATGCCTTCGCCTGGCGTAATTAAACACATCACCGAACCACTTGGTCTTGGCGTACGCCACGATGGCTATGTGTACGAAGGTTATGAAATTCCCATCCACTACGACCCCATGATATCGAAATTGATTGTGTGGGCCAGTACCCGCGATGAAGCTATCGCACGGATGAAACGCGCACTTTATGCCTACAAAATTACCGGTATTAAAACATCGATTCCCTTCCTGGCCCGAATCATGGAAAATGATGATTTCAAAAGCGGAAACTATAACACGCATTTTATCGAAAAGAACCTGGAGTTTTTGATGGAACGGCAGCCATGTGGAGATAAATGTATGGACATAGCTATGATAACCGCCTACATCCATTATAGAAATAAAATAGAATCTGCCTTGCCGGCAGGCACAGCTAAGCAATTGGGCGGAAATAATTCGTGGAGAGATTTTGGTCGAAGAAAATCAATGATGAAATTTTAAATTGTAAACCATGCCACTCGAAATAAAAATTAACGATCGAATAGCGAAGGTCGAATTGCAAAAGCATGATGGACACATTTACGAAATTGAGCTGGATGGCCGCTTGTATAAGCTCGATGCCTTGATGGTAGAACGGGGCGTTTATTCCGTATTACACGATAATGTTTCCTACAATGTTGAGCTGATCGAAAAAAATGATCACCGGCATTTTAATGTAAACACCTATTATCATTCCTACGATGTCGAAATAATTGATGCCGAAGCAAAATACAAGCAAAACCGGGGTAGCGATGAACTGGATGACATCAGGAAAATTGCAAGTCCAATGCCTGGTAAAGTAGTTAAGATTCCTGTGAAAGTAGGCGATAGTGTAAAAGCCGGTGATACCGTTATCGTGGTTTCGGCCATGAAAATGGAAAGCGAATACAAGGTGCAGAAGGACAGGATCGTAAAAGAAATTTTGGTAAAAGAAGGCGATATTGTAGATGGAAACCAGGTGCTGGTGGTGGTGGAATAGAATGAAAGTAGAATGATTGAAATATTTGATTTCAACTTTTTTCGAATATCCTCGAAAAGTTTTGAAAATTGAAGATTTTCTACTTTTCGGGACGATTAACCAATAACAGATAACGATTAACGATTAACAAATAACAATTAACCAATACCATCATGGCATCATTAGACGAAAAGATAAAGCATTTTGAGTTAAAGGATAAAATAGCCGAACAAGGCGGAGGCAAAGAACGCATCGACCGTCAACATGCGGCAGGACGAAAAACCGCCCGTGAGCGACTTGCCGATTTGCTTGATCCCGGAACATTTGTGGAGATGGATAAATTTATGACCCATCGCGCTACCGATTTCAATATGGCGGACAACAAAATTTTGGGCGATGGTGTAGTCAGCGGCTACGGAAAAATAGATGGCCGTTTGATGTATGTTTTTGCCCAGGATTTTACGGTTTTTGGAGGAACGCTTTCACGTGCCAATGCCGACAAGATTTTGAAAGTGATGAAGCTCGCCATGAAAATGGGCGCACCACTTATCGGGCTTAACGACTCAGGCGGGGCACGCATTCAGGAAGGTGTGCAAAGTTTGGCGGGTTATGCCGATATTTTTCTACTCAACACCAAAGCATCGGGAGTGATTCCACAAATTTCGGCCATCATGGGTCCATGCGCCGGAGGAGCGGTGTATTCGCCCGCCATTACCGATTTTATCTTTATGGTAAAAAACACCAGTTACATGTTTGTTACCGGACCGGATGTAATCAAAACCGTTACCCACGAAGAAGTAACCCAGGAGGAGTTGGGCGGTGCCATGACGCACAATGCTACCAGCGGGGTAGCGCATTTTACCGGTGAAAACGATGAGCAAACCATGCAAATGGTGCGCGAGCTAATGAGTTACCTGCCTTCCAACAATATGGAAGAAACACCACGCCATCCAAGCACCGATGACCCTAAGCGCGAAGATAAAAAGCTGGATACGGTGGTTCCGGACGATCCAAACAAGCCTTACGATATGAATGAGATTATTTGCACAGTTGTGGATAATCACAATTTCTTTGAAGTGCAGCCGCATTATGCCAAAAATATCATTGTAGGATTTGCGCGTATGGATGGACGCTCGGTGGGCATCGTGGCCAACCAGCCCCAGTTTTTGGCTGGTGTGCTCGACATCAACTCATCGATGAAAGCTGCCCGCTTTGTGCGCTTTTGCGATGCCTTCAATATTCCGCTCATTACTTTTGAGGATGTACCTGGGTTTCTGCCTGGTACACAGCAGGAATTTGGTGGTATTATCAAGCACGGAGCCAAACTGCTTTATGCTTATTCCGAAGCTACCGTTCCCAAGATTACCGTTATTACACGCAAGGCTTATGGCGGAGCTTACGATGTGATGTCGAGCAAGCATATTGGTGCCGATGTTAATCTGGCTTACCATACCGCCGAAATTGCCGTGATGGGTCCTGAAGGCGCAGTTAATATCCTTTATCGCGGTAAGCTAAACGAAGAAGAACGCAAGCAGGCTGTGGAAGATTACAAAGAAACCTTTGCCAGCCCCTACAAAGCCGCTGAGCTGGGTTACATCGACGAGATTATCTACCCGCGCCAAACGCGCAAAAAACTGATCGATGCCCTCGAAATGACCCAGAACAAAAGCGAGCAAAGCCCACCTAAGAAACACGGGAATATCCCATTGTAGATAGTCAGGGTATGACTTCAAGTCATGCCCTGACTAATTCAAGCCTGGATTAGGCTTCAAGTCATACCCTGGTTTTTTTTGTATTAAAAAATAAATATACTTTTTAATAAATTTTAATACAATGAATATAGAAACACGAAAGCTGGCTTTTATTCAGGAATTTCTCAGAATCACCAATGAAGAAATTGTAATTGGTTTGGAAAAGAAATTGCAGCAACGGATGATTGAGCAGTACGAGGAAAGTTTAAAACCATTGAACATGAAGCAATTCAATGATGAAATTGATCAAGCATTGGATGATTCTGAAAATGATAGTGGAACTGATGCATTTGAACTGAGAAGAAAATGGAATTAACCATATTTTGGACTCGCCTTACGCAACAATTAACAATTATACGAATAACAATTAACGATTTTTAAACGCCGGAAACACTAAAGTAAAAGTGGTGTGCCCTGCATTAGAAACAAACTCGATGCTTCCCCCTGCGTTGATTACAATATTTTTTACGATGGCCAGCCCCAAACCCATGCCTCCGGATTTGGTGGTGAAGTTAGGCGAAAATATCTTGCCCGAAATTTCATCAGAAATGCCTTCGCCGTTGTCGGTAATTTCTACTACGATATTTGAAAACTGCCGGTCGAGCTTTATCTCTATTACACCATTTACTTTTGAGCCGATAGCCTGTATGGAATTTGTTAGCAAATTGTTGAAAGCACGCAGCAACTGCTCTTTATCTGCATAAACCGTAAAATCTGATTTGTCATCAACTATAAACGAGAAAGTAATATTGTCGTAATTTTTGAAGAGGACAATGGAATTATCGATGATTTCGGTGAGATTAACATGCGTTCTTTTGCTTATAGGCATTTTGGCAAAGTCGGAAAACTCGCTTGCAATAATGGATAGTGCATCAATTTGCTCTATCATGGTTTGGGTAAATTTATCAAGGCGTTTTTCATAGTCCGGAGCTTGGTTTTTCCATGAACGTTGCAAATATTGTACGCTCAATTTCATAGGCGTTAGCGGGTTTTTGATTTCATGGGCTATTTGTTTGGCCATTTCGCGCCATGCCGATTCGCGCTCCGACTTAGCCAAAAGTTCGGCACTACGCGCCAGCTCTTCTATCATCCTATTATATTCCTCTACCAATTGTCCTATTTCATCATCGCGCTGCCAAAGGATGGTTTCGTTTTGCCCGCCCAATTTTACCTGCCTTATTTTGCTAATCATCAGATTAATCGGGTGCGAGATATATCTCGAAATAATAATCGCTATCAAAACAGAAAGGGCAATTAGGATTACATAGATGTTGATGTAGGCCACCAAGAAGGTAGAGATTTCCTTGTTCAGGTCTTTTTCCTGCGCAAAGTAGGGCAGATTTAAATATCCAATTACTTCACCCATGTTGTTTACAAAAGGAATATACGCTGAGAGATAACATTGTTTACCAATATTTTCGTTGTGTATAAACAGCGAATTGTTGTCCACCACCATGGCTTTATAGGCCATCGGATTGATGTAATTGCTGATAAGGTCTTCATCGTAAATTTGTTGTCGCGATGATGATATTAACACTCCACCGGGGTCGTACATGTTGATGTCGGTAAAGAAAACGTTGGAGAATTTTACCAGCATCTCCGAAAGTTTTTCACGTAGGCTTTCGTCTAATCGTTCTTCGGTCGAAAATTTGTGTTGCATCTCCACCAAGATCGAGTGCGTTTTTTCGCTTAGGATGTCTTGATTTTTAGCTTCGTTCAAATTATTAATATAGTACAAAGTAAATATCCCAACTACGATAAACGAAAACAAGATTACCGAAATAATAGAGAGCTGCAAGCGGCTGCGGAAATTAAGCGAAATTTTATGATGCGACAAAGGAAATATGAATAGCAGATAAAAAAAGCTAAAAAACAAAATGTAGAACAAAAATAAGTAGGAGAAGGGCGCCAGTATAACTAAAGTGGACTTGTTCTTGGTACTGATAATTAAGCTGCGTTCTTTATTAATATTAAATAACAAATGGCTATAATTATTTTGATTGATAAGCACAAATGGATCTTTGCTATGCTTGTAATGCCGTAGGTTGAAATTGTAAAAGTAATCCCCTACCCTTTTATAAAGTTCTCCGTTTTGGTATTTGGCATACGAATATGAGCTTAGATCCGGGCTGGTATTGACCGATTTATCGATGAGCAAATCAGGGAAACCCAAATCGCGGGCAGCATATTTTGGATACAGCTCGATATAAATTTTTAGCGCATCGATATCCAATATGGAATCCGAAAAATTGATGACGGCAATGTAACCGTTTTCGCCAGGATTATAACGTAGGAAAAATAGATTTTTATTATCAGTGGCTTGCCCGTTATCTTCAATTTTTTCATCAAAATACGCATTGCAATTGATATCGTAATCGCCTGGCTGCAGGATTAAGTTGTCGTCAGGCGTACAAATAGTTAGCTGGCAATCGTACTTTTTCCAGTAGCCTTTAAAATAGCTTTGAGTAAAATAGCTATGAAATGCGCTGTAATCGAAATCATCGAAACCATAGTTTTTAAGAAAATCATGCAGAATGGTATCTGCTATAATTAGCTGGCTTTCTGTTTCAAACATGTATTCGGCTAAGGGGTCGCGCTGTTCCGATGCCAGATGTACTGCCAGCAACTTGCGGTGCTCCTGCTCTTTTTGTGTGTTGTAACGATTTAATAAGTAGGTTGAGATAATCGAAAAAAGAAGCACGTAAACAACCGCATTGGCGAGGGTAAAGCGCGTTTCATTTTTGGTATAATAAAGTCCAAGCGATAGTATATAAAGTAAAACAAAACTTAGCAAATAAAAATCACAAGTATTGCGGATGGAACAGAAAGTGATAAATGTGCCTGCTGCTAATAAAGCAAAAAGTGAATATGTCCATATATTCTGGCTGTATGCAAATGCAAACCAGGCCAGTTTGGATGTGATAAGAACGTAGGCCAGGAGAAACATGGATATGATGAGCAAGTTAAATAAACTCATCAGCGAAAGGTTAAAAATATTGCTGAGATCGATGCAGATACTCGAATCGATAATCAGGGTTTGAAACATGAAATCGACACCCTTGAAAAATATGAATATGTGGAGAAACAAACTAAATATCAGAAAATATTTATGAAACCTGTTTTTTTTCAGGTTATGCTTTTTGAATTTAAAATGATGAAAAAAGAAAAATGCAAGACAGAGAATAAAAACCACATTCAAGAATAAATCGGCCAGCGTGGGTATAATATCAGAGTAGGCGTAATATGACGGCGAAAAAAGTGGGGATTGGTAAAGTACCGATGGAATTTTGAAATAAAACAGGATAAAGCGAACAATAAGCAGATCTGCGATAAATCCTGCAATAAATAAAAAGCGATGACCATTTTTCTGAAAAAAATACAAATGGAGTTCGTAAATAATAGCCAGAATTGCAAGGAGGAAAAAGACGTATAAGAGAAAAAGTATATTGGCCTCACTACTCGAGATGTGCTTCGTTTGGGCAAAGCTTAGGGCAAAGAGAAAGCAACCATCGCTGTCGTATATCTTGTTAGCATCATCAGGATTAATCGAGAGGTCGGTAGCTTCATCAATATTGAAGGAGGGATGAAACGAATTTTCGAGGTAGTCGTTTTGATAATTGTAATCGTGTTTTATAAGGTAAAAAGCGGTATAAAGGACGTTGTTGTCCGGGCGATTAATTTTTCGATACCAGCCATTACCCGCAAAAACCACCGGAGCCGTGCGGTGGATGATATCCGCTTTTATGGGCACCTTGTTGTCCGACCAAAAAAGTATTTTTTCGTTTTGGCTAATCACAAAAAAATAGCCCTTGTGGTCGTAGTAATTTTTGTACTGAGGTAGGACTTCAAAAATCGAGTCCGGATTATTAAGAAATATTCCTTGAAGATAGTCTAATTCTGAAATTAGCGCGGCATCTTTTTCCAGGATAAGTGCCTGGGTATTTTGTGTAATTGATTGAGACGAAAAATTGCTACGAAAGTAAAAAGTAAACACGAGGATTGCAATTGTTGCTATCACAAGCATAACTGCAATTATCCTAAAGCGATCCCTCATGTTTAAAGTCTGTTCCATAATATTAAACAAAATATATAAAACGCATAAAATCAAACGTTTAACAGCAAATTAAAATTAGGCGTTTTCAGCTAATATTTTTGTAATAATGAGTTATTGCCTCATATAGCCTTCTTTTGCTTTTAAAAGGGCTAAAATTACGAATTTGACTTTTTCGCCAGATAAATTAAGCTCGAGTAGTTGTTTTGCTTCCGGCCTGCCTTGTTGTTCGATTTTAATCCATTAATTAATGCACGAACATAATTCATTTTTTTGGATTTGTATTTTTCGCTGAGTAAGCTCACGTAAAACGAATCAAATTTCATCGGCTTGATTTCGCTGAGGGTAAACTGATGATTGTTGAGTAATTTTTCAACACTGCTTTTATCGAAATGATACAAATGCCGGGGCACATCGTAACCCGCCCAAAATTTGCCATAGTGCTGCGCATCCCACGAGCGATAATTGGGCAGGGCTATTACCAAAAGGCCGTTGGGTTTTAGCATTCGGTAAATTTGCCTCATGCGCTCGTTAAGCACTGGCACATGCTCCAGTACGTGCCACAAACTTATCACATCAAAACTCTGACTATCCAGTTGCTCAATTCCTTCTTCGGTTTTTACATCCAGATTATATTTTTCGATGGCGTATTTCCGTGGATTTATGGCTGGTTCAATTCCGGTGCAATTCCATCCTTCTTTAGCAAAGTAATTCAAAAATTCGCCGGTGGCACATCCAATATCCAAAATAGTTCCTGGTTTTTTGTAGGATGTGATAAGGCGGTATTTTTTTCCAAGCGAATAGTTTTTCACCGCATCATACAAAAAGGTGATCAGACCCTTTTTCTTTTTGCTATGCGAAAAGTAGGCATCCGACTGGTAGTATTTTTCCAAATCCGTATCCTCAGGTCGAGGATTTGTAAATACGAAACCACAGGAGGTGCATCGGGTCAAAATAAAAGTTTCATGACTTAGAAAGTGGTCTTTGATTGACAGAATTTCCTGGCTAGCCGTTTCCTGACAAACCGGACAGTTGTTGATGTGTTTCATTTTAGTTTTTAATGTTTCACGTGGAACATATCGCTAGCGGCCAAGATAGACAACCAACACAGCGATATCTGATGGACTAACTCCGCTAATGCGCGAAGCCTGCCCCAATGTTTTTGGACGTGCTTTCGTTAATTTTTCGCGTGCCTCAAAACTCAAGGATTTAAGGCTTTTGTAATCGAAATCATCGTGGAGTTTAATGTTTTCAAGTTTTGAAATTTTCCCGGCAATATCTTGTTCCTTCTTGATGTAGTTGTCATATTTTACCTGTATTTCTGTTTCTTCCAAAATTTCTTCCAGGTGGGTTTTATCAAAAGTCATGATAAAGGAACCAAGTGCCGGGATATGTTTTTGTAAATCAGAAAGACTTATTTCAGGACGCAGAATCAGACTTTCGATTTTTACTTTTTGAGTTAGCGGTTTCGATTCAATATTTTGCAGCAGGGTATTAATTTCTTCGGGCGACACGCTTTGTTTTTTCAGAAAGCTCCTGATTTTTGCTATCATCGAAATCTTGTAATCTACTTTTTCAAGTCGTGCGTCAGAGGCCAAGCCCAACTTATGGCCTAAAGAGGTTAGGCGGACATCGGCATTATCCTGCCGCAACAATATCCGGTATTCGGCTCGTGAAGTAAACATGCGATATGGCTCATCCACACCCTTTGTGATCAGGTCATCAATCAGCACGCCGATATAGGCATCCGAGCGCGTAAGGATAAACTCCGGCAGCTCTTTATTTTTAAGATGTGCATTAATGCCGGCCATCAGTCCTTGCGCTCCCGCTTCTTCGTAACCAGTTGTCCCGTTTATTTGTCCGGCAAAGTAAAGGTTCTCGATTAATTTGGTCTCCAATGTATATTTAAGCTGCATTGGCGGGAAATAGTCGTACTCGATGGCGTAACCGGGGCGAAATATTTTAGCATTTTCGAAACCGGGAATTTTGCGCAAGGCATCAAATTGCACATTATCGGGAAGCGACGAAGAGAAACCGTTTACATAATACTCCTGTGTATTCCAGCCTTCGGGTTCTACAAAAAGCTGGTGGCTGGTTTTATTCGAAAAGCGTTCGATCTTATCTTCGATCGAAGGGCAATAGCGTGGGCCTATCCCTTCGATACGCCCGGCAAACATGGGAGAGTCCAAAAAGCCAAGTTTTAGGGCATCATGCACCACAGGGCTGGTATAGGTAATCCAGCAACTGCGTTGCTTGGTGAGGTTGGGTGTATCAGTAAACGAAAAACGTTGCGGGTTTTCATCGCCAGGCTGCTCCTCCATTTTCGTGAAATCGATGGTGCGACCATCCACCCTTACCGGAGTTCCTGTTTTCATTCGAGCGGCCTCGAAACCCTGTTTCTGGAGGCTTTCTGTTATCCCGAGCGAAGCATTTTCTCCAATTCTGCCACCCCCAAATTTCTTTTTCCCTATGTGGATTATTCCATTCAAAAAGGTGCCATTGGTCAGGATAACCGCCTTAGCAAATATCTCCTGTCCCATCGAAGTTTTAACGCCCAGAACATGACCCTCTCTTATGATGAGGTCAACGACCATGTCCTGCCAAAAATCGAGGTTTGGTGTTTGCTCTAACATTTCACGCCACTTCATCGAAAAGAGCATCCGGTCGCTTTGCGCACGGGGGCTCCACATGGCTGGGCCTTTCGATTTGTTGAGCATCCTGAACTGGATTCGGGTATGATCGGTTACAATGCCGGAATAGCCGCCCAGTGCATCTATCTCGCGTACGATCTGTCCCTTGGCAATGCCTCCCATTGCAGGGTTGCACGACATCTGGGCAATATTGCTCATGTTCATTGTTATCAGCAATGTTTTCGATCCCATATTTGCAGCAGCAGCGGCAGCCTCGCTTCCCGAGTGCCCTGCTCCTACCACAATCACATCATATTTTTCAAACATTATTAAAATTGTTTCACGTGGAACATATTTACGCAGCCTTTAATTTGAGCGGTCTTTGCGCTAAATAGGTATTTTCTAAAAGGGTCATTTTTTCTTTTTCCGATTTGCTCTTGTCCGAATAATTGCACAAATGCAAAACGCCATGAATGATTACACGGTGTATTTCATCAAGGGTTTTTTTGTTGTAATTTTTTGCATTTTCTCTTACACGCTCGAGGCTGATAAAAATATCGCCCGACACCTGTTTAGCCTCCGAATAATCAAAAGTAATAACATCGGTCAGGGTGTCGTGCTTTAAATATTGCACATTCATCTGATGCAAATGCTTGTCCGAACAAAGGATGATATTCAAGTCGCCCCCCACCCTTTTTTCGGCGGTGATGCTATCGGAAATCCACTTGCGTAATAGTGTTTTCTGCCTCAGGATATATGCTATTTCTTCGTTAAAAAAATGAATATTCATGGAAATGATGCTTTAACCGACTTATTCGAACTTATAAAAATATTCGCTTACCTTATTTTTGTAAAAGGGTTTCAAGTTGGGCGGCAAGGTTTTTAGTAATTCTACTTCCCTGCTCTTTAGTTTGTAATATTCAAAAAATTCGTCAGGGCTGCTCACCTTAGCATTTTTGGCTTCCTGCGATTCGCGACGTTGCTCCTCTTCTCGCTGCTGTTCGGCTTTTTCCGACTTGAGCAAACGCGATAAAATTTCCTGCTGTCTTTTCAGCGTTTCCTGAGTAATTCTATTGTTTACAATATCCTTTTCGGTTTGCTCCATGTCGTCTATCATTTTGGATACATCGCCATCACCTGTACCGGTTTCACTTTTTAGCTGGTCGCGGTATTGTTCCATTTTTCTCCTGATGGCTGCTTGCTCTGCGGCCATACGTGCCAGCGATTCACTCATCGATTGCCCTCCCTGCCCCTGCTTGCCGGGTTTTTTCCCATCGCGCATTTCTTGTAGCTGTTTGTTCAGTTGTTCTTGCAAGCCCTTCATCGAGTTCATGGGTTTGGAGCCACTGCCGGGCTTTCCGGGCTTTGAACACGAGGACTGTCCGTTGGCTTGCATCGACATCTGCTGCTGTTGCATTTGTTCGAGTGCTTCTCCAAGCAAGAGTGCCAGATTGTTCATCGCGGTCATCGACAGTTGTTGACTTTGCAGCGCACTGCTTTTCTGGCGGTTTTCCATGGCTCCCAGTGATTCATCAATCGTTTTGTCGATCACCTTCAATTCTTTTATCACAAACGGCTTTACTGACATTTGTCGCTTGGCCAAAGCCTTCAGCGAGTCGGCAATAATGCCCATGTCGTCCTTAAGGTTTTGCTGCTCTTTGATGTAAGAATTGTATTTGGGGTCGTTGTTGTTTATGTCGTTGTAATCGCGCAGCAAGTCTTCCTGGTTAAAGGAAATCTGAATTAAGTTTTCAAGTATTTCCCTAAGTGCATTTACATCTTCTCCCATCTGCTCAGCAGCCATCGAATCCATCATTTGCTGCATCTGTTCCGAAAGTTCCTGCATTTTTTGTGACGAGCTTTTCTGACTTTCCGAGGCTTTCGAGTTTTGATTTTGCTCGAGTTGCTCGCTGCTTTGCTCCATCGATTCCTCTATACTTTCCTCCTTTGAATCGGTATTTTCCATTTTGTTCGGATTTTCCAACGCCTCATTCTTCTTTTCCAACTCGTCCAGGTCTTTTCTTAGTTCCTCAAACTTTTTGTTGAGTTCTTCCTGTTTTTCTTTCATCTCCTCATTCTCCGAGCCATCTTCGTTTTGCTTGCTTTCTTCCGAAAGTTTTTCTTGTTCTTCGGCTAGCTTTTTAAGCTCATCGATGGCTTCCTGCATTTTTTGCTCAAACTCCAATTGCTTAAAAAGTTCCAAATTCCGGTCGAGATTTTCCTCCATTTCCTCATTCGTCATCTTCATTTCCTCCATCATCTCGCTCACCTTGTCTTTATCCAGTTCATCGAGCAGCTTTTGGATTTCCTCCATCATTTCTTTCATCTCATCGGTCATCAAATCCTCCATCATTTCCTGAAGCTGTTTTTGTTTTTCCATCAAAGCTTCATCGGTTTCGTTGATTTTTTGCTGATCTTCGAGTTTTTGTTTGTTTTGTTCCTGCAGGTTTTCAATTTGTTTTTGCACCGATTTATGACGATTAAAAAGGTCTTCAATTTGCTGTTTATCCTGCCACGATATGGTTTTTTTCTCAAAAAGATTTTTATTCAATTCATCTATTTCGCGCTGCAGGAGTTTCAAATCTTTGAGTGCTCCTTCCATGTCATTTTTCATTTCCGTACTGGCGGTTTCAGCCTTTTCTTCCAGCTCTTCCATCGAGGGAGCCTGATAAATCATTTTTTGGGAACGAGATGATTTGCTACCATTTATAGCATCGTTATCCCAAACCTCGAAAAAATATTCTACCTCCTCACCTGCTTCCAGCTCGAGTTCGTTTAAATCAAAATAATGGAAAAACTGTTGCTGATTAATGTTTTTTTGAAGGCTTAAATAATCAGCTTTGAAAGTCCCTGTTTCATCTGGATTGTTTGCTTTACTACGTTTGTAGAAAAATCCTAATCGCTTAAAGCCCCAGTCATCTTTGATAAATCCTCGAAAGTAAAGCCGTTCATCTGACAGCGAATCACTAAATTCTTCGATGCTGATGGTGGGATAGATATCGGGAATAACACTTATGGCAAACTGCAGCGAATCGCTATTGGTTAAATATGCATTTTGACTGGTGATGCTGTATGGCTGGCTTTTGAAAAAAAGACTTTGATACGAAAACGTATTATCGCTGTCCGGAAGCAGAATGTATGAGCTATCGCTGAATCGGATATTTACTTTTTCGGTATCGCGGGTATTGAATTTCCAATGGATTACAGTTCCTTCGGGTACTACCAAATCGCCGGTGTTTTCTAAGATTCCGTTGTCCTTTTTGGTGTAAGATGGATAGCTAAGCGCAGTCTCAAAATTTAAAATGATTGGCTTGGGAAGCACTTTAATTTCATAAACCTTAGACGAAAAACCTCCGGCCTCAAAATTAAATTGCAGATCTTTTTGCAAATTACGAAAGGTATAACTAAAGCTAACGTTGTTGTTTTTTTTCATACGGAAAGGATTTTTTCCGTTGAAAATCAAGACTGATTCAGGAACAGTTTCGCCTTCGATGTGCAGCTTAACCTGATAATCATCTTGCTGTATTGCCTTTAGTTCCTCGTTTTCGAGAATGAATTGGAAAGGAGCTTCTTTTTCAAAATAGTTAGCATGTTGAATAATTCGCGTGGTTGGCTCGGTAATGATGTTGGGTGCTGCAAGTAAAAATACCAGTACGACCAAAACCGGGGGTATGGCAAATTTCAGGTATTTACGGTTTCCTTTCAGATCGATGGCGTTGGTAAAGGGCACTGGTTTCAAGCCTGCAATCCGCTGGTCGATACTTGCATTGATAAGCTGAGAATTTGCTCCTTGTTGATCGCTCAAAGCCTTTAACTGGAGGGTATTCAGGAGTTTATCGGCCACATTTGGAAAGTGTTTTCCGATAATAGCTGCCGCCTGATTGTGCGAAATAATCTTCCCAATTCTAAAAAGTTTAAAAACCGGAATCAGGATTAATGAAAATATTATTAATGAACTGACAATCAGATATAAATAGAATAATATAGTACGGGTTGTGGTGCCCATCCATGCAAAATATTCGATTAGCGTTATGCCGAGAAAAAAAAGCAATAAAGCAGTAACGCTATAGATTACACCTCTGATTATCTGGTTTTTATAATATTTCCTGATAAAGGCATCAAGCTTATGGATGAGTATTTGATAATTATCTGTCATATTCTAAAATTGGCAATTAAGCATTTTATCGGTCGAAATTCAGCAAGTAAAAACGCAAGGATTCAATTAATTATTTTAAAATTTAAATTGCAAAGGTATAATTATATCGTGGTATGCCTTAATGCTTGTATTGGCTATTTAGTGCTTGTCCATAAAGTCAAGTTTTTTTGATTTAAGATTGATGATTAATGCCGAGCAATGCTCGTGCACCCACGAAAAGAAACAAAAATTTAATTTTTGACTTTTCGGGACGATCGGAGATATTAGATTGTGTTGAATATCACCAACATCTTAAATCTAAAATCGTTAATCTAAAATCGTATATTTTTTTAACGGTTACTTTAAAGACAGACACTATTCAGGCTTTAATAACAACAATATGCGGACATAGTTTATCCTGGAATTCAGGCAGGGTTTTTAATAAAGCAAATTGGTCAAAAAAAAAAATAGCCCGGCACTGGGTCGGGCTTTTTGAATTCTGCTTACCTCGTTACTATTATTTTTCGGCTTTCCTGCGCTATTTTACCGTGGCTTTGATCGCGAAATTCAATATTACAAAAATATATTCCTGGCGAAATTTCAGAACTCCCCCATCTAATCCCTACCGGCACATCACCGTAAACTTGGGTCTGTTTCTCAAAAATAAGCTTGCCGCTTACATCTATAATTTTGCAATTAGCTGTGCCATCCGCCGGAGCTTGTATTTCAATTTGGCATTGTTGGCTGCAAGGGTTGGGCGAAATGCTTACGTGGCTTCCTGCCTTCTTTTCCAAATCGTTGATACCCACAAGTGCGAAAAGCGAATCCACATGCAATTCGGTGGCTTCGATCATGTAGGCCGGGGTATCGATTTCGGCAAACGAAAAGCGCAAAAAATGTTGTGCTGGAATATACTGGATGGTTTGCAAATTGGTATTTACACCCGCAGCTTTCAGCACACTCCAGTTACGCGAAATGTCGAGCAGGTTGGAGTTTTGCAAAGAGTCGGTAATTCGGCTGTAGCGGTAGCAAGGTGTTGCTTGTTTTAACACCCTGAAATGGTTGGTTGATACCAAATTATCACCAAAGAAATCAGGATTATTCGCTATGGTGCGGATGGTGTCGCCATAACTGTTGTGAATTTCCAGAATTTCAGCGGGGGTGTCGAAATAATTAGGGCCGGCGGTATTTATGATAAAGGAGGAGGAAACGCTGTGTGCTCTTACTGCATCGCTCACATCGCGGGGCGAGCATACCCCGTCGTTGTTATAATCCCAGCTTTCGAGGCCATCGCGCTGCGCCAGGTTAACCGGATAAAAGCCGCCTCCAGTGGGTGTGCTGATGTAATTTCCCATGTTTTGAAAAGTGGTGATACCGGTTTCGTTAAACCCCGACAAGGCACCGATAAGCCCGGTAAAACCAAAGGTAATAATCCGTTGCCCATCGCCGTTCCAGTTTCCCCAAACGATGATCAGCGCATTATCGATGAGGTAGGGATTGTTATCCCAGTCCAGATTGCGGCTGATGACCAGCTCGCCGTCCAGGTCGGAATCGAGGGTGGCTTCACCCCAGCTCATAAGGTCGGAGCAGCCGGGACCCTTAATATTTAATTTGCTAAAGGCAGTGAAATCAGGAATCGAGTTGGCGATAAGCACGTCTTTAAAAGTGAGATCGCGTTGCAGCGTAGGAGAAAAAATATCCACATCCGTGTCTTCCATGCCATCGATCATGCCCTGGGCAATTTCTTCATATTTATAGTCATAGACGAACTTTTGGTCAAAAATCTGACTTGCGTAATTATAGCCGTTGGCACCACCAAAGGTATGGTTGATTACATAATTCTCCATAACATCGGCTATCCGATCGCCCAAAAACATTCCGTAATGCCACCCGGCATAGTAGCCATCAACTTTGAGCCAGAGTACCAGTTTGCCATCTATGCGCAGGGTGTCGGCGGCAACGATAGGATTTGCCATAGTGCTTCCCGAAAGCAGCGCAAAAAGAAGAATAAAAATAAGATTTTTCATGACGTTTGAGATTTTTGAATTTGACCAACAAAGGTAGAGCGGTCAAGCACAAAAAGCAATTTTATTTATACTACTGTCTCGATAAACAACAAAATGTCTTATTCAAGGGGATTTCTCCCGTTGGTCGAAATGACACCATCGGTGCGGGTAGAGGGGGAGTTGAATCGGGC
>Ga0307929_1000059_pt1 | contig 105804 bp, 98 predicted proteins | sample AceLakmetage1330_FD_203160 | JGI IMG/M metagenome (GOLD analysis project Ga0307929, IMG submission 203160) | Saline water microbial communities from Ace Lake, Antarctica - #1330 | ecosystem: Environmental > Aquatic > Non-marine Saline and Alkaline > Saline | place: Antarctica: Ace Lake...
TTATCCTGCAATTCTTCAAAACTTTATCGGCAGGTTCTATCCCTCTTGCCTGCTGGTTTCTCTTTTTAATCAGCGGATCAATCTTCATAAAAAAAACCTCTCATTTTTAAACAACTGGAAGGGACTTACAAATACATATATCAATTGCTAAAAGCTCAAACAACAGTATTGATATACTACACAGTTCAGAACAAAAAAGTAAATTCAAACATATTTCAATATTGCGGGACCGACACTAATCTGCTAAAAATTGATCTGGAAATTTTATGAAAAAAGAAAAGCCACCACTCCCGACAATCAATACGACCAGCTATCTGATCGACAGCCACTGTCATCTTGATATGGACTGTTACGAAGAAGACCTCGGTGCAGTACTCAGCAGAGCTCAAGCCAACGGAATCCACTCCATTATTACCATAGGAATTGATGAAAGGAGTTCCAACGCTGCCATCAACTTGGCAAAGCAGTACCCAATGCTGAAAGCTACCGTTGGAGTCCACCCTCATGATGTTGAGAAAACTGATGATGCCTGCTACGAACGTCTTAAACAGCTGGCCATTACAAATAAAGATTATGTTGTTGCCTATGGCGAAATCGGACTCGATTACGCCAAACTCTACTCGGAACCGGCTCTACAAAAGACTGCTTTTCACAAACAGTTACTCCTTGCAAAAGAACTTGACCTGCCAGTTATCATCCACGATCGTGAAGCCCATGACGACACGCTCGAAGCCTTACAGGCAGTTGGTCCTTTTCCAAATCGAGGTGTAATGCATTGTTTTTCAGGCGACATAAAACTTGCAAAAAAAGTACTCGACCTAGGATTCTTCGTCTCTATTCCTGGAGTTGTTACTTTCAAAAATGGCCTTGAAATGCAAGATGTTGCAGCAAATATTCCTTTGGACTCTTTAATACTCGAAACAGATGGACCATTCCTGGCCCCTGTACCATGGAGAGGGAAACGAAACGAACCATCATACGTATTATATACTGCAGAAAAGATCGCCCAGCTCAAAGAAATCAGCATTGAAGAGGTCGCTGACCAGACAAGTAAAAATGTTGAACAACTTTTTAATTACAAAGCAATAGATCAAACCCTATGAGCATCTTAGACAACATTCGGCATATACAGAAGGAAATCGCTAAAATTGCAAAGGATTGTAACCGGAATCCATCTTCAATCAGACTTATTGCTGTTTCAAAACGCCACTCCATTGACAGTATCAAAGAAGCTATAGAGGCTGGGCAATTACAGTTTGGCGAAAACTATATCCAGGAAGCCGCAGAGAAGATCCACAACCTAGATCCCACAGCCGTTTTTCATTTTATCGGGCACATCCAAAGCAATAAGGCAAAACTGGCCGCAGAACTTTTTTCCATGGTAGAAACAGTCGACAGGTTTAAACTGGCAAAAGCGCTCAACAATCGCCTGACAACACTTGATCGAAAACTGGATATTTTGATTCAGGTAAATATTGGGGAAGATCCTAAAAAATCTGGTGTTTCCCCTGGAAAAGCAGAAGAACTTCTCAAACAAATCAGTGAACTTTCACATATCAGACCAATGGGACTGATGACCATTCCCCCATTTTCACAAAATGTTGAGAAAACCAGAATTCATTTCAGGAACCTTTACAACCTGAGCCACGAACTTGCAGAGAAGAAACTCTTTACGAATAATGACCGAGTAGAGCTTTCCATGGGAATGTCACAGGATTATAAAGTTGCCATTGAAGAAGGATCGACAATTATCAGGGTAGGAACTGCAATTTTTGGCACCAGACCCAATATCATCTGACATTTTATGCCTTTCGGAAAATTACAAAAAAAAAGGCACCATTCCTCATAATTGAGGAATGATGCCTTATATAATTACTACGCTACAGCTATCAGACTTTGTTGGCAGATGCGCGTTTGGCAGCCTTCAAAGGATTGATTCGAACTTTTATTACCTTGATTTCTTGTTTGGCATGTGTCGCAAAATTACAAATACCAAGGCGCCATTTAGATTCAGGCTGAAGATAAGACTGGCAGTACTGAGCACCAGCTTCTTCTACAATTCGTTCACAGCCGTCACATTTTTCTACAACAGGTTGAAAACTTCTTTCACTATAACTCATAGCAGCTTGATTCGGCATGCTGTTCTCCTTAAGGTCAGTGGTGCTGATCTAATATAATTGAAAAAAAGTAGGAATTAAATTCCCAACATATTTTTGTTCGTCAAACAAGACACAATACCAAGACCACGAATATTAAACAAGGGGTAAATATCAAATTTCTTAGAATTTTCAATCGGTAATTGAACAAAATAATTTCAATTACCAATAGTCTAGCTTGTAATCTCTAACTTCTTGATATAGAATAAAATCATTGTACGATTTATTTTTTTCTTTGTATTTAATAGACTTACCTCAAACCTGATTTTCAAAAAAGTGCAGAGTTAGTGTCATAGAGCCATTTATGGACAGGCACTACTTAGTTTAATTTAAGAAAATTGCATCATGCAGGAGAACAAATAATGCCTATCTATACTTGGAAAGGTATCAACGCATACGGGGACAAACGTAAAGGTGAGGTTGAAGCTCCCGATCAGGCGACTGCCCTTGCCCATGTTAAACGCCTTCGCATCAAAGAACCTGTACTAAAGGAAAAGCCCAAGGATCTTTTAGCAAACATCTCTTTTTTTCAACCAAAAGTTACTGGAAAAGATATCGTTATTTTTACCAGACAGCTTTCGACCATGATTGATGCAGGCCTACCGTTAGTTCAAGGACTGGAAATATTATCAAAACAACAGGAAAACCCTACATTTAAAACGGTACTAACAGCCATTAAAGTGGATGTGGAAACAGGAACAACTTTTGCTGACGCCATGCGAAAGCACCCTAAGGTATTTGACAATCTTTTTTCAAATATGATTGAAGCTGGAGAGACTGGAGGTATTCTTGATACTATCCTGGCACGACTTGCTATTTTCATGGAAAAATCCATGGCATTAAAGGAAAAAATCAAAGGTGCCATGACCTATCCTGTTATTTGTCTGGCAATCGCCGCACTTATTCTGGTTGTAATTCTGGTTTTTGTTATCCCAGTTTTTGATGAAATGTTCGCAAGTTTTGGATCAGCCCTTCCTGTTCCAACTCAAATAGTAGTAACCATGTCAAATGTTTTCCAAAAAAACTTCGTCTGGATTGCGATGGGTATTTTTGCAATTTTTTATACCGTTAAAAAAATCTACGCGAGCAAAACTGGTAAATACAGAATGGATGCAATGTTCTTAAAAGCACCTGTTGCTGGCCCTCTGATTAGAAAAGTTGCCGTTTCTAAATTTACAAGGACCCTCAGCACCATGCTCCAAAGTGGTGTCCCAATCCTTGATGCCCTGCAAGTTGTTGCCAAAACATCTGGAAACAAGGTTATTGAAGCTGCTATTTTTCGTGTTGCTGAGAGTATAGCAGAAGGTCGTCCTATCGCAGAACCTCTCGAAGAAAGTGGTGTATTTCCTAATATGGTCGTCCAAATGATCAATGTCGGTGAATCCGTTGGTGCACTTGATACAATGCTTGGTAAAATAGCCGATTTTTACGATGGAGAAGTTGACCAGGCCGTAGAAAACCTCACTGCCATGATAGAACCTTTTATGATGGTCCTTCTCGGTGGAATGATTGGTGGTTTGGTAATTGCCATGTATCTTCCAATTTTCTCAATGGCTGATGCTGTTGGAGGATAAAAAAATGCCACTTACTATTGACATTATTCTTCTGACGCATATCATTAAGCATGGCAAGTAATTAAACATCGATTCATTTATAGGAGGATTCATTTATGACTCTCACAAAAGCTGATCTTGTTCAGCAGGTATACAAATCTCACGGCTCATTAACTAAGGCTCAGGCAACTGATTCTGTAGAAGCTTTTTTACGTATTTCCAAAACTTCGCTTATCAGCGGCACTGATCTTCTTCTCAGTGGTTTTGGGAAATTTAATGTAAAAGACAAAAAATCAAGAAGAGGGCGTAATCCGCAGACCGGTGATGAACTCACCCTGGATGCCAGACGGGTTGTAACGTTTAAACCATCTGGGATTCTTCGTGACAAAATCAACGAGGCCTAATTTTATTTAGCCTTCCTTGTGTTACGATTTTTCTCCTGTTTCTAAACCTGTGATTTTTTTCATCTCCATGATAATAATCACAGGTTTTTTTTATAGTAACTCTCTACTATCCCCATCCAATGCATTCATTACACTCATTTCAGACAATTGATTTTTCAAAAATCGGCGATTCGAACAAATGGAATCTTCATCCCTTTTTACTCCCAGAAAAGCTGCCTGGTCGGCTTATCGAATCGATACAAAAGGTAGGGTTGTTACAGCTACCAATCCTACAAGAAACTTCACCAGAAGATTACCAGTTAATTTGTGGCAGATCTCGACTTCAGGCCTTTAAACTGACTACTCCCGATACCAACGTCATATCGTGCTTGATTATTCCTAAAGAAGCTTCACCTGAAAAACTACTATCCTACACGCTTGAAGATCAGCTACTATCCGGTGAACTTACCGTGATGGAAAAGGCCTACTTCTTCAGCTATTGTCTAAAATATTTAGCGATTGAAACTACTGCAAAAAAATATCTTCCACTTCTAAATGAAAAAGTTCAGCCTCATAGTATCGCCAAACTTCTAAACCTTTTAAAACTTGAGGAGCCAATCCAGACAAGTGTTCATAGAGGTATAATAGGTGAAAAAATAGCATATGAGCTACTCACGCTTACAGAAGAAGACAGAGATACAGTCTATACGAAGATTATTGAATTAAAGCTCGGAGGGGGAAAGCAAAAAAGATTCCTCTCACTTTGCAAAGATCTTGCCTACCGAGAGAATATAACCATAACAGAACTACTTCATAAAAAAGAGCTCAGAGATATTCTGGTTCTTCCTCAAGGCAATGAACCACAAAAAGCTGCGGTGCTTTTAGCCACCATGCAAAAACTCCTTTTTCCACAAAGTGATTCTGCCGAAGAATTATTTAAAAGAAAAGTTACAGCAATGAAGCTACCACATAACTGTACAGTCGCTCATAGCCTCTCGTTTGAGACAGATGCCATAACTCTTACCGTACAATTTAAAAATCTTCTGGAAATGGAAAAACAGATCCCGCAGATACGAAGTATTACAGAAGAGTAACATCCCTGCAATCAATATTGCAGTATTCTTCTTTTTACAACGAGAAGAAATCGCCCTGAACCAACAGGTCTTCCCCATGTTTTTTATACAAAACATTTTTTAAAACTGGGGCACTCTTATTATCATTGACAGAAAAGCCATTTATTAATGGTGTTCCCGCTTCCCCGGCAAAGAGAGGAGCGACAAAAAGCATAACCCGATCGACCAGAGACTCTTTAAGAAATGCACCATGAATGGCGGCACCGCCTTCAACGAGCACTGAACAAACACCACATTTCCCAAGATGCTCAAGAACTTCCTGCAGATTCAATCCCCTTCCTTCTGTATTTCCTTGAACCACTTTAACCTCCACACCATCTATTCTCGCCAATAGATCAATTTGCCTCCTATCTGCAGAAGGTGAGCAAAAAATCAACGTTTTTGCGATGGAGTCCAAGTGGAGAACTTTGGATTGAAGTGGAATCTTCAGACGACTATCAAGAATAACACGTAAAGGATCTCTACCAATTGTACCACGTCGAGTAGTAAGGGAGGGATTGTCAGCCAAAAGAGTCCCGGAACCAATAAGAATAGAGTCGAAACTATCTCTTAGCCGATGGACCATCTGTCTGCTTTTGGGCCCTGTCATTTTTCCCGGTTTACCATCCTGATAGCTAAGTTTGCCATCAAGACTCATTCCGGCCTTCATTACAACGAATGGCCTACCGGTGGTAATATGCTTTATAAAGGGAAGATTAATCTCTTGGCATTCTTTTGCTAGCACACCACTCAGTACCTCTACCCCCTGATTCCTCAAAAAATCATTACCACTACCACTAACTAGCGGATTAGGGTCTTCCATTCCTACAACAACTCGAGTGATCCCAGCGGCTGCCACAGCATGACTACAGGGAGGAGTTCGACCGGTATGATTACACGGCTCAAGGGTTACATAGATAGTTGCTCCTCTGGCCATTTCTCCAGCTTTACGAAGAGCATGTACTTCAGCATGAGGTGTTCCAGCTTTTTTATGGTAACCTCGGCTGATTATAATATCATCACGGACAATGATTGCACCAACGCAGGGATTCGGAGCAGTTCTCCCCATTCCTTTCTTTGCTTCACGAAGTGCAAGACGCATAAAACGTATATCTCGTTTTGAAATATTTTCGTTACTATTCATCGTCAGTTATAATTTCTCCTCTTGAGTCGAGCAGGCCTTTTAATTCATCCATAAATTCATTCACATCCTTAAACTGGCGATAAACTGAGGCAAACCGGACATATGCGACTTCATCGAGCTCTGGAAGATCTTCCATTACCCATTCTCCAATAACCTCGGAGGGAACCTCCTTAGATGGAAAATCCTGCAGTTTACTTTCGATATTATCTACAAATTCATCAATATCATCACAACTTACGGGACGTTTCTCACACGCTTTTTCCAGCCCGACAACCATTTTCTGCCGATCCCATACCTCTCTACGACCATCTTTTTTAACCAGCATTGGAAGCATCACTTCCAAACGCTCATAGGTTGTAAAACGCTGCTCACAGGAGAGGCACGAACGTCGCCTTCTGGTAATAGTACTTTCTTTATTGAGTCGTGAATCTATCACCTTATTATCAAGGTGACCACAGTATGGACATTTCATAGAAACTCCGGCTTAAGAACTCTTAAAATATATTTGATAATGGGTACGTTTTGCACAGAGAACGCACTTCCTGACGAACTGCTCTCATTGTATCGTCACTTCGTTCGGTCAGTACTCGCTCAATCCACTCTGCAATCAGCCCCATTTCCTTAGTCTTAAGACCTCTTGTCGTAACGGCAGGGGTTCCTATACGGATACCGGAAGTAACAAATCGTGGCTGCTTATCAAAAGGAATAGCATTTTTATTTGTAGTAAGCCCGGCTTTCTCAAGTAATTCCTCTCCCTCTTTACCAGTAATGTTTTTACTGGTCAGATCAAGCAGGATAAGATGATTATCGGTTCCTCCAGAGACCAACCTGAACCCTTTATCGACAAGATTCTGACCGAGTGCCGTTGCATTATCCACAACCTGTTGCTGATACTCTTTAAAAGAGTCAGTCATCACTTCTTTGAAAGCTACGGCCTTAGCAGATATCACATGAACAAGCGGTCCGCCTTGGATTCCTGGAAAAATATTTGAGTTAAGGCTTTTACCCCATTTCTGTTTAGCAAGGATCAAGCCGCCTCTTGGGCCACGCATGGTTTTATGAGTGGTGGTAGTTACAAAGTCAGCATGGGGGACAGGAGAAGGATGAACACCTGCTGCAACAAGGCCTGCAATATGGGCCATGTCAACCATAAAAAGTGCGCCAATCTGGTCTGCAATTTTTCGAAAACCCTCAAAATCAATAAAGCGAGAGTAGGCGGATGCACCGGCAACAATCATTTTGGGGCGATTCTCAAATGCAATCCGTTCAACTTCTTCCATATTGATTTGTTCGGTGTTTTTTTCCACACCGTATGAGAGAAAATTAAAGAGCTGACCTGAAAAATTAACCCTACTCCCATGGGTCAAATGGCCACCATGAGCAAGATCCATTCCAAGCACTTTATCCCCAGGCTTCAGTGTCGCAAAATACACTGCCATATTCGCCTGGGACCCGGAATGCGGCTGAACATTAGCATATTCGGCACCAAATATTTCTTTTGCTCTGTCAATGGCAAGAGTTTCAACTGTATCGGCATGCTCACAGCCACCATAATACCGTTTCTGGGGATAGCCCTCTGCATACTTATTAGTAAATATAGACCCCTGTGCTTCGAGAACTGCAGCAGAAACAATGTTCTCAGAAGCAATCAGCTCAAGTTGACTATTCTGACGATCATATTCCTGATTGATACAGTTAAACACATCGGGATCACTATTTTCTAAAGCGGACATAAATTTCTCTCTTTTTCAAATTACATCGGTTCAAACCTTTGATGGTCAAACAGACGAAAAAACCGGCATAACCAAAATGGCAAGCCGGTTTTATCAAAATATCTTACTCTTTCTATTAACTAAATAACTCGATGCGACGTTGGTGTCTTCCACCTCCAAATGGAGTGGCAAGCCATGTTTTTACAATTTCAATCGCAACCCCTGGTCCCGTAACCCGCTCTCCCATACAAAGAACATTTGCGTCATTATGTTCACGGCTCATACAGGCGGTATACTGTTCACTACACAGTGCTGCTCTTATACCGTTATGTTTATTGGCAGCCATGGACATACCAATTCCGGTTCCACAGATCAGTATCCCCATCTCTGCTTCAGTACTTTGAATTTTATAACATACTAAATCTGCAAATCCTGGATAGTCTACAGAGTTTTCATCGTGACATCCAACATCCAGAACGTCATGTCCAAGTTCCTCAAGAAGAGGCAAAATAACTTCTTTTAAAGAAAAGCCACCATGATCTGAACCAATTGCTACTTTCACTGTTTCCCCTTCAACTGTTAATCAAGAATCAAAGCGTTTCATAACCACAACGCCATTGGTCCCACCAAATCCAAAAGAATTGGAAATAGCAGCCTTAATTTCCATTTTCCTGGCTGTATGGGGTACATAATCAAGATCACACTCAAGGCTGGGAGTTACAAGATTAATGGTGGGTGGTGCGATTTGATCTTTAATACTCATCGCTAGAAATGCTGCTTCTAATCCACCGGCAGCACCAAGTGCGTGCCCGGTCATGGACTTCGTAGAGCTAATGGCAAGGTTCTTTGCATGATCACCAAAGACAGTTTTAATAGCTGCTGTTTCACAACGATCATTAAGAGGAGTTGAGGTACCATGAGCATTGATATAATCAATATCAGATGGCTGTAACCCGGCATCCTGAAGTGCCATTTCCATACAGCGAACAGCACCATTGCCATCTTCTGGTGGAGCGGCAATATGATGGGCATCACTTGATGCCCCGGAACCAATAACCTCGGCATAAATTTCAGCACCTCGTTCCAGCGCATGCTCAAGTTCTTCCAAAACAAGCATTCCTGCACCTTCAGCTATTATAAAACCATCTCTATCGGTTTCAAATGGCCTTGAGGCTTTTGTCGGATCATCGTTTCTGGTCGAAAGGGCCTTCATAGAAGCAAACCCACCTACACCTAAAGGACACACAACTGACTCCGTACCGCCGCTTATCACAACATCACAGCTGCCATACACTATGGATTTAAATGCTTCCCCAACGGCATGAGTTCCTGCAGCGCAGGCGGTGGATAGAGAGAGATTAGGCCCCTTAGCACCAATCTGCATGGAAATATGCCCAGATGGCATATTAGGAATCGCCATTGGAATAAAAAATGGAGAAATTCGTTTTGGACCACGATCCAGATATATATTGTGGTTTTTCTCAATGGTCGGTAACCCGCCCATACCACAACCGGTGATAACTCCAACCCTGTTACAGTTATCGTCAGTAATAGCCAGACCGCTATCTTCAACAGCAGATCGAGCAGCCACAATTCCATATTGAACAAAAAGATCGAGATGCTTCGCACTCTTTTTGTCAAAATGATCTAAGGCTTCAAAATCTGTAACCTCAGCAGCAATTTGAGAGGCAAATCCAGATGCATCAAAATGAGTAATCGGACCGACACCACTTTCACCCCTAAGAATTGCATTCCAGGTTTTATCCTTTCCTGTTCCTAAAGGAGTCACTAGTCCAATCCCAGTAACAACCACCCTACGTTTAGCCATTGTATCCCTCTTGAGAGCCGGAGAAAAATACCCCGGAGGTAATTATTTCAAGTTGTTTACAAAATCGATAGCGTTCTGGACAGTGGCAATTTTCTCAGCTTCTTCATCTGGAATTTCCACATCAAATTCTTCTTCCATTGCCATAATAAGTTCAACAAGGTCAAGAGAGTCTGCACCAAGATCGTCAACAAATGAAGCACCGGAAACAACTTTAGCTTTATCAACACTCAACTGCTCAACGATAATATCTACCATCTGTTGTTCAATTGCCATTTTTCTAACTCCTGTATTTTTTATCTATTTTTTATGAATCCCGAATTTTTCGAGAATTCAGTAACGAACACATGAACTATTAATAACAAACTCAAACGAAACTGTAAATCACATATACATTCCACCATTCACATGAATGGTATTTCCTGTGACATAGGCACCATCATCACTTACAAGATAGGCAACTGCCCCGGCAATATCTTCAGGGCTGCCCATACTGGCAAGCGGGATTTGAGCCTTGATCTTTTCCTGTATTTCTTCAGGAAGATCACGCGTCATATCAGTGGTAATATATCCTGGAGCCACAGCATTAACCGTAATATTTCTGGCTGCAAACTCACGGGCCATGGATTTTGTCAGGCCCTGCATTCCAGCTTTTGCCGATGCATAGTTCACCTGGCCGGCATTTCCTGCAAAACCGATAACAGAAGAAATATTGACGATACGTCCCCATCTCTTCTTCATCATGGATCGCGCAGCTGCCTTTGCACAGATAAAGGACCCTTTCAGATTTGTATCAATAACTGCATCCCAATCATCTTCTTTCATTCTGGCCATCAAGCCATCACGGGTAATCCCTGCATTATTGACTAGAATATCGATCGCCCCGGTATCCTTGATCAGCTGCTTGATAGTATCCTGAGCCTGAGTAGCATCACTCACATTAAAGGCGAGGATATCAGCGCTGCCACCAGCGTCGATAATTACTTTCTGAGTTTCACGGGCAGCATCGGGATTAGACACATAATTTATATAAACATGCGCCCCCATAGCAGCCAATCGAATACTGATCGCTCGACCTATGCCCCGGCTTCCACCGGTAATCAATGCGTTTTTTCCTTTCAGACTCATGATTTTCGCTGTGCCTCAATTTTACTGATCAGTTTTGGCAATACCTCAAACAGGTCACCAACAATACCAAAATCTGCCACATTAAAGATCGGAGCATTCTCGTCACGATTTATAGCAACAATTGTTTCTGAGGACTGCATTCCGGCAACATGCTGAATGGCACCTGAAATACCACAGGCAATATATAACTTTGGAGCAACTGTCTTTCCAGTCTGGCCTACCTGATGGGGATAACCGATCCAGCCAGCATCTACAACTGCACGACTAGCGGATACAGAGGCATTAAGACTGCTGGCAAGCTCTCGAATAAGGGAAAATCCTTTTTCACTGTCAAGACCACGTCCACCGCCAACAAGGATATCCGACTCCTGAATATTCACATCGTCATGCTCGGAGACGACAGATTCCAGAACCCGAACTTTCGATTTGAGCATGGCAGGATCTAATGTCACATCAACAATCTCACCTGTACGATTGGCATCGAATTCAAGTGCCTTCATTACATTTGGTCGTACAGTTGACATCTGAGGTCGGGAACTTGGACACTCGATGGTGGCCATAATATTCCCACCAAAAGCTGGTCGTGTCTGGAGCAGAGCACCATCTCCCTGACGAATATCAAGCTGGGTGCAGTCTGCAGTAAGTCCTGCACCTAGGACATTGGCAACACCTGGGAAAAAGGAACGACCAATAGCCGTTGCCCCGGCAAGAACAACCTCAGGCTGTTCCTGTCGAATTAAATCTGTGAGCACTGCGCCATAGGTTTCATCTGTAAAAAAATAAAGCGCTGCATCATCTGCGCGATATACAATATCAGCGCCATGTCCGATTAAACTATCAGCAGTATTTCCTGTTTCAGCACCAATCAAGACGGCTACGAGTTTTACACCTCGAGCATCTGCCAGATGGCGTCCGATACCAAGCAGTTCCAAAGCAACGGATGCAAGCTTACCAGCTCTGAATTCACAGTACACCCAAATGCCGCTCCAGCTATCAAGATCAACCTGAACACTTTTTTCGGCACCTTCAATTGTTAATACCTCAAACTCACAACTCTCTACACATGATCCGCAAAGTGTACACGTTTCGGCAACAACCGCTAGACCATCGACAACTTCAATAGCACCAAAGGCACAATTATCTTCACAGACACCGCAACCGGTACACTGATCTTTATCAACAATTAACATGGCTCTCTTTCTCCAGTCTCTTTATAAATAGATAGCCAGTTTTTCAACCAGTTGCTCAACTTGATCATCTATTGATCCAGACAGAAGAGCTCTTTCTCCACGCGGAGGCGGCGGAAACACATCAACAACTTGAGTTGGTGATCCGGCAAGTCCTATTTTAGCCGGATCAGCACCAACATCTGCAGCAGACAATACCTGAATCACTACCTTCTTAGCTTTCATTTTTCCTTTTAATGAAGGAACTCGTGGAGTATTTATATCTTTTACCACAGTCAGCAGAACAGGATAGGGAGCAGCAAGAACATCGTAGCCATCATCCATCATCCGTTCCATCGTAAGTTCACTATCCGTTGCTTCACGGATCTTCTGAATACAGGTAACAAATGGAATATCGAGTTGCATGGCAAGCCCCGGTCCAACCTGCGCGGTATCACCGTCTATTGCCTGTTTACCACAGAGAATCAGATCAAATTCACCAATTTTCTGGACAGCTTTTGCAAGAGTATACGAGGTAGCCCAGGTATCAGCCCCTGCAAATGCACGATCGGAAACAAGTACAGCCTGATCAGCCCCGCAGGATATCGCCTGTTTAAGAACTTCCTCAGCCTGGGGTGGCCCCATACTGAGAACAGTGACTACTCCTCCAAGCTCTTCTTTTAGGCGTACCGCTTCCTCAACGGCATGCTGATCATAGGGATTCATTATAGACTGCACCCCTTCTCTAGCCAACGTATTGGTCACTGGATCCAGACGAACATCCTTGGCATCGGGTACCTGTTTAATACAGACAACTATATTCATATTAATTCGCTCTGATCACTATTTGCGGGAGTATTCTTTATTTAATTCCTGGCCGATAACATTACGCTGCACCTGATTGGTTCCTTCATAAATCTGAAGAATTTTAGCATCACGCATCATTTTTTCAACTGGATATTCACGCATATAACCATAGCCACCCATGACCTGAACAGCATCGGTACTCACTTTCATAGCCATATCAGTTGCCATAACCTTACACATGGAAGAAACTTTGGTCATATCTTTAGGATGGGCATCTATATGTTTTGCGGCGGAATAGACAAGAGATCTTGACGCCTCGAGTTGAATTGCCATATCAGCAAGTATATGCTGAACAGCCTGAAATCCAATGATTGGCTTATTAAACTGAACTCTCTGCTTAGCGTATGTTGTGGCTTCGTCAATACAGGCTTGGCCAATCCCAAGACCAAGTGCTGCAATACCAGGACGGGATGAATCAAGAGTTTTCATAACGGTAATAAAACCTGTTCCCTTACGTCCAACAAGCCTGTCCTTAGGAATTCTGCAATCTTTGAATATCAATTCAGTAGTAGAGGATGCACGAATCCCCATTTTCTTTTCTTTAGGGCCACAGCTGAAACCAGGATCACCTTCTTCCACAACAAAAATTGAGGCTCCACGTGGTCCTTTTGTTCTGTCTGTAATGGCGATCACTGTGTATATCTGCGCTTCTCCACCATTGGTTATCCACTGCTTAGTGCCATTTATAACCCATTCATCACCGTCAAGGACGGCTGTAGTCTGGATGCCCGATGCGTCCGATCCGGCATTGGCTTCGGTAAGACCAAAAGCAGCGAATTTTTTTCCTGCAGCAACTGAAGGAAGATATTTCTGTTTCATCTCTTCAGAGCCAGCAATCATAATCGGATAAATTCCAAGCGCAGAGGCTGCAAATGCTGTCGCAACACCTATACACCCACGACCAAGTTGTTCAAGAGCAAGGACGATGTCAAGGCAGCCTCCACCAAAGCCACCATATTCTTCAGGAATAGGTACGCCAAACAAATCAGCTTGACCCATGTTTTCTAAAATTGTACGCGGAAACTCGTCTTTTTCGTCAAGCTCTGCCCGGTTAGGAATAATCTGTTCGTCGGTGATCTGCTTGGCGATCTCCACAATCATACTCTGTTCTTCTGTAAGAAAATAATCCATCGTCTCTCCTGTTTACCACCTTATCAAAGATGCTCCCCATGTAAAGCCACCGCCAAAGGAACAAACCAAAAGCAAATCACCACGTTTTAGACGTCCTTCTCGATTTGCCTCGTCGAGCGCAATAGGAATGGAAGCCGCTGATGTATTACCATATTTCTGGACGTTTATGAACACTTTTTCATTTTTTACACCAAGGCGGGAAACGAGTTTTTTTAGTATTCTGATATTGGCCTGATGAGGAATCATCAGATCAATATCTTCAAGAGTGATCTGTTCACGTTCCAGTAGTTCCTGAACTGCACCTTCCATGGCCTTAACTGCATACTTAAATACTTCCTTCCCTTCCATGAGAATATGAGTCCCTGGATTATCGGGTTGAATAAGTTCTGGATTGCAAGATGGCGCTGTATGCATATAAAGAAGATTCCAGAGAGTACCATCTGAAAAAAGATTTGAAGCAACAACTCCTCTCTCTTCATCCTGATATCCAAGTACAACTGCACCGGCACCGTCACCAAATAAAATACAGGTATTTCTATCGTCCCAGTTCGTCCGACTGGAGAGAGTTTCAGCGCCTATTACCAGGACTTTTTTCTCTTTTTCAACGCGAATGTATTTTTCACCACTATCGAGTGCAAAGAGAAATCCGGAACAGGCGGCATTCAAATCATAGGCAAAAGCTTTTTTAGCTCCAAGTTCTTTCTGAACAAAACAGGCACAGGAGGGCATAAGCATGTGAGAACTCATGGTAGCTACAATGATAAGATCTATATCATCTGCAGTAACCCCTGCCATCGCCATCGCCTTCTTTGCAGCACCTGTGGCAAGCTGAAATGTTTCCTCACCCTTACCGCTGATACAACGGGTTGAAATACCAGTGCGACTCACAATCCATTCATCGCTGGTCTCTACCAGTTTCTCTAAATCATGATTGGAAAGAACCCTCTTCGGAAGAGATGAACCGGTTCCCAGAACGACCGCACCCATTATTTCTTCTCCATTAACGACTCAATATTCTCAGAAAGGCTGACAACAATTCTATCATTCACTTTAATTTCAACAATTTTTTCAGCTTCAAGGATTGCATTTTTTATTGCAACTGCGTTGGATTTACCATGACAGATAATTCCAGTTCCGTTTATTCCAAGCAGTGGCGCCCCACCATATTCTGCATAATCCACGCGTTTCTTAAACTTCCGAAATACGGGTCTTGCCAGAAAATAACCGATTTTCGCCTTCAATGATCCCATAATTCCATCACGAATCATTTCAGTAGCCGCCTCTATCAACCCTTCACTTACTTTCAGACAGATATTCCCGACAAAGCCGTCACAAACGATAACATCAACATTCCCCTGAAAAATATCTCTTCCTTCGACGTTACCTATAAAATTCAGTGAACTGTTTGTTAACAGAGCATGGGTTTCCCTAACCAATTGGTTCCCCTTACCTGTCTCTTCCCCAATACTCAGGATCCCGACCCGGGGAGACTCAATATCAAAAACACGAGAAAAAGCAGAAGCCATAATTGCAAACTGAAAAAGATGCTGGGGCCGGCAATCGACATTAGCTCCCACATCCATAACCACTACAGGTTTTTTTAAAGAGGGAAAAGCGTTGGCAATACCAGGACGGGACACATGCTTTATGCGTCCAAGTTTTCGAACAGCTGCAGCCATGGTAGCCCCGGAATTTCCGGCACTAACGGCAGCCACAGCTTCACCTTTTTTGACGAGATCAAAGGCAAGCATGACGGAGGAATTTTTCTTCTTGCGGATGGCTTCAACGGGAGACTCTCCCATTTCAACCACTTCTAAAGTATGAACAATTTCTAATCTGGCGAGAAGGTCCTCAGCTGGAGCCAGCTGGTCGAGACAGGCCTGAATTGCAGCCATATCCCCCACCAGAATAAGCTCCAGATCGGTTTCCTCTAAAGCCTGTATTGCCCCGGCGATCTGCTCATCAGGTCCATGGTCACCTCCCATGGCATCCAAGGCAATACGCATATATAAGTCCTATTCTATTTCTGCGTCCAGACTATAAACAGAACGTCCCTTATACTTACCACAGCTTGGGCAAATACGATGGGGCATCTTAGGTTCTCCACATTCTGAACACTTATTGATTCCAGGAGCGCTTAACGCATCATGTGATCTTCTTTTTCTGGTACGTGAGCGGGAATGTCTTCTTTTTGGCAGAGCCATAATATATATCCTCCAATAAATACAACATCACATCCGTGACATGGGGTTGTTTAGTTTTTTTGCAATTTCTTTAATATAGCAAATGGAGAGTTTTCATTAACCTCTCCACATTTACACTGGTTTTCATTTAAATTAGTACCACAACGATCACATAAGCCCATACACGACTCACTACATACGCTCGAAACGGGCAGAGCTAGTAATAGCTGTTCTCTCAAGATATCAGTACTCTCAATAACAGAATCTGAAAGATACAGCACATCGTAATCGTCGTCACTGCAGTGATGCTCCGAGTTCATTTGCGGTTGTTCTTCAACTCGTAGTTGATAGAAATAACTCTGATCAACATTAAGTACAACCGGAATGCCACAACGATCACACGCTGTAGTTACTACCGCTGTCATGCTTCCGTCAAGAGTATAAACGTTTTCTTCCTTCCGGGTAATGCGAAATGTTCCGTCAATTTCAGCATTCAGCACAAAAGCAGTATCAGAAATCTGAATTAACTCTGTAGTAACGATACTGTTTTTCTTTGCATCACTATCGGCAAGTAGGATTTGCATAGTTCCTCCAAAACTTACAAGATCAGGTAAGCAAACAAAACTGACGAAAATACCCAATTTTTGTCAGTTTGGCCAGAAAAAAATTTCATCTATTGAAATGATAGTAAAATAAAAGGAATTAACACAAATTAATTATTAGAAATTAGAGAATACGAGCTAGACGCTCAGAAGTCTTTTCCAGACGTAGACTGGCGATGGTAAACAGATACTCAACTATTTGATGTGTAGTTACTGGAAACTTTTTTTTAAACTTCTCAAAATTTTCTTTTGTAAGCCCAAAAAGCTTACTGTCCCTGATCGCTGTTACTCGAGTATTGCGTACATGTTGTTGCAGGATTGCCCCTTCCCCAACAATGGTACCCGGATCCAGCAATGCGACAACCTGCATTTTATCTAAAAACCCTGTTTTCTTATAAATGGCAAGGTGGCCATCTTTCAAGAAATATAACGTATCTGCTGGATCATTATAATCAAACAGTATCCCGCCAGCTTCAATTTTCTTCTCACTAAATAATGAGGATAAATCACCGGATGAACATTCGTCTGAAAAATCGAAATGGGTCAGAAAATCATCCATTACTGACTACTCTCAGTTTCAAAAGTAGCATTCTTTTCCTCAAGTACTTTCACAAGCCCTGCAAATTTATCTTTCCTAAGAATTGATTTAAACTGTTCCCTGTAATTTCTAAGAAAACTTACGCCCTCAATATTAAGGTCATATACCTGCCAATTACCACCGTTATTCAGCATAACATAACTTACCGTGAATGGTGCAGTATCAGTACTCTCAACTACGGTTGCGACAGCTGCTTTCTTCCCTTTTATCCGCTCATCTTTATAAATAATTTTCTGACCGGAATAGCCCTCAAGTTTTCCAATATAAGCGTTTTCCAGAAGTTTAGTGAAAAGTGATTCAAAATGATGTCGTTGATCCTGGTTTAATTTCCTCCAGGTTTTACCAAGTGCTCGTTTTGACATTTCAGTAAAATCAAAGCCGCGGGCTGCAATTGTCATAACCTTTTGACGCCTTGCTTCCTTGTGATCAGAACCAGCAAGAGCAGGGTCACGAATAGCATCTATCATCCCCTCTAAAGTTGGCTTCAAAACCTCTGAAGGCCCAGACGATGCAGCAAGCGTCCCACCATAAAAAAGAAAAAAAACAGTCAGTAACAACAACCCTTTTTTTAACGTATTCATATCTATTCACCCTGAAACAAAATCATAATTCATTGTCACTTCTTAGCTGCATGGTATTATCATTAATTCTTTTTCTACGATATTCAAGATAGACCTGACGCATGGAAACGTAAGGATCCAAGGAATATTTTTTTAAATCTTCATACACGTCTGGATTCAAAGAAAGCAAATTCACCCTGCTCACCACATAATAGCTGGCACTCACGGAAAATTCTTTAACATAGTAGACCATAGGATGGGTGTAAACATCTGCAGTAAACCCAACGAGATCCCGAACATTCGACGGGCCGACTACCGGAAGGCAGAGATACAGTCCCTCACCAATTCCCCAATAGCCAAGAGTTTGCCCGAAGTCCTCAGGTTTTGGTTCAAGGCCAAATTCAAGAAATGCAGGATCACCAAATCCATAAACACCCAGTGTTGAATTAATCAAAAACCGGGATAATTCAATTCCCGCATCTTTTAATTTCAACTGAAGGAGATTGTTTACCAGGCGAATGGGAACGGCAAGATTATTTACGAAATTCCCTATGGAAAAACGGACATCCCAGGGAAGAACAGCACTATAACCGGCATTAAGCGGATTCAGGACCCAATAGTATAGTTTATCATTAACTTCAAAAAACACCCTGTTCATAGGTTCCAAAGGATCATAATAAACTTCCTCAGAAACCGATTCATCATCAAAAAAGTCATCGTCCAGAAGTTCATCAAGTGCATCCACCGGCTCCATATCTTTTTCCACTTCCACATTCTGAACAGGAGCAGAGTTGCTCTTCTGGGCACAGCCTATAGGGCCGCACAACACAAACAAAAGAGCAAAAAGTATGAAAGAGTAGGTAAATCGTCGCATTTTTATAACACACTCAACAGAAATTCTATTTTACATCACCGAAGGCAAATTTACTGATAAGAGATTCGATATCAACCGAAGACTCCGTATCAGTAATAATCTCACCGTTTTTAAAAAACTCCTCATCTCCACCTGGACTCAATGCAATAAACTTATCCCCAATCAGGCCCTGTGATTTTACAGAAGCCATGGAATCAGTTGAAAGTTCTAGGTCTTTACTTAGTTGCAGAGCAACATTGGCAACCGCATCTTCATCAAGCCAGATCTTTGCGACCTGGCCAACCACCACACCCGAAACCTGAACTGAAGCACCTTTTTTCACACCTGCAATATTATCAAATTGAGCAACAACCGTATAATTCTTACTCTCACTGAATAAAGAAACTTCTCCTAACTGCAATGCTAGGTAGCCAAAGGCTGCAAAGCCTGCAATCATAAAAAGACCTACTATTAATTCCACGCCGTTTTTCATTATTCCACCAAATGACTTTGATAAATTTCACCCATTGTGGTTTTTACAAATTTCCTGATATGGGATTTATCAGACCACTGTATCGCTTCAGGTGATGGAAACACATCCATCATCCCATCATTCAGGACAATCACCTGATCAGCCAGATTAAAAACCTTTGGTATATCATGGCTGACAATAATAGAAGTATACCCAACTTGTTTTTGGGTTTGAGCAAATAACTGATATATTTCCTGAGTCATAACCGGATCAAGGCCCGTAGTAGGTTCATCAAAGAGCATGATCTCAGGTTTCAGTTGCAATGCCCTCGCGAGTCCTGCTCTTTTCTTCATGCCACCACTGAGCTGGGCTGGAAATTTATTTTCATGACCGAACAATTCCAACTGTTCAAGGCTTGCAAGAACCTGATCTTTAATATCTTTTTCAGTTTTCTTTGTTCTCTCCCGCAAAGGCAGTGCAACATTCTCAAAAACAGTCATTGAATCAAAAAGAGCAGCACCCTGAAAAAGGACACCGAATCTGGTTCGTAGCTCTTTAAGCTTATTCCCTCGTAACCCGGTGACATCATCCCCCCCCACCAATATCTTGCCACTATCTGCCTGCATAAGGCCAAGGATAAGTTTTAGAGTCACACTCTTCCCCTGGCCGCTGCCGCCTGCAATAACTGTTGTTTTACCAGCGGGGATGGAAAAGTTTACCTGGTCAAGAATCACCTGCCTGCTGCCGTCATCCCGAACAAAACCTTTCTCAACTTCCTTAAATTCTATTCCAATTCCATTCATATCAGAATAGCCGTTAGTAGGTAATCAAAAATAAGAACAGATATCGACGAAAGCACAACAGCCTGCGTTGTAACCTTAGAGACACTGCGAGCACCAAAGCCGGCCCCCCTGATCTGATGCACAAAAAATCCGCGTCCAGTACAGATCCAGACAATAAGTACCGCAAAAACAAATGACTTGACCGTACCAAGTATAATATCGTGATTAGTCACACTCGATTGCATGCCATCAAAATAACTCCCTGGATTAACACCCATTAAATGGACACCAGCCACATAACCACCAGCAATACCAACCACATCAAACAGGGCCGTCAACAGAGGAACAGAGATAAGGGCAGCAAGAAGTTTAGGAGAAATAAAATAACGAAAGGGATCAATTGCCATACAATCGAGCGCATCAACCTGTTCTGAAATGCGCATAATTCCTAGCTCTGCACACATGGCAGACCCGGCACGCCCTGCGACCATAAGGGCCGTAAGTACAGGGCCAAGCTCCATAATAAGAGTAAGAGAAACAGCTGAGCCAAGCATTCCCTCGGCGCCAAATTTATGCAGAGAATAATACCCCTGTAACCCTAATACCATCCCGGTGGAGGCAGCAGTAAAGAAGATAACAACAAGAGAGCCCACACCAATAAAATTCAACTGGCGCATAAATTCGGAAAAACGAAAAGGCCTCCTGAAGCAGCCCTGAATCATTTGCAGCAAATATAGCCCCATCCGGCCAAGATCTGTAACCGTAGAGAGACCGACACTTCCAAGCCGGATTATGGTATTTTGCTGCATGGGTTTTATTTTATATTAATTTTCAATTACTGGAATACGACCAACAGGTCATTTATCATAACAGTTTTTATGATAAAATTAGAAACGTAGAATGTCAATGCTTGAGAACAATTCCGATTAGAGTATCTGCCCTCTGAACCCGTAAAAATTTAGAGCCTCCGCCCCCTTGGGCGGAATTACAATAAAACAAAATAATTAATTTTTTCTTGGATCGAAGGTCTCTCGTAATGCTTCGCCTATAAAAATAAGAAGAATCAAGGTACCAACAAGAACAAAAAAGGTGGATAAAGAGAGCCACCAGGCATCAATATTGGCCTTACCCTGTGCCAAAAGCTCCCCTAGTGAAGGCGTCGATGGAGGAACACCAAGCCCCAGAAAATCAAGACTTGTAAGAGCAAGAATTGAAGCAGACATTCTGAACGGCAGAAATGTAATAACCGGAGTCATTCCATTTGGAAGGAGATGGCGATACATGATAGTCACATCGGAAACACCAAGAGCCCTTGCAGCCTTCACATATTCCATGTTTCTCCCTTTGAGGAACTCTGCACGAACATAATCCGAAAGCCCCATCCAGCTGAAGAGCGAAAGAAGAACAAGAAGCAGGGCTATACTTGGCTTAAAAATTGATGCAAAAATAATCAGAAGATACAGCTCGGGCATCGCTCCCCATATCTCAATAAACCTCTGAAAAAACAAATCTACCCTTCCTCCAAAAAATCCCTGAATAGCACCGGTAATAATGCCCACCACAGTTCCAACAGCGGTGAGCGCAAAACCGAACAAAATGCTCAGTCGAAAGCCATAAAGAAGGCGGGCGAAGACATCTCTGCCACGATCATCGGTGCCAAGAATATTTTCGCGTGTTGGCGAAGAAGGAACAGGTCCATCAATATTAAAATTAATTGACTGGTAGCTATGGTTATTTAAGGGAAAATACACACTATTTCCATCGCTTGTCAGTTTCTCCAGAATATATGGGTCGAGATAATCCGTTTCTGTCTCAAAATCTCCACCAAAGGTTGTCTCCGGATACTCCACCAGCAATGGAAAGTAGTTCCCTCCCTCATAATGCACAAAAAGAGGGATATCGTTGGAGATAGCTTCTGCAAACAGACTTGTCACAAAAAAGAATGAAAAAATAAGAAGACTGTAGAAACCTCTCCTGTTTCGGCAAAACCTTATCCACCTTCTTTTTGAAAGGCTAACGGACTCCTGAGTTTCCTGCTGTTCAATCGGCGCTGTCAAAACTAATCCTTGGGTCAACTACGACGTAACTTAAATCCGAAAGTAATCGGGAAAAGAGGCCGATAATAGTAAAAAAGTAGAGCGTTCCAAGTACAACCGGGTAATCGCGATTCAACACCGATTGATAGGCAAGAAGCCCCATGCCATCGAGTGAAAAGATTGTTTCTATAAGAAGACTTCCGGTGAAGAACGCAGCAATAAAATATCCCGGAAATCCTGTAATAATCGGTATAATACCATTTCTGAACACATGCTTGTACAGAACCTGCTGCTCACTTAAGCCCTTGGCACGAGCCGTTAATACATATTGCTTCCGAATCTCTTCAAGAAACGAATTTTTTGTAAGCATGGTCATGACAGCAAGACTGCCAACGGCTCCGGAAGTGATTGGAAGCACCATATGCCAGAGGTAATCAAGGATTTTTTTTATCATTGTCATTTCGGACCAGCCATCTGAGACAATTCCACGCAGCGGGAAAATATTCCAGAACGACCCACCACCAAAAAGAACGATCAACACGATAGCAAGAACAAAACCGGGTATCGCATACCCGATCAAAATGGCGGTGGAACTCAAGATGTCAAAACGTGACCCATCATGAACCGCCTTACTGATCCCAAGCGGTATGCAGACTCCATAAACGATAAGAAAACTCCATAAACCGAGCGACATGGACACTGGCATTTTGGAAATCACAAGATCGACAACGGACTGATGATAATAATAGGAGTCACCAAAATCAAAGACCAGATAGTTTTTCATCATTTTCAAAAACCTGGTCAGGGGTGGCTGGTCAAATCCATAAAGCTCTTTGAGCTGTGCCACCCGGGTCTCATCGAGCCCTGAATCCCCCCGATAAAAAGAAGTACTCCCTGCCACCTCTCCGCCCTTCCCAAGCCCTTCCATCTCAGCAAGTAGTTGCTCAACGGGCCCTCCGGGGACAAACTGCGTAACAACAAAAGTAAGCAGCATCACCCCGAACAAGGTCGGAATCATCAGAGCGATTCGTTTTAGTATATAAAAAATCAAAATAACCGTTTAATCCTTGTGTTTTCTTGGTCTATATGGCTAGTTGCTACTACATCTACTAGGTTGCAATAAACATCTTTCTTACATGACAAAATCAAATGATTACAACGACAGAAGACCTTAAAGCCCTTATGGAACGAGCGCATCGGACAGATGCAGTGGCACTCGACACGGAATTTGTATGGGAACGAACCTTTTATCCCAAACTAGGACTCATTCAACTGGCTCTTTCCAATGAAGAATGTTTCCTTATCGATCCCTGCGCCTTAGACGACCTTTCTCCACTAGGAGAATTACTCGCTGACAAGTCAGTTGTCAAAATATTTCATGATGCTCCTCAAGATCTTTCAATCCTGCGTGCTGCAACAGGAAGTGATCCCCAGAATATCTTCGACACCAGACTTGCTGCCGGCTTCAGTGGACTCACCTCCACTCTTTCCCTGGCTGCCCTGATTGAACTGCTGCTCGATATCAAACTTGAGAAAACCGAAACACGAACCAATTGGCTCAAACGCCCACTGGACCCTAGACAGACGGACTATGCCCTAGACGATGTCCGCTATCTCCGCGCCGTCCGTGTACTCCTTCTGACCAGGATTCTTCCAGAAACTCTGCAATGGCTGGAAGAAGAACTACAGCGCTTTGACACACCTTCCAACTACATTGGAATTACAGACAAAGAACGCTACACAAAAATCAAAGGTGCCGGCAGCCTTAACGCCAACGCCCTTGCAATACTGCAGGAACTCGCATCCTGGCGAGAAGAAGAGGCAAGAAAAAAGAATCGTCCACGTGGTCACATCATAAAAGATCAGGTCCTTCTTACCATAGCAAAAGAGACTCTAACCCATCACGAATCAATAGAAAAATGTGGCGAAATCTCCCCAAGAAGTGTCGCAGCTTACGGAGACACCCTTATTAATTTAGTCAGCAAAGGGCTAAAACGACCTTCGACTGAATGTCCGCCACTTTTACGACACACAAAATTAAAACCACAGGAAAAGAAAGAACTCACCGCTCTGCAGGATTACATTATTTTGAAAAGTGATGTAAATGGAATTGATCCGGCTCTTATTGGTAACAAAAATGAATTGATCCGATGTATCAAAGACTTATCGCCAACTTCTTCCAGACAAAAAAATGGCTGGAGAAAGCAATTTCTTGCTGAAATGAAGCAGGGGGAATAACATTTTCCCTCAATGAAGATTTACTTTGCAGGTGCTATTCGCGGAGGTCGTGATGATGCTGAAACTTACGCCAGCCTCATCCATTTTCTTCACTCCTACGGAACAGTACTTACAGAACACGTTGGCAATGAAACGCTCCTTCAGAAAGAAATTTCTCTCACGGAAAAAGATATTTACAGCCGTGATATGCAGTGGCTGCACCAAGCTGATCTGCTAATAGCTGAAGTATCGACTCCCTCCCTTGGGGTGGGCTACGAACTTGCTGCGGCAGAACAGTTAAAAATCCCTTGTTTATGTCTCTTTTGCAGACGACATGACACCCGCCTCTCTGCTATGATCGGAGGAAATCCATTTTTTCAGATACTAGAGTACAACAACCTGGAAGATGCATTTATCTCCCTCTCCACCTACCTGGATAATTCTAAAAATTCCACGGAATCACACTAATTATGAATGCTTATTTCCGTAAAATGGCCGGCGGCGGTAAATCTCCCAAACGCACCTCTCTGTCTAATATTTTCTGGTCCTTTATTGGTGCCTTTACCGGAATTGCAGGACTCCATTTCAGTCTCTTTGATAAACTACTTACTACAGCAGATATCAATATGATTATAGGAAGTTTTGGAGCATCAGCAGTACTCGTTTACGCGGCCATTGAAAGCCCTCTCGCCCAACCAAGAAACCTTATAGGAGGACACATACTGTCCGCCTTGGTGGGTGTATTTTGTTACCAATTACTTCCGACACAACTCTGGCTGGCAGCCGCATTAGCTGTGGCCTCTGCCATTGCAGTGATGCATTTAACAAAAACCCTGCACCCACCCGGTGGCGCCACAGCTCTTATTGCTGTTATTGGCAGCCCGCAACTACACGACATCGGATACCTTTATGCCCTGGTACCCGTTGGCCGTGGTGCTGTCATTCTTCTTATTGTTGCACTTATCGTAAACAATATTCCAAAGGGGCGTAAATATCCGGCTTTCTGGTGGTAAGCCATATCAGCTCAGGCCTCGTTCGTAGTTTAATGAGATTGTTCCTGGAACAACGACGTCGTCGGAAAAAGCAGTAAGAATCTCCTGCCCAAAACCAGTCGACATTCCTGTACCACGAAAATCAATAACAAAATTGCTACATCCCATCTTTTTGAGTTCTCGCACCCTTCCTAACAATGAAAAATTCTCCTGTGCCTTGGTGATTGTCAGCCCCTGATCCACCATCACCTGAAACTGGTCTCCCTTATCATTCTCCAAAGAAAATCTATCGCTAGCAACCGTAGGAGGGATACGTGAAGTGAACAATTCAAGAGGACTAAAAACAGTTACAAGCAGTTTATCTCTGTTCTCTCCTGCCAGCAATTGCTGATAGTTCTTTTTATCGTCTTCAATGGAAAGGCAACAATGTTGAACACCATAGTCCTGCAAAAAATTCACAGCCTGTGAGTTAAGCGAGTACATCCATGAACCACTTATAAGGCGACAATTCTCTACCGATTTGAGAATTTCAAAATGGGCTGGATTATTGAAGCGAAAGCCAAAAAATCCGGCATTTACCGCTTGCTCAACCAGGCTTTGAAGATTTGAAAAATTTTCATCAAAAATAACTGATGGCAAATCCCAAAACAATCGTTTGCGATTTATATCCTCTCCAAGCTGCAGAGAAATTGCCTCTTCAAGGAGTTTACTGGTCAGGGAAAAGATAAATATAAAATCACCATTATCCTTTATTGCGCCAAGATCACCCTGCTGATCTGTAACTATATAGAGCTGACTCTCGGATGAGACCACCTGATTAGTATTGTTGTTGCAGACTTCATCCTTAATTTTCTGCAATCGCAACTCGCTCGCTTTTTTCCGTGCCTTTACTGTTACATCCCGAAGGTCTGCATAAAAATCGCGCCGAATCGCCTTCATACGACTTGGCCTGATCACTACCGGTGGGAGATCATTGCTTGTAAGCTCCCCTAAAACAAGCTCGGGGTATCCGGTGTGTGAAAAGACTTTCTCCAGAGTTTCTTTTGTTAAGGGTGATGTTTTTGCTGGTATCATCTTAACATCATAGGTTTTTTCTAATTTGCTGACATCAACTCTGGATTGAATGACCAGCGTTGACTGCACGCCATCACAACTAATAGTAAGATCCACTTTATTTCCAGCAGAAGGTGCTGTTTTCAGCAGTCGTAAACATGCCTCTTCACTTTTCACACTGTTCTGACCACTTGCAAGCAGAAAGACATGATCTCCTGTTTGGACCTTTCTTTTTCCGGTATTAGCTGGCAAAGGAATGGAGATAAAATCACCCTTCGCAGCGACCTTGCAAAATCGCTTGCCTACATACAGTTTTCTTATGGTAAACCCTTGCCCTGCCCTGTCATCGCCTGGTTGAACTCTCAACCTGTCACCGACATGAATGCGACCATTCGTCTGGAATGTGATACTGCTGCCCTTAAATCGCTCAACTTTACCAACAAGCCGACCTATTCCACCTTTTCGCTCGGAAAGAACAATTCCAGCGCCATCGGAACCCAGGAGAAACCCCTGGCTGCTCTTCCTCCCCATTGCCGCTTCCAGTTGTTCTTTTGCTTTTTGAATCGCATTTTTGCCCTGTCCTGGCTGTGCATCAATCACCGTCCTGTAGGCAGAGACAACGGCGGCAACATACTCAGGACTCTTCATACGACCTTCAATTTTCAGACTCATCACACCAGCTTCCGCAAGTTTTGGAATCATTTCAATTGCAGAAAAATCGCTGGTAGAAAAATAAAATCCTGAATCGTTTGCATGATGATAACGTCTTCTGCATGGTTGAATACAACGTCCACGATTACCACTTCTGCCATCTATATAGGAGGAGAAAAGACAGTGCCCGGACATCGAATAACACAGTGCACCATGAATAAAATGTTCAATTTCAATGGTAGTCTGAGCTGAAATATACCCAATCTCGGCAAGGCTCATTTCACGGGCCAAGACCACCCGTTCAAATCCCATCGTCTCAAGCATTTTGACACCTGCGAGATTATGAATAACCATCTGAGTCGACGCATGAAGTGGAATTCCCGGAAAATATCTCCGTACCATTCGATACAATCCAAAATCCTGGACAATCAACCCATCAATGGCTTGTTGCTCTAGTTCAGACAGCATATCAATCAGTTCCGGCAACTCATCCTCCTTAACAAGAGTATTCATCGCCACATAAATCTTTTTATTCAGTTTATGGCTATACCCAACCAGGCGGATCAATTCATCCATCGTAAAATTTTTGGCTTTTGCTCTTGCTGAAAAAGCCTGTAAACCGCAAAAAACTGCATCAGCGCCGCATTCAATAGCAGCAAAAAAAGCTTGCAATGATCCCGCCGGTGCCAGAAGTTCTAGCTTTTTATTTTCCATTTTTTTCATTTTCATGTCCTCATACAAATCCTGTGCTTTCCATAAGTCAAGGGGACGTTCAGGGCTAAAAACCTTTCTATTCACCCTATCCACAACACATCTGTAGCCCAAAGCGTTAACATTCGATTAACACTATAGCGTTAACGTTAAGCATCGTCATGTTAACACCACTTATTTTCCAATAGGGAAAACAGCCTCTTAACATTAGGCATATTTCTTGCAATATCATTGAGCAAGTTTTGCAGGTGAGCCAACGGTCAAGTTACATTGCATCCCTAGTCTGGCTGGGCATTTATCCGTTAGAGGAGAGAATAACAAAAAACCGTTCTGCATGATATATTTTACTACTTTTTACACTTAAGGAAGGAGAAGAAAATGAAGAAAGTATCGATCATCTCAATGGCTGCTCTTGGAGCACTCATTGGAAGTACTCAAGGGTTTGCCAATGACCATGCTGAAATTGAAGGTCCATTTGCCACCCCTATGGAAGTAACAGAAACGTGTCTTGAATGCCATGAGGATGCCGCAAAAGAAGTTATGGCAACCACACACTGGACCTGGGAAAAAATGCAGCATGTTCCTGGAAAAGGGGATGTAATGCGTGGTAAAAAAAATGCCATCAACAACTTTTGCGTATCCGTTGGCTCCAACGAACCTCGCTGCACCAGTTGTCACGTTGGCTATGGCTGGGCAGATGACAGCTTTGACTTCACCGATGAGTCTCGAGTTGATTGTCTGGTCTGCCACGATACCACTGGTACCTACAAGAAGCCTGGAGCTGGTGCAGGAATGCCAGCTGGTTTTACGGGAACAGCAAGTATGGACAAAAAGCCGGTTGATCTTGTAAAGGTTGCCCAGAGTGCAGGTATGCCGACCAGAGACAATTGCATTAACTGCCATGCCTATGGTGGTGGTGGAAATAATGTGAAACCTGGCGACATGAGTAGTTCAATGCGTAACCCGACAAAAGAGTTGGATGTGCATATGGACTCCAAAGGCCTGAATTTCACTTGCCAGCAGTGTCATAAAACAGATGCCCATGATATCCCGGGACAGTCACTTCTCGTTTCACCAAGCCCAAGCAAAACAATTGATTGTGCCGATTGTCATAGTGAGAACCCACATCGTTACTTCCCAACAGCATCAAAGTACAATGATCATGCCAAAAAGATTGCCTGTCAGACCTGTCATATCGCCCATTACGCCAAAGCTGATGGTACAAAAATGAGTTGGGACTGGTCAAAAGCCGAGACCGACAAAGTGAAAGCCCAAGAGAAAAAGGTTATTAAAGAGCATGGCCATGCTGTTTATATCTACAAGAAAGGCTTATTCACATACGAAAGCAATGTTGTTCCCACTTACGCCTGGTTTAACGGAACCACCACCGCATATATGATTGGTGATAAAATCGATCCAAGCAAAGTAACCGTCCTCGATGGGCCTCTTGGCGACAGAAATGATCCAGACGCCAAAATTATGCCATTCAAGGTTCACACTGGTAAACAGATCTATGACAAAAAGTTCAGTTACCTTATCACTCCCAAGGTCTGGGGACCAAAAGGTGATCCAGATGCATTCTGGAAGCAATTTGACTGGAATAAAGCTGCTATTGCTGGAATGAAAGCCAATGGCCTTGAGTATAGCGGAACATTTGATTTTGCCCCAACCTCATCATACTGGCCTATTAATCACCAGGTTGATCCTAAGGAAAAGGCGCTCAAATGTCTTGATTGCCATAAGAGCGGCAAGCGTATGAATTGGAAAGAACTCGGCTACGATGGCGATCCAATGATAAAGAAGTAAAACAAAGTACCACTCCTGAGTTGTACCCTTTCTCTAAAGCAGAAAAAGCCCTCTTTAACCAAAGAGGGCTTTTTTTGTCTTTTCTTTTTTTCTATCAGCATTGTCCAGCTTAAATTGTGAGTTAATTCAATCTCCTAACTGGACACTACTGACTTTCTTTGACCAATCATCGGTTATTCAATATATCTTCAATTGTCCTTCCATCATCCAGGCGATGTTGAAAGATTGCCTCAAGCAATGGACTTATTTTTTCCATCTCCTCTTCAAGAAGAAGAAATCCAGGTAGTGGCAATGCCTTCACCACATTGGCAAGTCCCTGATCAGACATGGACGCCGGAAGCAGTTCAAAATATTTCCGATTCTCAGGAATTCCGCAGAGCGCCAGCAACACATCAAGCATATTCCCCAAGAATTCACCCTGGCCAAGATGTTCAATAATCTGCATAACAGCGGTAGATGCTGAAAGATATGTCTCCCCGATAAGTGCGGTGGTCCCAGGGGAGCACTGTTTAGTAGAGACAAAACAGCGACAGGAGAATGGCCGTACCTCATAAATTGTACAACAGTTATCCTCTAAGAAAGGGCACGCCTCATGACTTCCGTAGGAATCTGGCTCTATATCCTTCCCCTCAAGACAACTGGCAGCAAATCCGTTTGTTGTGATTTCCGGTCGTCGTGTTTTCGCCTTTTTCTGAAATTTTGCAGCGAACCATTCCTGCCTACCCTGCTCACGAATATATCGATGAATCAGCTCTCCTTCAACAGCAGTGATCACAACATTTTGGGTACAGCAGGAAGAGCACCCTTTTTTGCAGGCAAGATCTTCGTCCACCCACTTCTCAAACTCTTTATAGATCCCTGCGAGGACTCTTTCTTTTAATGGTTCCATATTAAAGGTTTCCTTTTTCAATACAATAGTTTTAATAATTGATAGCGGGTTAATAGTTTGACAATGTGACACATAATTCACTATAATGGTTTAGGTTTTATTTGACGATATTTTTCCAATTCGACAATATCCTGATTCATAGCACCACATCTTTTCTTTTCCTTCAATTGGAGCCACCATGATACACAAAATACTTTTAACAGTTGGATTCTGTACCCTCTTTTTATTTCAAGCATTTCACATCAGTAGCGCAACAGCCGACGATTATACCGATACTAAGGCCCTGGTCGACAAAAGCACAGTACTCCTTAAGAGCTTTGGACAAGACCCGGACATGACCTGGTATCAAAATAATGTTCAGTATGCAAAAGCAGTTTTTATTGTTCCCCAGATGTTAAAAGCTGGATTTTTTCTAGGTGGTTCCGGAGGATCAGGAGCACTCCTGTCGCGTGACATGAAGACCAATATCTGGAGCTATCCTGTTTTTTACTCCATGGGATCTGTCTCCTTTGGTCTGCAAGTTGGTGGTGAAGCCTCTGAAATTGTCCTGATGATTATGACTGACAAGGGTATGGACTCCATGCTCACCACATCTTTTAAACTTGGAGCCGATGCAACCGTCGCTGCTGGCCCGATGGGAATAGGTGCAAAAGCTGCCACTGCAGACATTTTGGCCTTTGCCAGATCAAAAGGTGTTTTTATGGGGATTTCCATTGAAGGTGCAATTGTAAAACCAAGAGATAAATGGAACGCTGCCTATTACAAACAAAGCGTGTCTCCAGCTGATATTATTATACGGAAAGTAACCACCAATCCTCAGGCTGAGGAACTTCGTAAAGTAATTGCCACGGAAACAAAACTACAAACAAAAAAGGTCACCTACTAAATTTTAATCAGGGTAGTGAATTTTTCCACCTTCTATAAACACTCAACATCTGCCAATCAATCCCCATGACCCCACATTCGCAACACTCGGGAAGCCTCTATGGACGATCAGCTTTCTACGGCCTCATTGCTCTGACATTCTGCCTGCCAGGCTGTATGGTTGGCCCAGATTACCAAACACCTGACAGTGCTGCCTCCATCCAGATCAGCACTATTATTTACCCCGAGGTTCGCTTCGAACAGACAGACCTCAGTCACTGGTGGGATATTTTTAACGACCCTCTTCTCAGTTCTCTGATACAACGTGGGGAACAAAATAATTTTGATATAAAAATGGCTCTTGCACGTGTAAAGGAAGCCCGTGCAATACTCGGTATTGAAGACTCAAGCCTCTATCCGACGGTCGATGCAAACGGTGCTATTGCCTGGGGCAAAGAGAGTGAAAGTATAAACCCCGTAGCCACTAGTGATCAGACAAAATATTCTCTTTCAGCAGATGCCAGCTGGGAAATTGATCTCTTTGGAAAAATCAGACGTTCCATTGATGCAGCCACTGCTGAGTACGAAGCCTCATGGGAAGATCATAATAATGTTTTAATCAGTATTAGAGCTGAAATCGCAACAAATTATCTTGCAATGCGCTCTCTTCAGGCACAACTGGAAACAACGAAAAAGAATATCGCATCCCAGCAAGGCATGCTCAATCTTACAGAAATCCGCTACAAAAATGGTATTGCAACGTACCTTGATGTTGCCCAAGCCACACGTGAGCTAGCAACCACTGAAGCGGAGCTGCCCCTGTTACGGATGAACCTGATGCTAAATGTCACCGCACTCAGTGTTCTCACGAGAGAACCGTCCGATATCCTTCGGCAGGAATTAAGCGTCATTCAACCTGTACCAATTCCATCCCAGGAACTGACTATTGGGATACCTGCTGAACGTATCCGGCAAAGACCAGATGTTAAGCAGGCCGAACGTAAGCTTGCCGCCCAGACTGCCCGGATAGGAGTTGCAACCGCAGACCTCTATCCCAGTTTTTCGCTTCTTGGCACCCTGGGACTTGCCTCACTAAGCACCGGAGATTTCTTTAATTCCACCAGTAAAACCTACGGTATTGGACCATCACTTAGCTGGAATATATTTGACATGAGTCGTATTCGTCAAAATATAGTCGTCCAGGATGCCAAAACCGAACAGGCCCTGTACGTTTATGAAATAACCATGCTCAACGCCATTAAAGAAGTTGAAGATAGTTTAAGCGGATACCATGAACAGCGCCTGCGCCTTAAGGCCCTGAAACATTCAGTAGAGGCATCTATAGAAACTGTAGATATGTCGACAAAACTTTATAAAGACGGCCTCACCCCATTCCAGGATGTACTCGATGCCCAACGCTCCCTACTCAACGCAGAAAGTAATCTGGATGCAGCAACTGGAGATGCCTCCATTCAACTGGTCAATCTTTACAAAGCCCTTGCCGGTGGTTGGACCACTCAGCCTGAGAACGACAATAATCCCTCACACCAATAGCCCATTACCCAATACAATATTATGAAAAATAGAATCTCTGTTTCCCTGCTTCTAACAGCATGCCTTACAACCCTGATTTTCAGTGGCTGTAAAGAAAAAGACCAGCAGGCAGCACCTCCCCAAAAACCTCCTGAAGTTACCGTGGCAGTACCCACTGTACAGGATGTCACCAATTACAGTTATCACACAGGGTATACCGAAGCCGGAAAAGAGATAGATTTCAAAGCCCGTGTAGAAGGGTATCTTGAAAGCTTTTCCTTTGAACCCGGGGCTCTGGTAAAAAAAGGTGATCTTCTTTTCAATATTGACCCAAAGCCTTTTGAAGCAGATGTTGCCAAAACAAATGCAGATCTTAAAACCAGACAGGCCCAACGTAAACTTGCAGAAGCGACCCTAAAGCGCAAAGAAAGTGCCTATAAAGAAAAAGCTGTGAGTGAACTTGCCGTTCTTGAAGCAGAGGCCCAACTCAGTATAACTCAGGCTCAGGTCCTTGAAGCGGAAGCTCAACTGACTTCAGCACAACTGCAACTCTCCTACACAACAATTCATGCCCCGGTGGATGGCCGTATTAGCAGAAATCTTGTCGATAATGGTAACCTTGTCGGCGCAGGTGGTGATAAAACCCTACTTGCAACCCTTGTGAATTACGATCCCATTTATGTCTATTTCAATATGAATGAACGCTCTCTGCTGTCCTTGAAACGTTATTTTAAGGAACAGGGAATAACTGAAATGTCTCAAGATAAAGAACCTTTCCCAATGGAACTTGCACTTCAGGGAAGTTCTGACTACCCCTTTCAGGGAGTTGGCGATTACATCTCTAATCAGGTTGATCTCTCAACTGGTACTATTACGGTACGTGCAAAATTTGATAATAAAGACCTCTTTATCCTACCCGGCCTCTTTGCCAAAATTCGTATTCCCACTCACATTGACAAAGATGCCCTGCTGGTACCGGAAAGCGCCCTCTCTGCAGATCAGCGCGGACGTTACCTGTTGAGTGTCACCGATGACGGAACCGTTGAGTACAAACCCGTCGAAATTGGAGCTCTTGTTAAGGGGCTTCGTGTGATACTCAAAGGGATAAATAAGGATGATCGAATCGTTACCAATGGCATACAGCGGGCTCGACCTGGTGCAAAAGTGACAGCAAAAACCGCTAATGATTAAATTCGATTCATTCGCTTTACCGCTTACAAACAACCAGTGAAGAATCACCCGAAGCTCCGACAATCAATACTATCCTAAGAGATATATCTTATGAGTCGTTTTTTTATTAACCGTCCTATATTTGCATCAGTTATTGCACTTATCATTGTACTGGCTGGTGCTGTTACCCTTATTGGACTTCCCATCGCCCAGTATCCGGAACTTGCCCCTCCCACGGTTCAGGTTTCAACTGCTTATCCCGGTGCCAATGCCCAGGTTATAGCAGATACCGTTGCCTCCCCAATCGAACAGCAGGTAAACGGTGTGGAGGGCATGATCTATATGTCTAGCACCTCGACCAATTCCGGAACATATAATCTTACCGTTTCGTTTGAAACCGGAACCGATGCCGATATGGCTGCTGTACTGGTTCAAAACCGTGTTGCCATTGCCATGGCCTCTCTCCCCCAGGAAGTAAAAAACATCGGTGTTACCACAAAAAAACGATCAAACTCCATTGTCCTGATGGTGACAATTACCTCACCGAATAAAACCTATGACAAATACTATCTCAGTAACTATATAACCCTTCGTTTAAAAGATGAAATTTCAAGAATTGAAGGGGTCGGTGATGTGGGTGCCTTTGGCGCTGGCGATTACTCCATGCGTATCTGGCTTGATCCCGATTTATTACGCTCTAGAGATATGACCACCAGCGATGTTGCAGCCGCCCTGCGTGAACAGAATGTCCAGGTGGCAGCAGGTCAGATTGGTGCACCTCCCGCCCCATCCGGTCAGGCCTTTCAGTACACCGTTAATACCCTTGGACGCTTGAGTACACCTGAAGAATTTGGAAATATCATTGTTAAACAAGCACCTGGCGGTAAAATTACCCGAGTTAAGGATATTGCCAGCATTGAAATGAAATCAAAGGATTACAGTTACGATACCCAGCTAAATGGTCATGAAAACGCAATGATGATGATCTATCAATTGCCTGGGGCCAATGCCATTGAGCTCAAAAAACAGATCGCTCTCAAGATGGAGGAACTGGAAAAATCATTTCCACCTGATCTTGAATACCAGATCCCCTTTGATACCACCCTATTCGTTGAAGAAGCAATTGCTGAGGTGGAAGAAACTCTGTGGATTGCTGTTATTCTCGTTTTAATCGTTATTTTTGTTTTCCTTCAAGACTGGAGGGCAACGCTGATACCCATAGTTACCATACCAGTCTCTTTGATAGGAACCTTTGCCGCGATGGGGTTGATTGGTTTTTCAATCAATATGGTGACTCTGTTCGGTATTGTCCTGGCCATCGGTATTGTAGTAGATGATGCCATTGTCGTGGTAGAAAACACCATGCGTAATATCGATGAGCATAAGATGAGTGCCAGGGAAGGTGCTCTTGCAGCCATGGAAGAAGTAACCGGACCCATCGTTGCAACAACCCTTGTGCTTCTGGCCGTTTTCATCCCCACCGCTTTTCTTGGCGGTATTACCGGCGAACTTTACAGGCAGTTTGCCCTTACCATTGCCGCATCCACTTTCTTTTCATCAATAAATGCGCTCACGCTCAGCCCTGCTCTTTGTGCCCTTATACTACGGCCCACTCCAAAGAAAAAAATGATCTTTTTCCGCTGGTTTGATGCCATGTTTGATAAATCACGAAATGGCTATGAAGCCATTGTCCACCTTATGGTACGTCGTTCTTTTATCACCATGATTTTGTTTGCAGGTATTTCTGCTGCTGCATGGACAGGATTCACCGGGCTTCCCAGTGGCTTTGTCCCCACAGAAGATCAGGGATACGCCATGTACGCCGTACAATTACCAGATGCCGCTTCCCTTGAACGCACTCAGGAAGTCGTCAAAGAACTCGAAACTTTACTATCTGAAATGGATGGCGTAAAAGATGTTATTTCCGTTGCGGGGTACTCACTTCTTGACGGTGCAGGAATGTCAAACGCAGCAGCTCTATGGGTTGTTTTTAAAGACTTTTCCGAACGAATTCCTAAGGGACATAACCTCAAACATATTCTAATGGAGATGACCAAAGCAGGAAGCCAGATACAGGAAGCGATGATTCTGCAATTCCCTCCTCCACCTATCTCAGGAATTGGAAATGCAGGTGGTTTTCAGCTGCAGGTGGAAGATATGGCAGGGATCGGTTTACCAGCTCTGCAGGAAATAACAAATGACCTCTCCGCCGAAGGAACAAAAGATCCCGCTATTGCTTCTGCCTATACTACCTTTCGTGCCAATGTTCCTCAACTCTTTGCAGATATAGATCGTACCAAAGCCAAGACCATGAATATTGAGCTTTCTGAAATATTCGGCTCCATGCAGGCCTTTTTAGGGGCTTCCTACGTAAATGATTTCAATAAGTTTAATCGTACATTTCAGGTCAATATCCAGGCAAAAAACGACGCCAGGTCCAATGTGGAGGATATTGCTAAACTCCAGGTCAGGTCCAACGATGGACAAATGGTGCCCCTGGGAACTCTTCTGTCCGTTGAAGAAATCTTTGGCCCGGCTATAATCACTCGTTATAATATGTACCCTACTGCAACCATTACAGGAGCAGGTGCTCCCGGTTTCAGCTCCGGTCAGGCAATGAATGCCATGGAGCAGGTGGCAGCAAGTGTTTTGCCCAATTCAATGGGGTCAGAATGGACAGGTATGTCCTATCAGGAAAAAAATGCAGGAAACCCTGGCCCTATTTTTGCCATCTGTATCGTTCTTGTCTATCTGGTACTTTGCGCCCAATATGAAAGCTGGTCCATCTCAATAGGTGTTATTCTCGCTGTACCGCTCGCACTGTTTGGAACAGTGGTTGCTCTAATGATCCGCCATATGGACAACAATGTCTACACCCAGATTGGTATTGTGCTGCTTATTGCCCTTGCCTGTAAAAATGCTATTCTCATTGTTGAATTTGCCGTTGAGGCCCGTGAGAAAAAAGGCATGTCCATTGCTGATGCGGCACTCGATGCGGCAAGGCTTCGTTTTCGCCCCATTCTTATGACATCATTTGCCTTTATTTTAGGTGTCTACCCATTGGTCATAGCCAATGGAGCTGGAGGCGCTTCACGTCAGGCTCTTGGCACTGCTGTTTTTGGTGGAATGATTGCCGCAACACTTCTGGCAGTACTCTTTGTTCCCGTGTTCTATAAAGTTATTCAAAGCAGCAGTGAACGATTTTTTCCACCAAAAGACAAATAACTCCTTATGAATTCCATTACTATGAAACGTCTTTCCATATTTTTCTTGCTTGGCCTGCTATCCATCACTTTTGCCATAGGTTCTCCTACGCTTGCGAATACTGGCGCACCACTAGCAGCCGAAACCAAGATCCTTGACGGGGTAGCAGCGGATCAGATCGATTCTACCCTAGCCAAGATGAGTGACGAACAGGTTCGCAGTCTGCTGATATCAGAACTGAGCAGTAAACTTGCTACTTCTCCCGCTGCAAAAAAATCTGGTGGCCTCATAAAAAAGACTTCAAAATGGCTCCACCTTTTAGACGATGCCGAAAACAAAAAAGAAGAATCAAGCGGTTTTCTTTCCCTTATCACTCGGTTCCCAGACGATTACTTGGCTGCTGCCAGAACTGTCGGCAATGGGAGTATGGGAAATTTCATATTTACTCTGGGGATGCTTCTTATAGTATTTGGAGCAGCATGGGGGACTGAGTTTTTTGTCCGCCGCTTCACCGCAAATTTCAGAAGACAATTTAAGGAAAAAGCTATTCCTGATCTCGATGGCCCCATGCGATTGATTGCTGGTATGATGCTTGCCATTCCTGCCTTGATTCATATTGTGGTTTTTTCTATCTCTTCCTTTATTTTCTTTTTAATGATCCCAGGTAGCGACCATTCTCCAGTACGCTATGTTTTTCTCGCCCTTCTTTTTGTTATTCTTTTCTTTCGATTACTTTCCCAGGTCTCAACAATTTTCTGTTCACCGAATTCTTCAGCCCTTCGTGTCCTGCCACTCGATGACACCGTTTCTGTAACAGTCCACAGAGCCACCCTTTTCCTCTGCTCCTATATATTTACAGCCGTAATGTTTATTGCCCTGCTAAGTGAACTGAGGCTTAATTCAGCATCTACCAGTACAACGGCAATAATTGCAGCCACTTTTCTTATCCTCACAATCGTGACCATGATTATGCGTAGTCGTCACTACGTCAAAAATCGTATCCTTGAAAAAAGTGAAATAAATCATACTCGGAACTGGATTGTTGAACAATTTGCTCAGTTTTGGCATGTCCCCACTATTCTCTATTTTCTCATTGTATGGATTATTATGATGGGAGATCAGCTCGCAGGGGTTCACCGCAATAATTCTGCCTTTCTTCTGAGCCTGCTGCTCCTGCCACTCTTTGTTCTCTTTAATGGCTTAGGCCAATGGGTTGTCCGGCTGTCCATCAATACCCTGCGAATTTACAATCCCGACGACGAGGCAGCCGCCGATGAAGAAATGCAAGTGAGACTTACCGAGGCTAAAATTCGTGAACAAAAACTCTATGTCACAGCTTCACGGATGATGAGTCTTTCCATACTCGCTACATTGGTTGTATGGGCGCTCAGTCTCTGGAATGTGTATATTCCCTTTGCAACCGCTATTACCAATGCAGTCTTTGAATCACTTATCGCACTTGCTCTTGGGTTAACAATATGGAAATTTTCCTCAAGTTATATTGAGAAAAAAATTCTTGAAGACACACCCAAAGAAAAAGAAAATGAGGAAAATGATGACGAATGGGGTGCTGCCGCCACCAAAGGAAGAAGCTTCACCCTGCTTCCCATGCTTCGTAAATTCATTGCCTCCACGCTCTTGGTGATGGTAGCCATGGTTATCCTCTCCTCTCTTGGTGTGGATATCGGGCCACTTCTGGCCGGGGCCGGAGTTGTTGGTCTCGCCATTGGTTTTGGTGCCCAAAAAATGGTAAGCGATGTCTTTTCCGGTTTCTTTTACCTACTTGATGATGCCTTTCGGGTTGGAGAATATATCCAGGCAGGATCCGTATCCGGTGCTGTGGAATCAATTAGTCTCAGGAACGTTATGCTGCGTCATCACCGGGGGATGCTTCAGATTGTACCGCACAGTGAACTTGGTTCCATTACCAACTTTATGCGTGGCGGTATTATTGAGAAATTCAACCTTGAGTTTCCATATGATGCCAACGTCGACCAGATCAGAAAAGTCATTAAAAAAGTTGGTCAGTCCATGCTTAAAGAAGATGATTTTAAGGATGACTTTATCCAACCGGTAAAATCTGCAGGAGTCCGCGATATCACAGGTTCTGTTATGGTTATCCGGGTAAAATTCAAGACGCAACCGGGAGCACAATTTGTTATCAAACGAGAGGCCTACCGCCGAATTTCAGAGGCTCTTGCTGCAAAAGGTATTCACTATGCCCATCGCAAGGTAATTGTCGAACTCCCGGAACAGACTCAGGCTCCCCTTACAGAAGAACAAAAAAGAATTCTTGAAGCTGGTGCCGCCGCTGCCATGCTCCAACAGGCAGAAGAGGACAAGGCAAAGGCAGAAAACTAATAACTTACATTGCCCCCCTACGACTCCTCTCACTCCACCAACCCATAAATTTCTCTACTGTGTCTAGCAGTAGAGAAACTTTCCCACCCACCTTACCAGTCCATTTATTTTTAAAATAATTCCACACCTATTTTCTTTATTTTTAATTAGAGTTGGTTGAGATACATATAAGAATGATAAATGTTTGGCTATTTTTTCTTTCCCTGAATCACTTTTAGATCTTTTTCCATTGCAAACTTCAGGACAAAGCATACAATCAAACTAATTAATTAAATTTTCCACTCACAATAATGAGACGGTAATAATAGTCGATTTTTCTTACTGTTACCTGATCTTTCTCAAACGGAGCCTTATCATGAGTCCTGCAAAAAAAAGCATCGATACCAAAAAGGAATATATTCAACAACTCAAACGCGCCTTTGCCTACAATATATTCTACAAACAGGGTGTCACCGTCCGTCGTGCCAGTCTTAATGATTATTATCTTGCCGTTTCACATACCCTACGTGATAAAATGCAGCACCTCTTTATAAACTCAGCAGAGGCACTTCTCGATAAAAACTCAAAAATCGTCTGCTACCTCTCTGCCGAATTCCTGATGGGCCCCCATCTTCATAATAATCTGGTTAACCTTGGACTCTACGATGAATTTAATCAGGCAGCACAGGAAAGTGGGCTTGACCTGAAAAAAATTATCGATCATGAGGAAGAACCGGGACTTGGTAATGGTGGGTTGGGAAGGCTTGCTGCCTGTTACCTTGACTCCTTAGCCTCATTACAGATTCCCGCAATCGGATACGGGATTCGCTACGAATATGGCATGTTTGATCAGGAAATAGTAAATGGCTGGCAGAAAGAAATCAGCGACCGCTGGCTTCATTCCGGTAATCCCTGGGAAATCAAAAAGCCCGATTTGGTATGCAGCGTAGGCTTTGGTGGCCAGACAGAAGTGTACCATGGGGAAGACGGTACCCGCAGAATGCGCTGGAGACCAGCACGAGTTATCACCGGAGTTCCCTATGACACCCCCATCCCTGGCTACAAGGTAAACAACGTCAACCTTCTGAGACTCTGGAGTGCCGAGGCTAACGCCTCCTTTGATTTCGAAGAATTTAATACTGGGGATTACTACGGTGCGGTGGAAGATAAGATCACAGCAGAGACTATAACTAAAGTCCTCTATCCAAATGATGAACAATTTCGAGGAAAACAGCTGCGGCTCGAACAGCAATTCTTCTTCGTTTCCTGCTCTCTTCAGGATATGATCCGAACCCACCTTTTCACCCATAAAACACTCGATAATTTTCACGACAGCTATGCTGCCCAGCTGAATGATACCCATCCCTCCGTTGCTGTTCCTGAACTTATGCGGTTATTGGTAGACGAACATCTTTACGACTGGGATCAAGCTTGGGAAATCACCCGCCAGACTCTGTGCTATACCAACCATACACTTCTGCCGGAAGCCATGGAAAAATGGGAACTTACACTCTTTAGCGAGTTGCTCCCAAGACACCTCCAAATAGTGTACGAAATCAACAGTCGCTTTCTAGACCAGGTTCGAATGAAATACCCTGGTGATGAAGCACGCATCAATCGAATGTCTATTATCGACGAATCTGAACCAAAATATATCCGTATGGCAAACCTTGCCTGTATCGGTTCCAAGGCCATCAACGGTGTGGCCGCCATGCACACCGATCTATTACGGAAACACACCCTGGCCGACTGGAACAGTATGTACCCTGGCAAGATCCGCAATGTAACAAACGGGGTCACTCCAAGACGCTGGATTGCCGTAAGCAATCCACGTCTGACCAGCCTGATCACCGATGCCATTGGAGAAAAATGGCTTACCAATCTCAATGAGCTACGCGGTCTTGCCCATCACGCAGATGACGCTTCCTTTCAGGAGGCCTGGGCCGATGTAAAAGAAAAAAACAAAGAGGATTTTGCAGCCGTTATCAAACAGCAGCAAAATATCATTGTTGACCCAAGTTCCATGTTTGATGTCCAGGTAAAACGTATCCACGAATATAAACGCCAACATTTAAATATTCTTCATATTGTGACCCTTTATAACAGAATAAAGGAAAATCCCGATGCAGACATCACTCCCCGTCTCTTCGTTTTTGGTGGAAAAGCAGCTCCTGGTTATTTCATGGCCAAGCGAATGATCAAACTTATCACCGCTGTTGCCAAAGTTGTAAATAATGACCCTGATGTCAAAAATCGCCTCAAAGTGTTTTTTATTCCTAACTATAACGTCAAAATAGGCCATTCAGTCTACCCGATGACCGATCTCTCTGAACAGATATCTCTTGCCGGCAAAGAGGCCTCTGGTACCGGTAATATGAAGTTCTCCATGAATGGTGCTCTCACCATAGGTACTCTCGATGGTGCAAACGTTGAAATCCGTGAAGAAGTAGGGGCTGAAAACTTCTTTCTCTTTGGCCTAACCGTAGAAGAAGTTATGGAACGCCAAGCAAACAATTATCACCCCCTGGACTACTATTACGGTAATGATAACCTGCGCAAAGCAGTAGACCTTATCGGAACTGGACATTTCTCCCACGGCAACCGAGATCTTTTCAAACCCATTGTGGACTCTCTGCTCTACGACGATCAGTATATGCTGTTTGCTGATTATCAGGCATATATCGATTGTCAGGACAGAGTGTCAGAAATGTTTCTTGATAAAAAACAATGGACCAAGATGTCAATTATTAATGCATGCCGAATGGGTAAATTTTCTTCAGACAGATCCATTTCCGATTATGCGAAGAAAATATGGGATGTAAAACCCTTTCCCGTTGAATTAAAATGGCAAACGCTCCCTGAAGATGGTGTCCTCTTTTCTCCTGAAAAATCTGTCGTCAAATAATAACCGGGACTCTATAGAATATGAAAAAGCTCACTGCCCCCAAAATTGACCGCTGCATCGGATGCCACTCCTGTTCCCTTGCCTGTGCAAGGCTTGTTCATAAACAGATTTCCTGGGATACCGCAGGAATCCGCATAAAATCATCGGGTGGTCTTACCACCGGTTTTAAGGCAAACCACTGCCTGGCATGTGATCCTGCCCCCTGCGCCGATGCCTGCCCCACCGGTGCTTTTTCCCATCGGAAAGGTGGTGGTGTTATTGTAAAAAAGAAACTCTGCATTACTTGTGGAGACTGTGTTGCAGCCTGTCCCATTGATGCTATTTCCCAGGATTTTAGCGGGGCAGTCTATGTCTGTATCCATTGCGGACGTTGTGTGGACTTTTGTCCTCACAACTGTCTTGAGCTGGAGGATATCCCCATGGATAAAGATTCACGCAAGGAGGTGACAGCATGATTCGGGATCATTTTAGAATTCTTGTCGTCAATCTTTCCTCCGGAAAAGGACAAATTGTTCATCTTGACGGCCGTAATACCGAAGTTGGAGGCAGCGGCCTTGCTGCCCTCCTCTTTCAAAAATATGGTCTGCCGGAACAATCCTGGGATGACCCCGCACAGCCTGTTATTTTTGCCATCGGACCACTCACCGGATATTTTCCGCTAATGAGTAAGACGGTCTGCAGTTTCAAATCCCCCTACCATAACCAGTATACTGAAAGTCATGCCGGTGGACGCTCTGCCCTCTCCTTGTGTTTTTCAAATCTTGACGCACTTGTTGTTGTTGGAAAATCAGAAAGACTCTGCTGTCTGAGCGTCAGTTCCAGGTCACTCGACATTAAAGATATAGACTTTATGAGAGGCATGGATGTGGACGAAACCGGTAAGCTTTTGCGCGGAATGTCGAAAGGATCCGGACATCGTACCATTCTCCGTATTGGACCGGCAGGAGAAAATGGCGCTGCCATGTCCTGTATTAATGTCGATACCTACCGCCATTTTGGCAGACTTGGTGGTGGCGCGGCCCTTGGTGCAAAAAACCTTAAGGGAATTATCATTCATGGCGATGCAATCTTCACCATGCCTGACAACAAACAGTACAACAAACTTTTTGCAGAAGTCTACAAACAGGTCACCGCCACCGATATGATGAAAAAATATCATAACCTTGGTACTCCTGCAAACCTGCAGGGCCTGAATGATATTAAGTCACTCCCATGGCGAAACCTTCAGGCAACAAGTGATCCTGCCATCGATCAAATCAATGGAGAACGCTTTGCAACCGATACCCTGCTTCGTAATTCCGCCTGTTCGGGATGCCCCGTCGGTTGTATTCATGTAGCCTATATCCGTGAGATGTTCACCGAAAACCATCGATATACCTTTAAACAGGTCGCCTATGATTATGAGATGATTTTTTCACTGGGAACCATGCTTGGCGTCACCGATACCACTTCTGTTTTAAATATTCTCGATGAAATGGAAAAGGCAGGCCTTGATGCTATGTCAGGTGGCGTAGCTCTCGCCTGGGCCACCGAGGCTACTGAAAAAGGTTTGATCTCCGCAAAGGAAACGGTGGTTACACTCACCTTTGGTGATAGCGATAGCTATCAACAGGCCACTGAAATGCTCGGTGGCTGCAGCAACGATTTTTACAGACTGCTTGGCCAGGGAAGCCTGAAAGCTGCAGAGGAGTATGGGGGCAAGGACTTTGCCTGTGTACTCGGCCAGGAGATGGCTGGATATGCTACGGGTGAAGTCTTCTTTGCCGCGCAATCCCTTGGTTTCAGACATTCCCATCTTGATAGTGGCGGGTATTCCTATGACCAGAAACACTCCGATCAAGATATCGGCGGAGTAACCGATTTTCTGATCAATGACGAAGCAGGGCGTGCCTTTATGACATCCATGGTCTCCTGCCTCTTTGCAAGAGGAGTCTATACCAATGAACTGCTTGGCGATTGTCTCAGTTCCGTAGGATACCCAGAGCTTGCCACAAATATTGATCCTCTTGGCAAACATATCCAGAAACTCAGATGGCAAACTCGAGTTGCTTCGGGATTTTCTCCGGATGCCATAACTATCCCTAAGCGATTTTTTAAGATCAAGACCTGGAAGGGAGCCATCGACCCGGTATATCTCAACAACTTAAAGAAAGCATACGGTGAAGCCATTATGACACTTGCAGGAAACAACCATGACTAGTCCCAACCACTTTCACACCTTTGCTGGTCAAGACATTCTGACTAGTACACTCTCCACAACAATCATCTCCCTGCTTCACGAGAGCATTGCAAAAAATGGCAGAGCCAGCCTTATGGTATCCGGGGGCTCCACTCCCATTCAGCTTTTCAAAGCTTTGTCAGTGAGCGATCTGCAATGGAGTAAGGTTGATATAGGCCTTGTCGATGAACGCTGGGTCGCGCCAACTGATCCCGACTCCAACGAACATCTGGTACGTAGCCACCTGCTTCAAAACAATGCAGCTGCCGCAAATTTTACTGGAATGAAAAATTCTGCACAAACGGCTTCCCATGGAGAGCTTGAATGTACAGCTGCCATCAATACCATGCATCATCCTTTTGATGTATTGATTCTCGGTATGGGAAATGACGGTCATACGGCATCCCTTTTTCCCGGAGCCGAAAAGCTTTCTCAGACAACTGATATGAAATCAAATGCTATCTGTATGGGTATTGCCCCGGTGACCGCGCCACACGAACGAATGACCCTGACACTCCCTGCAATTTTAAAAGCCAAAAATATCTTTCTCCATATCACAGGACAAAACAAAAAGGATGTCTTTACAAGCGCCCAGACAAACGGACCTGCTGAAGAAATGCCCATTCGTTTTATCCTTCAGCAGCAACAAGAAAACCATATAAATTTCAACATATACTGGGCACCATAACGGAGATATCATGCTAAAAGGAATACAAAAGATCACCGACCGCATTATAGAACGGAGTAAACAGCATCGTGAGAACTATCTGCAACGAATAGAAGAAGCAAAGGGCGATGGAGTATTTCGCAACAAACTCCCCTGCTCCAATCTCGCTCATGATCTTGCTGGCTGCGTCGGAACATGCAGGACTACGCTTCTCGATGACTCTATTCCCAATATTGCCATTATTTCAGCCTATAACGATATGGTTTCCGCCCATCAACCATATGAAAAGTACCCTGCTATCATTAAGCAATCCGTTGCTGAATCAGGTGGGAGTGCACAATTTGCAGGTGGTGTGCCCGCAATGTGCGATGGCGTAACCCAGGGAGAGCCCGGTATGGATATGAGTCTTGTCAGTAGAGACGTTATTGCCATGTCTACGGTTATTGGCCTTTCCCATAATGTCTTTGATGGGGCAATACTTCTTGGGGTGTGCGATAAGATTCTTCCCGGTCTCCTGATGGGCGGACTCCAGTTTGGCCACCTTCCCATGATTCTTGTTCCGGCAGGCCCCATGACGTCCGGTATAGCCAACAAGGATAAGAATAAGGTCCGAGAAGCCTTCGCCAAGGGTGAAATCGGCCACGACGAACTACTCGCCTCTGAGCTGAAAGCCTATCACAGCCCCGGAACCTGTACCTTTTATGGCACAGCAAACTCCAATCAACTAATGGCTGAAATGCTGGGCATGCATCTACCGGGAAGTTCCTTTGTCAATGCGGGAACAAAAATGCGTGATGCACTCACCAGGTCTGCTGCCAAACAGATTACCTCCATGACTCATCTGGGAGACAATTACACTCCACTTGCCCATGTAATCAGTGAAAAATCCATCGTTAACGCAATTGTTGGTCTTATGGCAACTGGCGGCTCAACTAATGAGACCATGCACCTTGTCGCCATAGCTAGAGCTGCAGGAATTCGCATCGACTGGAATGATTTTGCTGAGATTTCAGATATCACCCCCCTTCTTGTTCGTATCTATCCAAATGGTGCAGGAGACATCAACTCCTTCCAACAAGCCGGAGGAATGGCCCTTCTGATCAAGGAACTCCTGAAAGGCGGACTTATCCACGAAGATGTACAAACCGTAGCAGGGAATGGTTTTGAGCGTTATACAAAAGCACCTGTTCTTAATGATACAGACCTTAGCTGGGAACAGGGACCCGATAAGGCAGCAGACAGCTCTATCATAGCAACTGTAACCACTCCTTTTGAAAACATCGGAGGTATCAAGGTACTCTCTGGCAATCTTGGACGTGCTATTATGAAGATCTCGGCTCTTGCCAATGGTGAGAAAACATTCGTTGAAGCTCCTGCTATGGTTTTTAACAGCCAGCAGGAACTTGAAGATGCGTTTAAAGCGGATAAATTAAACAGAGACATGGTTGCTGTAGTTCGTTTTCAAGGCCCCCGCGCCAATGGCATGCCTGAGCTCCACAAACTAATTACTCACCTTTCCATCACTATGGATCGTGGCCACCAGGTCGGCCTTGTGACCGATGGCAGGCTCTCCGGTGCCTCCGGAAAAGTACCTTTTGCCATCCACTGTACACCGGAAGCGCAGACAGGCGGCCTCCTGAACAAAGTGCAGGACGGAGATATGATCCTGATGGATGCCCATAACAGTATATTAGAACTGAAGGTCGATGAACAGGAACTGAACAAACGCTCTCCTTGTTCCTACAATCTCGATTCCAGCCGGCATGGTTTGGGCAGGCAGATCTTTGCACCACTGCGAAAGGATCTCCTAGGAGCAGAAGAGGGAGCAAGTTCAATCTTCACCTACACTGAAGAAACTTAGAATCCCTATAACTATACAAAAATCAAACTAGCCCTCGATACCATTATGACACAGACAAACAATTGGAAAATTACAGCTCTTGAAGTCCTCAAAAGCGGTCCCGTCGTTCCCGTTATTGTAATCAAGAATATTGATCACGCAGTACCACTCGCCAAAGCACTCGTTGCTGGCGGTATCAAAGTCCTGGAAGTCACCCTCAGAACCCCCGTCGCCATTGAAGCAATAAAAATGATCAGTGAAGAGGTACCGGATGCAATAGTCGGTGCAGGAACCGTGGCAACTCAAAAAGATCTAGATGCCGTAGCTGAAGCCGGAGGTGTTTTTGCTATCAGTCCCGGCCTTACTCCTGCCCTTCTTACAGCTGCAATTAATGGACCAATTGCATTGATTCCCGGAATATCAACCGCTTCCGAGCTCATGTTTGGAATGGAATATGGGTTGACTGAATTTAAATTTTTTCCTGCTGCGGCTGCTGGGGGTATTCAAATGATCAAATCCATTGGCGGGCCTTTTCCCCAGGCAACCTTCTGCCCCACCGGCGGCATCTCCCCGGAAAATTTTAAAGAATACCTTTCCCTGAAAAATGTTGCCTGTGTCGGAGGATCATGGCTTGCGCCAACAAAAGCCATGGAACAGGGCAACTGGGGACATATAACTAATATTGCAAAACAGGCCATCGCCTGAGCAAGGACAACAATGAAAAGCAGGACGTTTAACAAGCTGTTACTTCTCAGTATTTCAGCGCCATTATATATTTCAACGGCTGTTGCAAAAGATCTTTATTTATCAACAGAATATCTGACCGGCGACTGGGGAAGCTATCGAAGCACTGGCCAGGTCGCTGGATAGGGAAATGATTCAACAACAAAAATTACCCAATGGCTTTAACTATATTAAAATAAAGAACAAAAATGCAACGGCAAAAGTTGCACTTCAGGGGGGACACCTTTTTCACTTTCAGCTGCACGGCCAGAAACCGTTATTATGGGTGAGCCCTAAAAGTCATTTTGAAAATGGAAAGGCGATCCGTGGTGGTATCCCTATCTGCTGGCCCTGGTTTGGTAAAAACAGCCAGGAAGCAAGTCTGCCACAACACGGTTTCGCACGAACTTCTGAGTTTACGTTCCTTCAGGGTAATGAACCTGATCAATACAACAGTGAACTGGTTCTCCAGCTTAAGAGTTCGGCCACAACCACAGGACTCTGGCCATATCACTGTAAACTTCAGTTGCGTATCACTATTGGTTCATCACTCCGCATTGCTCTCACCACCAGCAACTGTGACACCAGACCATTTACAATCAGTTCAGCCCTGCATAGTTATTTCAGCGTCTCGGACATCAAAAACATATCAATTCAGGGATTAAATAATCTGGAATACTGGGATAACCTGACAGAAGAGTATAAAAAGCAGGCCGAAGTTTTACGTATTGACAGGGAGGTAGACCGGATATACCAGGGAACAGACAATCCTTTAATACTTCAAGATAAGAACAGAACCCTCACGGTTTCAGCAACTGGCTCCTCTTCCGCCGTTATCTGGAATCCATGGAAGGACAAATCAATACAAATGGCAGATATGACAGACGACGCTTACACAACCATGCTCTGTGTTGAAACTGCAAATGCCCGCGACGACGCCCGGGAAATCTTCCCCGACAGGCAACATACCCTGCAAGCCGAGATCGGCTGACTCATCTCAGAGCTAAACCAAAGCATGAGCTAGCCCAAAGGCCAGGCCGCCACAAACTACAAGACCAAAAAGATACTGCCCAGGGTTCATAAACAAAATTGGCAGAGTACCAATGGCCAGCAACACAAAGACACCCCTTCCCATGCAGTTGACCCGTTCATTTCTATCCTTCACAAGATCTCCATACCAATAACAATACCCCTGCCTGCCGAAACGTTCACTCCAGCAGGTGAGGGGTAAGGCAAAACGCCTGTTTTAAAATATACTCTTTGCTACTTACTAACTGTCACAGTTTTAGGAGCTTTGTTTACATACTTAAAGAATACTGGAAAGGCAACGAAGAAAGCAACACAAAGTAAATACTCAATTCCTTTAATATGAGTATAATAATCAACGAGAGTGTGAAGGGGTTTAACCATACCGATTGCTACCATATATTGTCCAGCCAATGTACTAACAGACCAACCAACCTGTGAAAGCGCACTTACAAAAGCAGCCCCCACCCAGAGACACATTACCAAACCTACTGCTAAAATAATTCTTCCTGCTGTTTTTGATTGAGTTGCGGCCATGATGTTCTCCTTTTTTGAAATATATGTAAATTTTCTTTTCTATCCAAACAGTGCTGTAAAATATCCCTTCACAAGATCCAGAGGACCAACTGTCATAAATGCACTTACCAGACACACCATTCCCCAGATTCCTATCATTGCAGCCAAAGCCATTCCGACGCCAAGAGCAAAATCTGAAGTCTCAGTACCAACATTTGCATTCTTCCGTGTTGTGGTTTGTGTATTTTCAGTCATGACGTCCTCCAAATTTTTAAATAGGTTTCTTTTTTCTGATAATTTCTGTCTTTTATATAGCATGAAGGATGCCAGTTTCCCCATGCTAAAAATCACGGTTATCATCCAATATAATATCCTGTTATAATAGACCTTTTACAACACACCCATTTCCCATTATCCGGTCACACTTGATTTTCACAAATGTCGCAAAAATCATGTCTGTGGTATTTTGCTTCAGAATGTGGTGTATATGCAACAGATGTGTTGCAGGAAATGATATATGTTGTCCTTAGCAAATCAAAGAGAGTCATTCTATACTAAATATGTTCTGCAACAGGTACTTCTCTCTCCATCATAAGCTGAAAACACTTGACAAAGAGTTACATGCTACTCCATTATGAAACATGAAATTTTCTCCAGACTCCCCATTCGCACATTCTAATATCAGGCGATTTATTGCCTTTCGTGCCTTTTTCAATGTACGCTTCTACTATCCCGTTTTTACAATTTTATTTCTTGATTACGGGCTCAGCATTGAACAATTCGCATTACTGAACACGGTATGGGCATTTACCATAGTTCTTGCCGAGGTTCCATCGGGTGCACTCGCTGATCTTATCGGCCGAAAAAGCCTACTGGTCACCACAAGCATCCTGACGATAATTGAAATGCTACTGCTCGCCTTTGTCCCCTTAGGGAACAGTCAGCTGATCTTTGGTGCATTCCTGTTGAACCGCATCCTAAGCGGCCTTGCTGAAGCCCTTGCCAGTGGTGCCGATGAAGCTATGGCCTATGACACTCTTGTAGCCAATGGAGACCCGGAAGACTGGCCAAAGGTGCTTGATATCCAGATGCGGGTCAGAAATTTTTTCTATATTATCACCATGACCGTCGGTGCCTTGGTCTATTCCCATACAAGTGTAAATAGTGCATTAGACTGGCTGGGCCTGCAGATAGTACTTGATCAACAGGTCACCATGCGCTTTCCCATTTATCTCACCCTTGTACTTGGTGTTCTGTCGCTTATAACTACCCTTGGTATGAAGGATCCTGTTATTTCAAATACCCACGAGATAGATTCATCCAGCCTCCTGAAAAAAATTAAACATGTCAGCAGACTTACTATTATGGCCGGTGGTTGGATTCTGCAAACGCCCATGGCTCTCGCCGTAATTCTTTTTGGAATGAGTGTTGATCATGTCCTTCGCATGCTTGTTACTATGACAAGTCAATATTACAGAGTCATCAATCTACCAGAGGCAAGTTTCGGGGTGATTGGTGCAGCCATTGCAATGCTTGGTCTTATTGTTCCGCGTATAGCCAGAGCAATGGTGGAACATCTCAGGCCAATTCATAACCTGCTCTGCGTCATTGCCCTTTCTTTTCTTTCGCTATGGGGCCTGACTCTTTTTCTACCGATATTCGGTATACTTCCCATGGCACTTGTATTTGTTACCATGATGCTCACTTCATTTTTCACCAGTCACTACCTCAACAAAATTGCTGAACCACAGCAACGGGCAACCATTCTCAGCTACAAGGGTCTTGCCTTTAATATGGCATATGGCATTGTAGGAATCTTATACGCTTCGCTTATTGGAAATCTGCGTGATACCGTACAGGGAACATCACAAACATTGAACACTACGCTTATTGAAAATAGTGCTTTCAGACTATCCATCTCCTATTTTCCATGGTACTTTGCTGCTATACTTTTTCTTATAGGCGCCATCTGTCTGCTGCACTTTCGATTTATGCGTTCATCAGACTAAAACAGCTCCCCCAAAACTCTATTCCATGAATCCAGACTGTGAATTACAGGCAAGCCATGACAATGAGACTGTCTGTCTCACATTCCTAGGCTCCTGGACTATTCATGTTACCCCCTGTGGTTTTCCGGATCTCACTAAGCTGTTTTCTCCTCAAACAAAACGCCTTATCTTTAATAGCGAGCACCTGATTGAATGGGATAGCAGGCTCCTTGTTAAACTCTCCCGTATTACAGAAATTGCCGATAAACACTCTATAGAAGTAGATCTTAAAGGACTCCCCTCTGGAGTCCGTAAGCTTCTGCGCCTCACTCAAAAGAAGACATTTGCCCCGCCAGACAGAACGTTCTGCCCCCCTGGCGTACTTGAAGAAATCGGCAACCATACAATCGGATTTTACCAACAGGCCATTGATATGCTGGCCTTTACCGGTGACATTCTTCTGTTATATATTCGTTTTTTCACAGGACGTGCCCGCTACCTCAAAAAAGATTTTATCTACTTCCTCTACGACTGCGGCCCCCAGGCACTCCCGATAGTGGCGCTTATTTCTTTTCTGGTCGGATTTACTCTGGCTTTTATTGGTTCTGTGCAGTTACGGATGTTTGGTGCTGATATCTATGTTGCAAACCTTGTAGGTCTTACCATGACTCGTGAAATGGGACCAATGATGGCAGCCATCATTATGGCCGGGCGTACAGGTGCCTCCTACGCTGCCCAACTCGGAACCATGCAGGTTAACGAGGAGATTGATGCGTTGCAGACCATGGGGATCAACCCCCTTGATTTTCTGGTGCTGCCTCGCCTGACAGCCCTTATAATTATGATGCCTCTTCTTGCAATTTGTGCAGATTTCATAGGTATTATTGGAGGATTCTTTATTGGTGTCTTCTCTCTCGATATCAGCCCGATCCTCTATTATGAACAGACGATAAAAGCCATTCATCTAAAACATTTTCTTGTAGGAATGATCAAATCCGTAGTGTTTGGGTATCTGGTTGCTTTTTGCGGCTGTATCAAAGGAATGCATTGCGGTCGCAGTGCTGACGCTGTGGGAAAAGCCACAACTTCTGCCGTTGTAACAGCCATCGTTTTTATTGTGATCACCGATGCGGTATTTACCTTTTTCTTTAATGTTCTTGGTATCTAAACCACTATGACAAACATTACCCCTCTGATAGATGTACAGAACCTCACCATGGCCTATGGCGATTTCATCCTGCAGAAAAATTTGACGTTCAGTGTGAAAAAAGGCTCTATCTTTGCTATTATGGGAGAGTCAGGCTGTGGAAAATCCACTCTACTCAGACATCTCACTGGCCTTAAGCGTCCTGCGGCAGGAGATATTTACTTCTCCGATAAAAATTTCTGGCAAAGTAGTAAGAAATCCCGGGTACAGCGAATGCAAAAATGTGGCGTGCTTTATCAATCGGGAGCTCTCTGGAGTTCCATGACCATTGGTGAAAACATTGCTCTTCCTCTGCAGCAATTTACCAGTCTGTCCCCTAAGCTTATCGCTGAGATTGTAGAACTTAAACTTGCCCTGGTTGGTTTAAAGGGCTTTAGTAAATATCCTCCATCGGCCATTAGTGGAGGAATGCGAAAACGTGCAGGACTGGCACGAGCCATTGCACTCGATCCGGAAATAGTTTTTTTTGATGAACCTTCTGCTGGACTGGACCCAATCAGTTCCAGAATGTTGGATGATCTTATTCTAGAGCTGCGCGACAGTATGGGAGCCACCATTGTTATCGTAACCCATGAATTACCATCAATTTTTGCCCTTGCAGATGATTCAGTTTTTCTCGATACAGAAACGCGAACAATGCTCGCCACCGGTAATCCCAAAATACTTGCCAAAGAAAGTGATAATCTTAAGGTAAAACAATTCCTGAGCCGCAGTTTATCTCCTACTGAGCAACCTTAACCAAATACAATTATGCCAAACAAGAAAATCCAACCAGTATTGATAGGTGTCTTTGTTATCCTCTCCCTTATCCTTTTTATGACAGCTATCGTCATTTTTGGAGGTAATAAATTTTTTGCAAAAGAGAATCTTATTATTACCTATTTCGAGGGGTCACTCGACGGACTGAATGTCGGATCAGATGTAACCTATCGCGGAGTTACCATTGGTAAAGTCAAGGAAATCAAAATCCATATTCAGGCCAATGAAAAGAAAAGCCAGGGAATCAATATACCCGTTCTTATAGCACTGAATGGTGGCTCTTCCTTAATTATAAATGGCCCTAAGGCAAAAGCTGATGATGATATCGACATCTTTTTAGAATCCATGTGTGACCAGGGACTACGAGCAAAATTAAAGCTTAAAAGTATGGTTACCGGAAAACGCTATATGGATCTTGCATTCTATGAAAACACCACTGCAATCTATCGTGACAAGACTGGAGAATATTTTGAAATCCCCACCCTGCCATCCGAAATGCAGCAATTTTCCAAAATGATGAAAGAGGTAAACCTCAATGAGCTCTACCACAAATTTCTGAACACGCTCACATCCCTTGAAAAACTTTCTTCCGGGTTATCAAAAACATTAGAAGAAAAAAACATTCAGGAGTTTATTGATAATCTTCTCCTCGCCACCACAAATTTAAACTCAATTCTTCTAAAAGTAGACTCTGGCGTTCCTCCCATCCTTGAGAAAATAGACGACAGCTTTGAGCAGTTTAAAAGTTTTTCAACCCACGCAGATGCTATTGCTATTTCATTGGAAAAACAAATTCCTCCTCTTACCAGCGAACTCAGCGTTGCCCTGGCACATATGGATTCAACACTTGCACAAGTTGACACCCTCCTCAGCCAGGCTGAAAAGACCATACGTCCAAATTCTCCCCTTTACTATCAATTTTCTCAGGCCATGCTACAACTTAAAAACACAGCCATATCCATTGAAAAACTCAGCGAATTTGTTCACCGCAATCCTGATGCATTGATTTTTGGTTTGCAAAACCCGGGTAAAGCTGAACATAATAAATAGGTTCATTTCGATACATAGAGTTAAGAAAGTGGCATTAAAACAAAATGGATACTGCTCCATGTTCAAACAGAAAAAACGATTGATCTCATTTTTAAGTATTTTACTGGTAGTTGGTTTCTTACTTACCAGTCTTACAAGTTATTTTATTTCTATTGCCTCTCTTAGGTACCAAGTCACACACAGCGAATTACCGCTCACCAGTGATACAATTTATTCAGAGATTCAACGTGATCTTCTGCGTCCAATTTTCATCTCTTCCCTTATGGCTTCGGACACCTTTCTACGTGACTGGGTAATTAACAAAGAAGACAATCAGGATGCAATCATACGTTTTCTCAAAGAAATCCAGGAAAATTACAATACGATCACATCTTTTTTCGTCTCAGACCTAACCAGGAATTACTATCATCCCGATGGCCTTGTCAAACAGGTACTGCCGGAAGAGGAAAGAGATGCCTGGTATTTTCGAGTACGAAAAATGCGAGAGGACTTTGAAATCAATGTGGACATCGACCAGGCAAACTATGATGCCCTGACCGTATTTGTCAATTATCGTGTCTATGACTATAACAAAAAGTTTATCGGAGTGACGGGAGTTGGTCTAACGGTGGATTCCGTCCAGAAACTTATCAACCAATACCAGCAGACATATAATCGTGATATACTTTTTATCGACCCCAAAGGGACTGTTAAACTCAGTAATAAATCCAACAAACATCTGCCGCTACAATTGAAAACACTTATACAAAGTGATGACTTTCTATCTCAGGTAACCAACACTGATACCATGGCCTTGGAGTATCGACTAAATGGCCATCCAACATGCTTAAACACCCGCTATATAAAAGAGTTTGACTGGTACCTGGTGGTTATCCAAAGTGAATTGCAAGGAACAACAAAGCTACTCAAAACGCTTCTGATTAATTTGCTGTTCTGTACAGTCATTACTGCCATCATCCTCTATATTGTAAATCGAACGATCTCCTCCTACCAGAAAGAGATCGAAGCTATGGCCACAACAGATAAGTTGACGGGTCTCTATAATCGCCAGGCACTAGAACTATTATTTGCACCATTGCTTCTTGATCAACTTCGCAACCCGGACGGAGTATCTCTGCTGCTGCTCGATATCGATCATTTTAAACAGATTAACGACACTTATGGCCATTTAGCGGGAGATGCCGTACTTGAACACCTGGCCAGCCTGCTTAAATCCCGGTTGCGGGAAACAGATATTATCTGCAGGTGGGGTGGAGAAGAATTCCTGATATTACTCAAAAGGTGTTCGATTAAAACAGCATCCAACATGGCAGAAGAACTTCGTTTAGCTATTATGAATAACCCCCTATCTTATCAAAAACAAATGCTTACTGTAACTGTCAGTATAGGGGTCACCGAATACAAGTCAAAAAACACTGTGGAACAACTGATTGGCAGGGCAGACGAAGCATTATATAGTGCAAAGGCAAGTGGAAGGAATCGGGTGATATCCTTATAGGAGTTTATCCGATTTTTTTCCTCTAATCCTACTAGAGAATTGGAGTTTCACAGAGTTATGACAAACTATAAAACCATTAGAGCTTTTATTCTTTCGGGACTACTCCTGCTTCTGGTAAACAGCTGCATAAAACAACCAATTCCTGTCTACTACTACACTCTGGGAGACTCAGAACTACCAGTAACTTCCAGCAACAGCTCTTTGCCAACGATTGCTGTAGGGCCAGTGGATGTAGCCTCCTTTCTTAATCAGGGACAACTGATCACTCAAAACTCACGCTACTCGGTGACTATTGAAGAACAGCACAGGTGGGCAGGAAATCTTAAGGACATGCTTACCACGGTCATTATTTCCAACCTGCGACATACTCTTAAGACTGAAAAAATCCATACCTTCCCCATTTCTGAAAAAACCGAACATCTGCAACTGGCCATAAATTTCACCCATTTTGAAAAAGACAGTGATGGCAATGCCCTAATAACAGCGTACTGGAAAGTCATCTCAGAAGATGGAAAGAATATTCTCTATCAAAAAACGTCAACTCTTCACACAACACCTGAAAATAATGCATTTGTAGCCCTGTCAAAGGCACTCAGCATTGGCCTCTCAAAGCTTTCAAATGAGATTGCCGACAGGCTTAAAATACTCACAAAAGCATAGAGACACCGAAATGAATAAAAAAAAAATATTCTGTTATTCTTTTCTTATCACCCTTTTTATGGTCCTTACAGCCCTGCCTCAAAACAGTTATGCCCTAACTGTGCAGCGCTGGCTTGGCCAAACTGTTTATATTCCAGTTTATTCACACATCTATGCCGATTCCAGATTTAAAGACAAACCTTTTCAACTCACGGCAATTATTAGTATCAGAAATACTGACATCGAGAATCCCTTCACCCTTCAAAGGGTGGACTATTACGATTCCAACGGAAAATTACTCTCCCATTACCTTGAAAAACCGATTACAATCGCTCCCCTTGCCTCCACTCGCTATATCGTCCCTGAATCCGATACTCTTGGTGGATCAGGAGCTAAATTCATAGCAAGCTGGAGCAGTGAAAAGGGTATAACCGAGCCCATTATTGAAGGTGTGATGATAGGAACAAAAATGCAGCAGGGTATTTCCTTTGTCACAAATTCACAAACTCTTAGCGGTACTAAAGCACCATGATCGAAAACAACCAGCAATTCCCAGGCGAAGAGGAAGCACCCAACTGTCTGTCAAAACGTCTCGGCGGAAACTCTCTCCAGCGAAGCTTCAAACAGGCCCTTACTCCCTTTGAAGATTTTGTTCACAAGGAAGCCTCTTCCGGCTTACTTCTTATGGCCTGTACCATCATGGCACTGTTCCTTGCCAACTCGGCACTTTATCCGATTTACGATTCGGTACTGCACCATAAATACACCATAGGCAGCGGCTTTTTCTCCGTCAGCCATTCTCTGCAACACTGGATTAATGATGGACTGATGGCCCTCTTTTTCTTTATGGTAGGGCTCGAAATAAAACGTGAAATTCTGGTGGGTGAACTTGCTGATCGTAAACAAGCCATGCTGCCAATTGCTGCCGCCATTGGCGGAATGGTCGTTCCGGCACTTATTTATGTCGCCATAAATAGTGGCACCGATGCCATATCCGGCTGGGGCGTTCCCATGGCAACTGACATTGCCTTTGCCATGGGAGTCCTTGCCCTGCTTGGTTCTCGTATTCCCAAACCTTTAGTTGGGTTCCTGCTGGCACTTGCTATTGTTGATGACCTTGGCGCAGTCCTTGTCATTGCAGCATTCTATACCGACCAGATCAACCTCTATGCACTTCTCTTTGCCGGTATCGCATTTATTATGCTGGTTCTGTCCAATATTGCCGGCATCCGGCGTCCGTTACCCTATGTTATTTTTGGAGTACTGCTGTGGCTTGGAATGCTTGAATCTGGGATACATGCTACCCTTGCAGGAGTCATCACGGCGCTCACGGTCCCTGCAAACTCACTCTGTCACAGCACACCATTTGTAAGACGAATGCGACATTTAACAAATAAGTTTGAAACCGTTCAGGAAGACCATAAACACATTATGCAAAACGGTGAGCAACAAAAAATCCTCCAGTCCATGGAAAACTTTGTGCACTGCATGGAAAGTCCGCTGCAACGAATGGAACACAATCTGCACATCTGGGTCTCTTTTCTTATTATCCCTATTTTTGCCCTTGCTAATGCCGGAATACCCATTGATATATCAACACTTGGGGAGACTTTTTCTGATCCTGTAACAATTGGTGTTATGGCAGGGCTTCTGATCGGAAAAATCAGTGGAATTTTCTTCTTCTCATGGCTAGTTATTAAAACCGGCTTAAGTCGCCTGCCTCATGAAGTGACCATGCCACAAATTGCAAGCGTAAGTCTTCTTGCAGGAATTGGTTTTACCATGTCCATTTTTATTGGCGGCTTAGCATTTGAGAACCCACAGTATCTATTGAATGCAAAAATTGGAATACTGGCAGCATCTCTGATTGCCGGAATTGCCGGCTACATTGCCCTGCGTCTTTCCACCACTAACCCCGAATAGGCTCTATCTCTGTTATGTCGTTACTCGCAACTCTTGTTGATCTGGCGAAAGGATGTCCCCGAAATATCAAAAGACGTCTTCTTCGTGATATATTGATCATTCTCTTTGTCACTTCAGGGGCCATTCTTGCCATTGTACTTATCCAGGGGATAAAGACCCAGCGTGATATCTCAACTGCTATTATTGCCAAAGCAAATATTCAGGTTTCTACACATTTTCAGTCCTTTGCAGACCCACTCAGCAACGTTCTAAAAATTCTTGGTAAATGGGGAGAGGCCGGATTGCTTAAAATTAGCGATGATAACAAACTTATTGCTACCCAGTTTCAAGCCCTTATGGAAATCCAGCCAACCATTCACTCCATATCAATTGCAGATACTGAAGAGAATAATATCCAACTCTCCCATCTCAATAATGAATGGTTCCTCCACGATTTCAACAAAACAGAATCCACCAGCGCCAAATGGATTAATGAAACATTTGAAGATATAGAAATACTAACTGAAAGCTACTATTCAATGGCCACGGCAAACTGGTTTCGCGGTGCCATGCTTAACCCTTCTACTGCCCCATTTTTTATGACGGAACCCTATCTCCAGCCAAGTACGGGAGAAGTCGTTATTACCGTCAGTTTACGCTGGAACAAACGCAATACTGAAGACAGCAACCATGTCTCCGCCGTTTCTTTCACGGTACAAAGCCTTATGCTCTTTATTGAGGAGCTTCAAGTCACTCCGGACAGCCGTATCCTGCTCTTCGAAAAAAGCGGCACCATCCTTACAGATATTAGTAATAATTCCCACAATAGCAATCTAATGAACACTATCCAGGCCAACAAGTCCTCCGATAAACTATTAGCGAAAGTAGCTGCAAAAATCAAAGCAAACAATACTTATTCCTCCCAGGTATTTTCCATTAAAAATGATGGGAAAACCTGGTGGCTTGGATTGAACCAACTGCACGAATCAAATAATGATGTATGGGTTGCAGTGTTGATTCCTGAAGACGATATTTTTTCAGATCTGTATCAGCAATGGCTGCGCTTTGGGTTAATAGTTGGCTCTATATTGCTTTTCGGTATTTTTATGACCGTCTTCCTCGTCCGTAAATATAGCCACCAGCTTAAAGATCTTCCTCAGCAACAAATACAGAGCGAAGGATATGAAACCGAGGTTGCAGCCCTTATTCAAGCAGGCGAATCCACTACCCTTGAATTCAAATCAACCATGCGGACCAATCTCAAAACCGGAAAGACAGGAAAAGAAATAGAGATTGCATGGTTAAAAACGGTTGCCGCCTTTATGAACAGTGATGGTGGAATTCTCCTTATTGGCGTTGCCGATTCCGGAGAAATTTTGGGGACGGAAGCTGATGATTTTGCAAATGAAGACAAGTGCCGACTCCACTTCAAGAATATGCTTAACACTCATATTGGCGCCGAATTTACCCGGTTTATTCATTTAAAAATTGTTCAACTCAAAAACAATTCTATCCTTATTGTTGAATGTGAACGAGTTCGCAGACCAGTGTTTCTTTCCATGGGCAAACAGGAAGAATTCTTTATTCGCTCCGGACCATCAAGCATCAAGCTTAGCATGAGTCAAATGGTTAAATACCTGGGGGAACGCTAAAATGGTGTCAAAATACAAAGACATCACCTCTCGCTGCTTTGTGAATGCGCCATGGTACGAACTAAAAGATTCTTATCTCGATCTATTTTTGCACCACTCCATTCAACCGGAAATCGGCCTGGAAGGGCTTTGTCTCTATGAAGAGTCAATGGATGAATTTCAGAAAGTTGCCTCCATACTAAAGAAACACGACCTCTCCTGCACCCTGCATGCGCCATTTTTTGATCTTGCTCCGGGAGCCCTTGATCCAAAAGTCCTTGATGTCAGCCGCAATAAGTTAAAGAAAGCTGCAGAACTGATCGCTCTATTTCAACCAAAGTCCATGGTCTGCCATTTAAATTTCGAAGAAAACAAACAGGGCTACAAAAAAGAACAATGGCTCAAGGTTGCCTGTGAAACCTGGCAGGAAATCATGAAAATGGCAATGGCTCAGGGTTGTATCCTTATGCTTGAGAACACTTATGAAACGACCCCCTGGGCACATGAAACAATCTTCACAAAATTAGATCCGGGAAACGCACGATTTTGCCTGGATGTTGGCCATCTTATGAGTTTTGCCAAGACACCATGGCAGGACTGGCTTCCCAGACTCTCTCCATGGCTTGGCCAACTTCACCTGCATGACAACAACGGAGAAAGTGATCAACACCTTGGATTGGGGCTCGGCGCCTTTGATTTTGAATCCCTTTTTCAATTCCTTGCCGCACACAAGCTGCATCCACTGATAACCCTTGAACCTCACAGTGAAGATGATATGTGGCAAGCGCTCGAATATCTGCAAAGAACGAAACTGTTAGACCTGATCTAACAACTCAGGCAGGACCTGAAAGGAGCTTCCCGGTGCCTTTTGCGGTCAACCCAAAATAGTCAGCAATCTCCCCCCAGCTTTTTTTCTTTCTGGTGTGCATTGTCAGAATATCGACGGCAGTAGCTTCTCGCTTACCATACCGTTCCAGAAGAAAGACAAGGGTCACTTCACGACCACTGGCCCCCTCTTTCCGTAACACAGCAATATCATGATCTGATATTCCAAAAAACTCCTTAACCAGCAGATCGGTCACAACCTCGGTGGCATCACCGTTACCAGCAACTGCTTCCCGTAGAGCATTCAAGGCTTTTTCATTCTCCTTATTCCCCACAATACTTTCAGAGGCAAGTATCTGATTCCAACTACCGCCATTGTCAAGAACAGCCAATAAATTATTCAGCTCAACCCCTCCTGCACGTGCTACAAACAGGCCTATAAGAAGGTCATCGGGATCGACCGCTCCCTTCATTTTCATCATTACAATTTGACTTTTCGAGATATGGAAGTTCGCTGCAATAAAAGAGTTGAAACTGGTTGTGAGCAAATACTTGTCGGCTGAAAATTTATGTTCAGGGTCATACACTCTATCTTTAAAACAATGGCAACCGCTTGTCTGTGTCGGCATATCCATGGCAGAACCCGTTGTACCAAAAAGCAGGAACAGCAATACAAAGTACATTATATTTTTCATTGTTTTTCCTTTATGGAGTAGGCTTGTCTTTGACAATTGGTATTTGATATAAAAAAGAATACTCTGGGGAACAACCCATAAATCATTCCCAAATGAATTTATTACAAATTACTCATATACACTACGCTTTATGACACTGCTATCGAAAAAAAGACGCGGTATTATCGTTGGAGGGACCGGACTCATTGGTGGTGCCATGGTGCACTATTTCAATAAACGCTGCCAGGATGAGATTGAGATTCTTTCCCCTAACTCAAAAGCGATGAGCCTTGCTAGTGTTGACGAGATAGAACGGTACGCCAGACAATGGAAACCCGATTTTATCATAAATTCGGCAATTGCTGCAATCGACTCCGATCCACAACTTACCTACACCATAAACTATCTTGGTTGTATCAACCTCGCAACGGTAGCCCTCAAACTTAACATTCCATATATTTACGTTAGTTCAGCCGCTGTTTTTCCCTCGGGAAAACGCATTACAGAAGAACAACGACTCAATCTTGACGCAGATCTCTCAAATTACGCAAAATCAAAACTCATGAGTGAAATGACCTTGCAACACATGCACCAGCATGAGGGACTTGATTTCACAGCTGTCAGACTTGCAATCGTCTATGGAAAACATGATCACAAAACCCAAGGCTTCCACCGCCTTCTTCACTCAATAGCTGATCAGGTAATGCCACTCTTCCTTACAGCAAAGGGAGTTAAACATTCCTATTCCAATTCAAAAAAAGTTCCTCTTTTCATTCATCATGTTCTTAACAACCGAGAGGAATTCTCTGGGGAATCCTATAATTTTGTTGATTCAGAGCCCGTTGAACTTGTACACCTCATTCAAACAATAAAGAGTTTACTTGGTCTCAAAAAACCACGAAATATCTTTTTACCACTCCCGGTGGCAAAATTTGGATCAAAGGTTCTACAAAAACTTTTAAAGGGATTATTACATATTGGGATCTATTCTAAAATGCCGGCAGAGCTCATGTTTTTAAGCCAATTTTATGAAACCCAGACACTCGACAATACAAAACTCATAAATTCATCATTTATTGACCCATGGCCGGAGCAGACGATCTACTCTAAACTCCCTGAAATTATAGAGTATTACATTTCAAGATGGGAACACCGTAACCTTATATCAGGTTTTAATGATGAATTCTTTGTTCTCCGTAAAGATGTGCAGCAATTTATCGACAGCCCGGAGCAACTCCTGCAACAGATACACAAGGGAGATCTCAAACCATTCGGCAAGTTTTCCGAGTTAGATCAGAATAAGAAATAATTTTTTCTTACAAATGTATTCCATTATAAATGAACAAACAGCCACCTATCAGCTTTATAAGTCAATGATACAATTGTGAAACTCAACCTTCATATTCCAACTGGTCAACACCTATTTTATCATCAAGCTCTAATGGCTCTTTTTAATTCTGACACACACCAGAAAATATTCTACCAGACTTTAGCAAACACCTTAAATAACCATCAATTCAAAAATTCCTTTTGATTTTCACCCTTTCTGCCGATATATTCAATAGACAATAGAAAAAAAACTCTTAATTATTTTATCAAAACATACTTTAAACACTATACATGAGCCAGCAGCAAGATCCCTCAACAGCCTCTTCTTTACCAGACGTCTCTGTATCAGCAGAGCCTGTACCTCCAAACATTTATTCAGCCCCCTCCCCTCTTGGCAATAGTTTTTCGGTCAATAGTTTTGTTATCGAAGATTCCTTCTCTCGCTCCCGCGTTCCGAGCCCCGTCCACTGGTCTGTTGCCTGGTCAGATTTAATGATGACCATGTTTATTCTGTTTCTTACCATGTTTGTCTACCAGGCCTCTCATGAAGAATTTCTGGTGAGCAATACTCCTGAAATACTAGGCGGCAGTACTACCGAAGCCCTCGACATTCTCGGTGATGGTGATTTGATTGTTCCAATCGTTCCTTTAGGCAAGCCTGCACCACTTATCAATTCCGGAACTGTTAAGAAAATCGAAAAGGTTATGATCGACGACATCGATATTGATGCTATTTTTGATAAAAATACTGTCTACGTAGAACCATCGCTGGAAACGGTACCAGGCAAAACAGAGATTACTGAAGCAGATGCAACTCAAAAGACAACACCAGCGTCTCCTGCTCAGCAACAAGACATTCTAGAACCAGCACCGTTACTTGATCCCGACCAACCGGAATTGGTGGTTCAGCAACAAACCTCTTTCAGCGAGATGTATGATCTCAGTCAGCAGACACTCAGCAACGACAAGCTTGATAAATTTGCCTCAATAGATCTGGTTCCAGATACCACCATGCGGATCATCCTCACCGGTGATCTTCTTTTTTTTACGGGACAAGCAGACCTTTCAGGCAGCGCCAGAAAATCCCTGAAAAAACTTACCGCGGTTATTAGAAATTCCCCCTATATGATCAATGTTATAGGCCACACTGACAACCTGCCCATGCATTCATCCCGTTTTGCTTCCAACTGGGAACTATCCGTTGTCCGGGCAAGCAGTGTGGCCAGATTTTTGATCAATGAGATGGGAATGAATCCGGCGCAGTTTATTGTTTCCGGGTATGGTTCTCAACGTCCACGAAGACCAAATAACAATGTGGAAAATCGGGCCACAAACAGACGTGTTGAAATTATCATTTCCAAGCGTTTAGCTCCGGCAATAAAAGCCACTCCAAATAATCTTTTATAAAAATATCTCCCATGAAAAATAGAAACTTTATCGGACTCTTTTTTTGTACCTGCATTTTCTGTTTTGGTTTTTTGATTAATGGAAATATCAGTCTCTATTTCAACATCCCTGGTCTCTTAATTGTATTTGGCGGAACAGCAGGTGCAGCGTTTCTCAGCTTTAAAACAGAGCAACTCTTAATCGTTTCAAAGGTTTTAAGAGCCAACTATGGCAAACAGATCAAAAAAGAAACAGAGATTGTCCATATTCTGATCGACCTCTCTATTAAATCGCGAATTCAAGGAATCCTTTCCCTTCAGGAAGAGGAAAATGAAACCTCCATTCTCTTTTTGAGACGAGCTCTTGGCTGTCTGGTTGATGGATACAAGGGAGAGCAGATACGTGACATTCTCAATACGGAAATCTACTTTTTCAAGATGCGCCGTGAGGACTCGGAACGAGTCCTTCGTACGATTGCTGATTTCTTTCCCGCCTTCGGAATCACCGGAAGTGTGGTGGGACTTATCTCAATGCTTGGTGGCATAGGCGATACATCTGTTATCTTGAGAGCTGTCCCCATTGCTCTCACATCAACCCTCTACGGAATTATCTTTGCTAATTTCTTTTTTCTTCCCTTTGCATCTTTCCTGCGGGAACGAACCAATCAGGAGTTGTTACTGCAAAAAATAATTATGGAAGGTGTCATTGCTATCGATTCAGAATTAAACCCTACTATTCTCAAAACTAAACTCGAGTCCTTCCTAACCCCATCAGAACGTCAGGAAACTCTTGTCTCATATCAAAAACTTAAGGAACGTTTCAACATAACAGCAGAATAGCCGGTACCTCTCTTTTTCCTAAAAGAGGCGAAATCATATCCTCCTTTCAATGTGCAATGTAAGAAGTAGTATGGTATGTTTTACACTCTACTTTTGATTTATTGCTCAAGCTACATTCCACAGGAGAACGATTTTGACTCGCCACTACCCCAGACTGTTCTATATTTTTACCATTCTAATCCTTTCAAGCTGCGCTCCCTCCACTGCCAACAAAGCAGAACAACAGGGAGCGACCCCACTAACAAGTCAGGAAATATTTGATTTAACCACCCAAAATACACTCCGCTTTATTTCGTCTGATTTTGACGCCCATGTCTATTTTAGTGAAGATGGTTCATTATCAGCAAGCTCGGTTTTTAATAACAACCTTGACTACGGAAGCTGGGATATCAAGAGTGATGGCAAACTCTGTATGAAATTTACTGTCTGGTACTTCGGTGATGTTAATTGCTATTCTGCACTCAACGATTCAAAAAACAACCAGTATCTCTTTTTCACCAGCAACGGTTCCCTTGCCTACACAGCCAAAGCATCAAGTGGAAATTCAAAACACTTAAAAATTAAAACAAAAAAAGATAAAGAAACGGTCTATGTCCGCAGCAGCATGAGCCAGGGAAAAAGTACGTCGCCCTCTTCTTCAGAGCCCGTTGTCAGCAAATCAACTCCTGCAGCAGCTCCCGTCCCCGTTGCCACAAGCAGTGGCTCAAGCGCCGCCTCTCAGGAGGAGGTCAAGCATACCGTGAAATCCATGGCTCAGGACTGTCCTAACTGTAACTTTGCAGATGCTGATCTGCGCAAAGCTTACCTTGTCGGTGCAAATCTCAAGGGTGCGAATCTCAAAGGAGCCGATCTGAGTCGTGCCAATATGCGCCGTGCTAATCTTGAGGATGTGGACCTCTCCGGGGCAACACTGCTCAGTGCAAACTTACCGGGTGCGAATCTTCGGGGTGCCGATCTCTCAGGTGCCGATTTTACCGGATCTAATCTTATTCGAGCTGATTTCACCGGTGCAACTATCGAAGGCTGCATTTTTGACAACACCCTTCAGGAAGGTATAAAGGGACTCAAATAGATATGTCTGCCGGTTTCGCCCACCTTCACGTTCATACTCAATACAGCCTTCTTGACGGAGCAATCCGCCTCCCGGATCTCCTTGCAAAATGTAAGGAGTATGGCATGGGATCCGTTGCCATGACGGATCATGGAGCCATGTATGGAGCACTCGAATTCTACCTAAAAGCCAGAGACAAAGGGATCAAACCTATTGTTGGCTGTGAATTTTATATTGCTCCTGGTCATCGGACAGAACGCAACGCTTCCGCTCCTACCAAAGCCTATCATATTGTTTTGCTTGCCATGAACTATAAGGGCTATCAAAACCTGATGAAACTTTCCGGGATTGCCCAGTTTGAAGGTTTTTACTCAAGACCCAGGATCGATATGGAAGTCCTTGAGTCACACAATGAAGGCTTGATCTGTCTCAGCGCCTGTCTCCACGGTGAGGTGCCGTGGCTTGTGGTGCATAAAGGACTCAGTGCTGCCAGAAAAAAAGCCAAAATGTTTCAGGATATTTTCGGCGACAGATTTTATTTGGAAATTCAGCAGAATTCCATTCCCGAGCAAAAAACTGCGAATAAAGGTCTGGTGACCATTGCCAAAGAACTGAACATTAAGCTCGTTGCCACCAATGACTGTCACTATCTCAATCAGGAAGACGCTCATGCCCATGAAGTCCTGCTCTGTATCCAGACGGGCAAAACAATTAATGATCCAAAACACTTCAAGTTTTCATCGGATACCTTTTATCTAAAAACACCCGAAGAAATGAAGGAGAGTTTCAGAGACTATCCTGAAGCTGTTGCAAACACCATTGAAGTAGCTGACCGCTGCAACCTTGAGATTGACCTTGAAGGATACCATTTCCCCGAATTCCCCGTTCCCGAGGGTGAAACCCTTGAAACAATGTTTATTAACGCATGCTGGAATGGCCTTAAAGAACGATTTGTTGCCATGCGGGAAGCCGGAACATTCAGCAAGGAAGTGGAAGAACAATACAAAGCACGTCTGGAATACGAAATTGGGATCATTAACTCCATGGGGTTTCCCGGATATTTCCTTATCGTGGCAGACTTTATCAATTGGGCCATTGATCATGATATCCCTGTTGGCCCAGGACGTGGATCTGGTGCCGGAAGCCTTGCAGCCTATGCAATGCGTATCACCAATATTGACCCCATACCCTACGGTCTTATTTTTGAAAGATTCCTGAACCCCGAACGAGTCAGTATGCCTGACTTTGATATTGATTTTTGTCAGGATAGGCGTGGTGAAGTAATCGATTATGTTCGCCAGAAATATGGCGGTGCTCCCCATGTTGCCCAGATTATCACCTTTGGCTCCATGAAGGCAAAGGGTGTTATCCGCGATGTTGGAAGGGCACTTGATATCCCTTTCAGTGAAGTGGATAGAATTGCTAAACTCGTTCCCGATGCCCTGAAAATGACCATTGACAAGGCCATTGACGAAGAGCCACGGATAGCGGATGCCGCAAATAAAGACCCGCGCATTGCTGAACTGATAAAAGTTGCCCAAACCCTTGAAGGACTTGCCAGGCACACCTCAACCCATGCAGCTGGTGTTGTCGTCTCACCAAAACCCATGGTTGAGTACCTTCCCACCTGCAAGGGAAAAGAGGGAGAGACCCTGACTCAGTATGATATGAAACATACTGAGATGACGGGGCTAATCAAATTTGATTTTCTTGGTCTCAAAACACTCACCGTCATCGATTATGCCTTAAAACATATCAAATCTGATATTGGAATTGAACTTGATATAGATGCACTCCCCATGGATGATATCAAGACCTTTGAATTGCTCTGCTCAGGTGATGCTCTTGGTGTCTTCCAGCTTGAGAGCTCAGGAATGCGAGAGTTACTTGTTAAAATGGCTCCTGAACAGTTCAGTGACCTGATTGCCCTTGTTGCCCTCTACCGACCAGGCCCGCTTGATTCCGGTATGGTTGATGATTTTGTTGAAACAAAACATGGTCGGGCAACTGCCAACTATCCCCTCCCTCAGCTTAAACCCGTTCTTGAAGAGACCTATGGCGTAATTGTCTATCAGGAGCAGGTAATGAAGATCGCTAATATCCTTGCTGATTACAACCTGGGTGATGCAGATATTCTACGTCGTGCCATGGGTAAGAAGATCGTCGAGGTTATGGATGAGGAAAAGATTAAGTTTATGGCCGGGGCCAAAAAACTTGAAGTCGATCAAAAAAAGGCTGAATATGTCTTTGATCTGATGGCAAAATTTGCAGGTTACGGCTTTAACAAATCCCACTCTGCTGCCTATGCCCTTATCTCCTATCAGACAGCCTACCTCAAGGCCCATTATCCATCTCAGTTTATGGCCGCACTTCTTTCCTGCGACATGAATAATACCGACAAGGTGGTTCTCTATATTAATGAATGCAGGGAACATGCCATCGAAGTCCGACCGCCAGACATTAACGAATCGCTTGTCGATTTCTCTGTACACGATGACAGAGTGCGCTTTGGTCTTGCTGCTGTCAAAAATGTGGGTAAATCTGCACTGCAGTCTATTATTGAAGAACGGGAAGAGAGCGGAAAGTACAAATCTTTGGAAGATTTTTGCAACCGGGTTGATTCACGAAAAGTTAACTCACGGGTTATTGAGAGTCTGATCAAGTCCGGTTCCTTTGATTCTGTTGGATGCAGGCGTTCTCAACTCATGGCTGTAGTCGACCAGGCCATGGACAAGGCAAAAGCTGTGCAGCGTGATAAGCAGAGTGGCCAAATGTCCCTCTTTGGACTCTCTCCGGCAACAGATACCACTGACAAGAGCGGAATAATCCTACCAGACATTCCAGAATGGGAGGAACGTGAACGACTCACCAAAGAGAAGGAAACAGTGGGATTCTATATAACAGGACATCCACTCGATCAGGATTTGGAAGCAATAAAAACTATCACCGATACCGACATTGCAGGTCTTGAAGAATACGGTGAAGAGCAACCGGTACGAATTGGTGGACTGATCCGAAGCTGTAAGCAGCTCAAGAGTAAAAAGGGTGATCCCATGGCCTTTATCACCGTTGAGGATCTCCTCGGTGCCGTGGAAGTCATTGTCTTTCCAAATACCTTTGCAGAGTGTTACTCCCTGCTGAGCTCCTCTGAAACCATTATTGTTCAAGGAACTGTTCAAAATGATGAACGTGGCCCCAAGATTATCGCTGAAACCCTTGAATTACTCCCAAAAGCCAGAGAAACCCATACCGAATCGATTAAAATCCTGCTCGACAGCGAAAAAATCAGCAGAAAACGTCTCGAGTCTCTAAAACAGGTTCTCTATCGCTATCATGGAAACTGTCCCCTACTCCTTACCATGCATTTCCCCGGCCAGGGAGAAGTTGATATCGAAATTCTTAAAGATCTGACCGTCCGCCCATGCCGTGAATTCACTGACGAAACAGAGACCATTTTAGGCTACAAAGCTCTTTCCTATAAAAGGAAGACACTTATAAGTCACAAACGAAAGCGCTGGGGACAAGCAAAAGCTTCGTAACCTTATGACCGACCTCTACCAGATGAACTGCCAATCGTGTCCCAGGAAAACGAAGACTGTTGCCCAACGGCCAAATTAAAGAATGTCTTTCGGATACTTTTTATATGCATGATCACTTTTGGAATCGTTATGGGAATGGCATTCCCACCGATTGTTAAAGTTTACTTCAGTGATCCACGTGCCATCTCCTTAAGTTTCACATTGATGTGTGTAACTGCTGGCATCACCGTTGGAATCGCAAACTATATTCTTTTTTCACTCGTTGTATCCAAGCAACTCCGTTTCCTGGTCACTGGAATGAATCAGGTAAACAGACAGATCCGCACCGCCATGCTCAGCAAACGGCAACAATTAGTAACCTACCAGATTGAAGTTAAAAGTGACGATATGATCGGTGAAGTCACCCAGGCATTCAATACCATGAGCAGTACAGTGGAGCAAAGACTCTCCCATGAAGCAAATTTCAGGGGGTTCATCTCGAATCTTTCCACAAATATTGACCTCGACTCTACCACTCAGACTATCCTTGACTACTTTATCGAGACTACCTGTATCACTTCTGGAGTTCTTTATGGAAAGATTGATGAGGAGATGATTTTACTTGCAAGTCATGATGTCGATACGGGTGACAGCTTGCCCAAAAAACTGGAAACATGGCAAGGGATTGTCACCGACACCATTAACTCGGGAAAGATTCATACCATCGACACCAATTCAAGCAGTTTCGACTGGATCGCAACCTCCACACCACTCGGGACCCTAAGGCCCAAATTCATCCGTATTATTCCCTTGATTGCTGACAAAAGTACAGTTGGTTTAATTATTGCCTCCTGTGGAACAGGTACTGAACCCGAATCGATGCAGAGGGAAATCCTTGAAACCTACGCTAGTTACATGGCCCCCTACCTGCAGAACGCCCTTCTCCACAAAAAAATTCAGGAGATGGCATCCTACGATTCACTTACCCATATATTAAATAGACGTTTTGGGATGGTTCGCCTGGATGAAGAGTTTTCAACAGCTCTTCGGCATCAAAGGGATCTGAGTGCCATTATGATCGATATCGATAAATTCAAATCGGTCAACGACACCCATGGGCACGAAGCTGGAGATATGATTCTTAAAAATGTGGCCTCTATCATTGCACTCAATCTACGCAATGAAGAGGTTATTTGTCGATATGGTGGTGAAGAATTTCTAGTTATCCTCCCCATGGCCAATCTGCATAAAGCAGGACTTGTTGCAGAACGATTGCGGCTGATCGTAGAACAACAGACCTGCTACTACAAAGATAAAGTTATCCTTGTTACCATCAGCCTTGGTGTTTCCACTCTCTCTTCACTTGTTACTAAAAACACGAATGATTTAATAAATATAGCAGATACTGCCCTATACCACGCTAAACATATGGGCCGTAACCGGGTTGCAATATTTCGAAACAACGAGCCTGTACTGCTTCCCAGGGGAGAGTCGGTGTAGCACCCCTTTAGAACAAGACTCTAAAAGCAAAGTCCGCAATCCGGACAGGTTGACTCACTGGTTGAAAAACTGGTGCCACAGGCAGGACAGTTCGACTTTGCAACACCCGTATCATATACTGCATGAGCATTGCTTAAATCATGGGATTCAAGGGATGTGGTTCGCTTAAATTCTCGTGCCAAAACCTCAGTTGCATCTTCTCCATCCGTAATCTTAATTTGTAAATAAAAGTCAGTTCCACAACAGCCTTTTCCGCAGTTCCCATCCTCGCCAATAACAAGTGATGGAATATTTTCTGCAGCTAGCAATCCCTTGAGTTGCTTCATTTCAGCTAAAGGTCCCTTTCTGATACTTGCAATTTCATCATCGGTTGAAATCTCCATGGATCTTCCTGCAAGCTTTGTCTTAACAGCCTCCTCCATTGAAAGCCTTTCACTGCCTGTCATAAGCTCAACACTGCAGGACGCACAACTGACTATTTCTTCTCGATACTCTTCATCACACTGGGGACAATATTTTAAGTCCGGGTCTATATAACGCATATCTTAATTCCTTATTTTTGATGGCGTCGTAAAAACCCTCCATCTGCTTCGTTGCTGCAAATTTTCTATCATTACGACGTACTTTAGTACGCCAAAATAATATAAAATTTACGCGCCTCGCATATGGAGTTTTTTTCTTAGCCATCTCGAATTTGATTTTTTTACGAGCTTGTCATTTTTCGCAAAATTACAAGATAAACCGAGAGAGATCTCTGTCCTCGACCACATCCTGAAGCTGTTTCTTAACGTAAGCAGCAGTTACCACAAATCGTGATTCCCCCCGTTCACTGGCGTCATAGGAGAGTTCATCAAGTACCCTTTCCATAACGGTATAAAGACGCCTAGCTCCGATTTCCTCTGTCTTTTCATTAACCTCAACGGCAATACCAGCCAGCTCATCAATAGCATCAGCTTCAAAAACAAGCTCCACTCCCTCCGTTGCCATCATAGCAATATACTGTTTTACCAGAGCACTCTCAGGTTCCGTTAAAATCCGTACAAATTCATCTTTCCCAAGAGGGGTGAGCTCAACTCGAATAGGAAATCGTCCCTGAAGTTCCGGGATAAGATCCGATGGTTTACAAAGATGAAATGCACCACTTGCAATGAAAAGAATATGATCGCTTTTTACCATTCCATATTTAGTGGTAACAGTGGACCCTTCCACGATGGGCAAAAGATCACGCTGAACCCCTTCCCGTGAGACCTCAGGACCATGGCCACCTGAACTCCTGGAGGCGACCTTGTCAATCTCATCAAGAAAGATAATACCGGACTCTTCGGTGCGTTTAAGGGCCTCTTCGGTCACCTTATCCATATCGATAAGTCGCTCCATCTCCTCCTGGGTTAGTCCTTTGAGGGCATCCGGAATTTTCACCTTACGCTTCTTTTTCTTTTTAGGAAAGATCTTGCTAAATGCATCTTGAAGATTGGACTGCATATCTTCCATCCCAGAGGTAGTCATAATTTCAACCATGGGCGTAGAACGAGATTCTGGAAGATCAAGCTCCACTTCACGATCGTCGAGTTTTCCCTGACGTAGCATGTCCCTGAATTTTTCACGGGTGGAATCATCTTCCCTTTTCTGTTCCGGAAGATTATCCATATTCTGAACAGTCGTATCTGGTGTAAAAGAGTGCATGCCTTCCGGGCCCGCCTGCATTTGAGAAGGCGCGTTCACCGGAGGAAGAAGAACATCCAGAATCTGTTCCTCGGCATTCGCTTCAGCCAGTCCCTGGAGCCTCTCACGCTCCTCTTTTTTCACCATGGTGATTGCTATTTCGACGAGATCCCGAATCATGGATTCAACATCGCGTCCAACGTAGCCAACCTCGGTAAATTTTGAGGCCTCAACCTTAAAAAATGGGGACTGGGCCAAAGTTGCCAGGCGTCTTGCAATCTCTGTTTTCCCGACACCAGTGGGGCCTATCATAATAATATTTTTGGGTGCAATCTCTTCGCGCAATGGTGAGGGAACCTGCCGTCTACGCCAGCGATTTCTGAGGGCAATGGCAACGGAACGTTTGGCATCAGCCTGACCGACAATATACTTATCTAATTCAACAACAATATCTTTTGGAGTCAATGATTGTGTAGGTATCATGTATTTATTCTTCTATTGTTTCAACTACTATGGAGTGATTGGTAAAGACGCAGATATCTGCAGCAATAGTCATGGAAGCACGACAAATTTCCTCAGCATTCAGTTCTGAGTTATCAATTAGTGCAAGAGCCGCTGCCTGTGCATAAGGTCCTCCGGAACCAATTGCCAGTACCCCATTATCCGCCTCGATAACATCGCCAGTCCCGCTGAGCAACAGAGAATATTCCTGATCCACAGCAACCAGCATGGCCTCGAGCCTGCGCAGCATTTTATCGGTGCGCCACTCTTTAGCAAGCTCTACTGCCGCACGCATAAGATTCCCTTTATACTGATCAAGTTTCTGTTCGAGCAGATCAAAGAGAGTAAAGGCATCTGCTGTGGCACCAGCAAATCCAGTAATAACCTTTCCGTGATAGAGGCGTCTCACCTTTTTCGCATGATGCTTCATCACGGTGTTTCCTAAGGAGACCTGACCATCACCGGCCACAGCCACCTGACCATTATGGCGAACTGCCAGTATCGTTGTTGAACGTATTTTCATAGTATCAATTATTGTTAAAGAGGTTATTTAGAAGAGAATATTCCCTCCCTCTATTTTGCATGGGGATGGGCTTTATCATATACTTCAGTTAAATGATCCAGAGTCAGGTGCGTATAGCGCTGCGTGGTTGACAGACTCGCATGCCCTAAAAGTTCCTGAACAGAACGTAAATCTGCACCCATCTCAAGTAAATGGGTGGCAAAGGAATGACGCAGGGCATGGGGTGTCACTATCTGAGGAATCCCCGCACGTTCACCGTAAGATTTCACCAGCCGTTCAACGCTTCTTGTTGTTAAACGACTACCGCGACCATTAAGAAACAGAGCCTCTTTTTCCACAGGCCGTCCTCTTTTTGCACGACCTGCTATCAGCTGATCCCGCAAAGCAGTCCATGCTTTAACGGCTTCAAGAGCAGGCCTTCCAACGGGAACCAGTCGTTCCTTATTTCCTTTGCCCCTCACCCTAAGCATTTCAGTTGCAAAATCAAGGTTCAAAAGGTCTCTTGAAACCAATTCAGCAACACGCATCCCTGTGGAATATAGAAGTTCAAGAATTGCACGATCGCGAAGCATATAGCGATCTTTCTTTCCAGGAGTCTCCAAAAGCAAAAAAACTTCATCCACGGTTAGAAAAACAGGTAAGTACTTTCCCGTCTTAGGCCCTGCAATCGTAGCTAGAGGATCATTTTTTATACTCTTTTCACGCAGCAAAAATTTAAAAAACGTTCGTAATGCAGAAAGTTTTCTGGACACCGTTGCCGCACCATTATGGCCATGCAGGCTTACCACAAATCTCCGAATATGGAAGGACTCTATGTCCACTACTCGTAGATCGTTATCAAGGGTTCCTGCGAATTCGGAGAGATCACGGCCATAACCGGAGACAGTATGGCTCGAATAGCCCTTTTCCACCTCAAGCCAGGTTAAAAAGGCATCTCTATAGGGATCTATTTCACTCATTTTCAGGGGATCTAATTAAAATACTTTCTTCTCGACTTCTCCTTCGTCTGTGAATATATATAATGGTCTTTATAGGGAAAGAAAAGGTAACTATTCAGTGAGGGTGGCAATTTACCCTTAGCACTGAGCCGTAACTGTTCAATAGTGCCTCAAATCCGTTCATTTTTTGCCTTCGAAGTATACTTGTGTTACTCGAGAAGGCAAAAAAAGGACGTAGTTGAGGTGCTAGTGAATAGTTACAAGAAAAGTAATTCAGCATCTTCACTCAGATTATTACATATGGCTAAACGTACATTTGAAAATGCACTGGCAAAACTCGAACAGCTCACCGATGAATTAGAGAATGGTGATCTTAGCCTCGAAAAGAGCCTGAAAAAATTCGATGAAGGAATTGGTCTGGTTGAGTATTGCAATACAACCCTAACCGAAGCAAAAGCAAAAGTAGAGTTACTCCTTGAAAAACAGGGCGGACTCACCAAAGAACCCTTTGACGAGTTGGATAATGGAGATCAAGAGCTACCTTAACGATCAGAGGCTTTTGGTTGAAACTGCCTTTGACGACTTTGTCCCTGCAGCCACTGGTGATTTTAAAAAGCATTTCGAGGCAATGCGCTACTCGTTGCTTGCCGGTGGAAAAAGGGTACGGCCCATTCTCTGCCTTGCCGCTGCCCGTGCAATCGGTGCAACAGATATTGATGACCAGGATATCTTACCCGTTGCCTGCGCCCTTGAATGCATCCATACCTATTCTCTGATCCATGACGACCTTCCTGCCATGGACGATGATGATCTGCGTCGTGGAAAAGCAACAAATCACATCCTTTACGGTGAAGCTGGAGCAATCCTGGCAGGAGATGGACTTCTTACCTGGGCCTTCGATCTGCTCTGCAATCCCGAGTATGGAAACCTTGCTCCTGAAAAGAGGCTTGCCATCAGCCACTGTATTGCACGTGCTGCCGGATCCTACGGAATGGTAGGCGGTCAGGCTCTGGACATTGCAAGTGAAAACACCCAGTTTCCCTTTGAAACACTGCAGACAATTCACAAGAGCAAGACAGGTGCATTAATTACAGCATCGGTGATTTCAGGTGCAATCGCAGCAGGAGCAGACGAAAATCAACGTAATGCTTTAGAGCAATATGGACAACAGATAGGCCTGGCCTTTCAAATTGTTGATGACCTGCTCAACGCTACAGCCACCACAGAACAACTTGGAAAAGCAGCAGGAAGTGACGCAGAACTTGGCAAAGCCACCTATCCTGCTTACTTTGGTATTGAAGAGACACGAATACGTGCCCAAAATGCAGTTGAAGATGCAAAAGAAAGTCTTGCAGAGTTTGATGACAATGCCCAACCGTTACGACTACTGGCTGATTATATTTATACCCGGTCCCACTAATTTTAGTGACCACTCAGGATACCCTATATGTTAACGACAACAGAAAACATAGAGTCTAAAAATATCAGGCTGGCTGATATCCAGTCTCCTGCTGACCTACGGAATCTGACTATTCCGGAGCTTGACACAATAGCCGAAGACCTACGCGAAACTATTATTAACACTGTTTCAAAAACAGGAGGCCACCTGGCACCAAGCCTTGGTGTGGTGGAACTCACCCTTGCCCTCCACTATGTTTTCAACACCCCCGATGACAAGCTTGTCTGGGATGTGGGTCATCAGGTTTATGCCCATAAACTCCTCACCGGAAGACAGGATAAGTTTGCAAGTCTTCGTCAGTATAAAGGGTTAAGCGGTTTTCCAAAATTTAAAGAAAGTGAGTTTGATGCCTTTGAAACGGGCCATTCTTCTACCTCAATTTCTGCTGCCCTTGGAATGGCCTGTGCCAAAGATCTTAAAACAGACAAGAATAAAGTTGTTGCCATTATAGGTGACGGTTCCATGACTGCCGGAATTGCCTTTGAAGCACTCAATCAGGCAGGCCATCTGGACAAGGACCTTATTGTAATTTTAAATGATAATGAGATGTCCATCTCTGAAAACGTTGGCGCCATGTCAAGTTTTCTCTCCAGACAGCTCACAAGCAAGACTGTCAGACGACTCCGCAAACATATCTCCACCCGTCTCAAGGAACTCAGCGGGGTTGGTGATCGTTTTCTAAATGTTTTGAAAAAGAGTGAAGAGAACATTAAGAGTTTCTTTACCCCGGCAATGCTTTTTGAGGCCCTGAAATTTTATTATATCGGCCCCATCTCCGGTCATGAACTAGAAGATCTTATTCCAACCTTAGAGAATATTAGAGACAACGTCGATGGGCCGGTTCTTGTTCATGTAATTACCCAAAAAGGAAAAGGCTATAAACATGCTGAAGAGAACCCCGGCAATTACCATGGTCTTGGTCCCTTTGATATCGCCACTGGTGTTCCTAATCCATCCAGCGGATCAATCAGCTACACTGAAGTTTTTGGAAACACCCTTTGCACAATTGCCAAAGACAACCCCAAAGTAATTGCAATATCTGCTGCAATGCCCGCTGGGACAGGGCTCACAAAGTTTTCTAAACAGTTCCCCGACCGTTTTTTTGATGTTGGCATAGCCGAACAGCATGGAGTGACCTTTGCCGCAGGTCTGGCTGCCGAAGGTATGCGACCCTTTGTAGCAATCTACTCATCCTTTTTCCAGAGAGCACTCGACCAGATTATCCACGATGTCTGTATTCCAGCTCTTCCTGTAACCCTGGCTATTGACCGTGGCGGCGTGGTAGGCGATGATGGCCCTACCCATCATGGTGTTTTTGATATTTCTTTCCTCCGCTTTATCCCAAATCTTACGTATATGGCACCAAAGGATGAGAATGAGTTGCAGCATATGATCCACACCGCAACTACTCTCCCAGGCCCTGCAGCGATCAGATATCCGCGAGGCAGTGGAGAAGACGTAGCGCTTGATTCAGATTTCACAACTCTTGAGATTGGCAAAGGAGAACTCCTGCGTGAGGGAAGGGATATCCTTCTGCTGCCAATCGGAAACAGAGTTTATCCTGCCATGGAAGCAGCTGAAGGATTAGAAAAACTTGGCATCAATGCCGCTGTTATAAATCCTCGTTTTATTAAGCCACTGGATAGTGATCTGATATGTGAATGGGCGGAGAAGACAGGCAGGGTGTTAACTGTTGAAGACAATGCTGAACATGGCGGTTTTGGAAGCCTTGTACTCGAGCTCCTCTCAAAAAACAGACTCTTTACGGTAAAAACCCATCTGCTGGGCTATCCGGATCACTTTATTGAGCATGGCCCCCAAAAAACACTGTGGAAAAATTCGAAACTTGATTCTCCTTCAATTATCAATGCTGCAATGGAATTGATGAAGGGTTAATACGATTCTGCAGAGGCCAAGCCCCTGCAGAATCTATTGCGAATACTATTTATAATATTCCAGATACCAGTCTACAAACCGCTTCACTCCAACATCTAACGGGGTGTCCGGTTTGTAATCAAAATCTCTAATCAGATCATCCACATTGGCGTACGTTGCCTGAACATCTCCCGGCTGCATAGGAAGAAAGTTCTTATCGGCTTTCTTACCTAAATTTTCCTCCAGAAGCTGAATAAAATAGAGCAGACGCTCCTTCTTATTATTTCCGATATTATAGACCCGATAAGGGCAATAGGACGTTGCAGGATCGGGACTCTCACTATTCCACTCATAATCAGGCTCAGCAGGTTTTTGCACCACACGGGCAACACCCTCAACAATATCGTCAACAAAGGTAAAATCACGTTCCATATGACCATTATTAAAGACGTTGATCGGTTCTCCAGCAAGAATTGCCTTGGCAAAAAGCATGGGAGCCATATCGGGCCGTCCCCAGGGACCATAAACCGTAAAAAACCTGAGTCCGGTGCAGGGAAGCCCAAAAAGATGGCTGTAAGAATGAGCCATTAATTCATTGGATTTTTTTGACGCGGCATAGAGTGAGACAGGATGATTGACATTGTTGTGTTCGGAATATGGCTGATGGGTGTTTGCACCATATACTGAACTCGAAGACGCATAGACAAAATGTTTAACTCCTGAATGACGACAGCCTTCAAGAAGATTGGCAAAACCGACTATATTGGTATCAATATAAGATGCAGGATTAATAAGGGAGTAGCGAACCCCCGGCTGTGCAGCAAGGTTTACCACCGCATCAAAACTGTGATCTGTAAACAGTTTCTCCATGGCGCCACGATCAGAAAGATCGACTTCCAAATTTTGAAAACCACCTCCAGCCGCAATTTTTGCCAGACGATCCTTTTTAAGAGTCACATCATAATAATCAGTTATTGTATCAATACCAATAACTTCACACCCTGATTCCCGGAGCTTACGAGCCAGAAAAGAACCGATAAATCCAGCCGTTCCAGTCACTAGTATTTTTTTCATTGGCAGTTGTTTCTTTCCATCAGTCATCAAAATCCCCTTCCGGTCCTTTATCTGTATCAAGCTCTGCAGCCCGTGCAATAATTTTTTCTGTTGTCCAATCTGCTGGATCTTCTATCCGTTCCACCTTTGGGCCAAGGTTATGGGAGCCAGCGTCAAGTATTGCCTTCTTTGCCAGATCAGCAGTTCCGTCTGCAGAGAAAACATTCACAAGCATATTGTAAACAAAGTCTTCAACACGCTTACACATCCTGTCACGAATTTCTTTTGCCTGACCACACAGGCTGTTTTCGAAGGGAAGATTTAACTTCTTATAATCTCCTCCTTTCCATCCCTTGTCATCGGCGTATTCAACCATCTTCTCCCACATCTCTTCACCAACGCCTTCTCCTTTCACCTTGATAAATTTACCATTGGCATCACTAATAGCATTGCCATCGTCATTTACCTCAAGTCCCCAGGAAACCATTTGCAGGGCTGTTGCGACATTAGCCTTGGTTGTGGCTGTTCCTTTGCATATGGCGCGCAGTCGGTCAGAGCTGTTGCCAGATGTTCCATGTTGAGCCCCGGATGTTCCATAAGGGGCAAGAGCTTTATGGATTTCTCCAGTAAGCTCAATCTGGATCCCCTGTCCCGATGCCTCGAGCCCATGAATACTTCCATTATTCAGGGCAATCCAGTCGGGACAGATATCATGGGCATTCAGCCCTTTAATAAGAAAAGAAGCATCATCAACTGTCGAGAGACCAAGAGTTCCCTTGATCTCTCCGACTTCTGTCTCAAGACCTGCCCAATCAGGAATACAATCGTTAATTTCAATATTGGCAAGCAGATTTTTATCATCCATCATATGAGATGCATCAACTGCAATGGAGGTAATTCCGGCATCAAAAATGGTTGGAATTTCCACCTTGGCCAGATCCATATCACTCTCCTGCTTTATACCAAAATGATCCGCATGGATTGCAACCGGTATGGTAAGACCAAGCTCATTACATATACTGTCCACCACCGTTGCCATATTCCAGAGACTCACAGGGCAATAGGCATTTGTTCCGCCTTCAGAGCGTGCAATTTCAATTATAATAGCACTGTTAGCACGCTGTGCAGCCTGGAGCGCACCACGAACGACAAAAGTCGACCGCGCGTTTGCCGCCATGGTCATTGCACCGCCCTTTGCAATCAAGGCACGATCGATAACCTTTCCGCTCACAAGAAGGGCACGGGAGTGAGGAAAAAGTTTTTTGATATTGGGCGGACGACCGATCTCAAGAAGCTTGTCATATTCAGCACTGTAGCTCATAATAATCTCCGTATTTCGAGTATTCGTTATAACTGTTTGTCAATCACTCCTTATACCAAATCAGAGGCTGAAAATCCAGAAGTGACGGAAAGTGTTATTCTTTATTTTCGAGTAACTCGGTATCACTTCCCTCTGTGCCATCTTCTTTAAAGCCAATGAATGTTTTCTTTCCAAAAAAGTAAACCGCCACAACACTTATTTCGTACAGTATCAGCAACGGTATCCCCATCATCATCTGGTTTACTACGTCGGGGGTGGGAGTAAGGATTGCTGCAATAATAAAGTTTATAAGAATTGCGTACTTACGATTTTTATTTAAAAAAGGAACCGTCACAACACCCATTTTAGCGAGAAACACCATCATGATTGGCATTTCAAAAATAACACCAAATGCAATAAGAAGACGTAATGCGAGAGAAAAATACTCACTTACTGCAGGCATTGAGGTAAGATACTCGTTGGAATAGCCAACAAGAAATTTAAAGGCAGGCGGAAAAACAACAAAATAGCCAAAGGCAGCACCACCAAGAAAACAGATAGTGGAAAGAAAAGTAAATGGAACAATTACCCTTTTTTCATGTTTGTATAGGCCTGGCGCAACAAAACGCCATATTTGATAAAAAATAACGGGAGTAGCAAAAAGTAAACCGCAAACAAGCGCGAGCTTTAGATAAAAAAAAACCCTTCCTGGTACGAAGTAAAAATCAAAGAACTGTTGTCAGGAAGTACATCTATAAGAGGTTTAAAGAACCAGGTTCCAATGGGTTTTATAAAGGCATAGGAGGCTGCAAACCCGGCAATAATTACAAGCAATGATTTAATAAGGCAGGAACGAAGTTCACGCAGATGATCTGTCAGAGCCTGTGACTCAAATGATTGTTCATCACCAATCACCTTTGTCTCCTCATCCCCTATTTTTGCACTCATGGTACTCTCCTTAAATTCATTACATTTTACCTGCCTCTTAATACAGTAATTCCACCTTTCTGACAAGAGAAGAGCGCAATTAAATCGAGTAAAAAGTGCATTGCGACACAGCCTATAAACAGGTGAACATGTTCAATTTTCTACATCCTACCATTTACTAATTGACTTATGTCAATGAATTATGATTCACTTCAAAATATACTATAAAATTCAATATTTATTATCTTCCATCGAAGGGCGATGGAAAATTTTCATTAACCATTTTACCCTTGGGAGGGAAAATGATTCAATTAAAAACAGTACTGGCAGCAGGTGCCTTTGTTCTGTTGACCACGGCGGGAGTTGCCGGGGCTTCAGACAAATGTGTTGACTGTCATACAAAAGTTTCTCCTGGTATGGTCCAGGACTGGAAAGCATCAGAACATTCAAAGAATGATGTTACCTGTTCAACCTGTCACGGCGAAGCACACTCCACTGCAGAAGATTTCAAACTGGCAAAACTGCCAAATGAAGCTGTCTGTGCAGAATGTCATGAAGAGCAATTCGAGTCCTTCAAAAAAGGGAAGCATAACTTTGGCTGGGCCGTACTCAACGCCATCCCTGCAACCCATCTAGCTCCTGACGAATTGATTGAAGGTGGACGCGGTTGCGGCGGTTGTCACAACATGGGTATCAGAACTGAAGCTGAGGCAAAAGCTCAGGCAGAGGCTGGATATCGATATCAGGTTAACTCCTGTGACGAGTGTCATACTCGTCATGCATTCTCCAAAAAAGAAGCAAACAACCCACGCGCATGTCAAACATGTCATATGGGTTATGACCATCCCCAATGGGAAATGTGGTCAAGCTCCAAGCATGGTGTACGCTATTTTGCAAAACAGGCTGGCGATCTTCCAGAGGGTGCAGCAGCACCTACCTGCCAAACCTGTCACCTTCCTGACGGAACTCACGAAAATCACACAGCCTGGGGATTCCTTGGCGTGCGTCTGCCTCTTCCAGAGGACAAACAGGAAGCTGCTGATCGTGTAACCATCCTGATGGCACTTGGTGTGCTTGACCCTGAAACCGGCACCCCAACCCCTATCCTCGACGCTGTCAAAGCAGTTGACATGGCTCGTCTTGACCAGGCCTCCTGGGACAAACAGCGTAACAAAATGCTTGATACCTGTACCCAATGTCACTCCAGAAACTACGCCAAAGAGCAACTGGATATGGGTGATGCTATTCTTGGAAAAGCTGATCGTCTGATGGCTGAAGCTATCACAACGGTTGCAGCTCTTTACAAAGACGGCATTATTGAAAAGCCAGCCAGCTATCCTCACAACTATCCCTTCCTGCTCACCATGATGCATACTAATGGCGCTAACTGGGACGAAGAACACGACAAGCTTTCCTACATTGACCAAATTCTGGTACGTATGTATATGAAACATCGTATGCGCGCTTACCAGGCATTCTTTCACGTAAACCCTGACTATGCCTACTGGTATGGTTGGAACATGATGACTGAAGATCTTGGTGAAGTAAAAGAACTTGCCAGAACTATGAGAGCAACCCATAAGAAATAACGGTTTCTTTCTAAAATCAGTTCAGTTCCTTAAAGGCTCGTGGTATCTCTTAGCAGGTACCATGGGCCTTTTTTATTTTTACTGGAGCACCTATTGCTGTCTGAAAAACCTTCACTCTGGTTTGTTTATATACTGCGCTGCAGAGACAATTCACTCTACACCGGCATTACAACCAACCTTGAGCAACGCCTGCATGAACACAATCACTCTCCTAAAGGTGCTAAGTACACTCGTGGGCGGCGACCTGTCTCCCTTACTTACTACGAACAACAATCTACACGTTCCCTTGCATCTTCCAGAGAATATGTCATTAAGCATCTCAAAAAAAGTGACAAAGAGTTGCTAATAGAAGGTTTTATATTTCCTGAAATATAAGGATTGGATAAGTTCTGGTTAATGCGGTAGGTTATAGAGAGTAACCAGATAACAAACAAAATAATTTCCATCCGCCACCAAACAGCCTATGACCTCCATTCTTGTCGTTGATGACGAACGCAGTATGCGTGACTTCCTCAAAATCCTTCTGGTTAAAGAAGGATATGAAGTAAAAACTGCTCCCAGTGGTCACCAGGCACTCGAATATATCCAAGAACAGTCATTCGACCTTGTTATTACAGATATTCGTATGGATGGTATGAATGGTCTTGAGCTTTTAAACTCGATAAAAGAAAAACACCCCGCACTTCCAGTTGTTATAATCACCGCATTTGCATCCCCTGACGATGCCGTTTTTGCCATGAAAAATGGAGCGTTTGACTATATCAGCAAGCCCTTTAATGTTGATGAAATCAAATCTGTTATCTGCTCTGCAACCTCAAAGGAAAAGCAGAACGCTGAAGCCAAATCCATTTCAGCAGAATTCCCTGAAATTATTGGTGAAAGTCGTGAAATGATCAAGATTTTTGAAATGATCCAGCGAATTGCAATCACTCCTGCCAATGTACTTATCTATGGAGAATCAGGTACGGGGAAAGAACTTGTGGCCCAGGCAATCCACCGGCACTCAAAGGTTGCTGACCAGGAATTTATTCCCATAACCTGTAGCGCTATTCCTGAGGAATTGATGGAAAGTGAGCTCTTTGGTCATGTAAAGGGCTCATTTACCGGTGCAATCGGTGACAAAAAAGGATTATTTCAACTTGCCGATAATGGGACAGCATTTCTTGATGAAATTGGAGAACTTACACCCATCATCCAGACAAAGCTGTTGCGTGTTCTCCAGGAACGGGAAATCAAACCGGTTGGCAGTATTCAGATACAGAATGTCAATGTTCGGATTATTGCAGCAACGAACAAAATTCTTGAAGAAGAAATTATGGCCGGACGCTTCCGGGAAGATCTCTTCTACAGACTAGCAGTTGTTCCACTCAGGGTGCCCCCCTCCGCGAACGAAAAGGTGATGTGCCACTTCTGGTTGACTTTTTTCTGAAAAAATACTCGGAGTTGTTTGGTAAGGAAATCCAGGAAATCTCCTCCTATGCCATGGAAGTCCTCATGAAATATGATTTCCCAGGGAATGTTCGAGAGCTAGAGAACATTATTGAACGCGGGGTTGCTCTTGAATCATCAAATATTATCCTTCCTGAGAGCTTAACCCTTTCCAGCTTTCGTTTTTCCAGTCAAAAAGAACGCAACCATGTTCCATCTCCGTTTCAAGTGGTTGCAGATAAGGAAGAGCTTTTCAGCCGCGGTCTTGAAGAGGTAATGGCTGAAACTGAAAAACGTTTTCTTACAGCTGCTCTTGAACAAAGTGGAAATTCCAAAATGAAAGCGGCGGAATTACTGCGGATCAGTTTCAGATCATTACGCTATAAAGTCAAAAAATATACCATAGGATAAGATTACATGACAGCAATGCCCCTTGAAGGAGAATCGTTAACCCATCAGGGAACTGTCCATAGATTACTTGTCAATCAACTTCTCTGGATGCTTTTCCTTCGGGTTGTTCTCTATACTCTTCTTCTTGGAGTAAGTGCATACCTGCAATCCGGTCAGTTTAATGTAATCGTTCTTCCTCCCCCTCTGCTATTCGTTTTTATCCTGCTTGTCTATGCAACGGCCATAGCTTCGAGCCTGCTCCTTCTCAAAACAAATGTTGACCCAAGACGTTTTGGAATCAAGCAGATCCTTCTTGATACCTTTATTATTTCAGTATTGCTCTACTATACCGGAGCCTCACACTCAATATTCTCACCTATTTATTTTTTCCCCATCATTGCAGGGGGACTGATTTTACCACGACTGGGCGGCCTTATTGCAGCAGGAGCTGCAACATTACAGTTTGCCTTTGTACTTGCTCTTGAATATTATTCTATTTTCCCGGAAGTTCTGCACGTTCCTCTGTATAATAATGAACGAGACGGGCTTGCCACTCTCAACCTTTTTGCCGTTTACGGACTCACATTCTTTCTGGCAGCAACACTTAGCAGCCTCTTCGCCGGAAGACTTCGTAAAACTGAAGATGCACTTTCTGATTCGGTCCGCGATTTTGGCAGGCTAAGCCTTCTTTACAAACAAATATTTGATGATATCAATACCGGCATTATCACAACGGATGACCAGAACCGTATCACATCTGTCAATAATGCAGCAGCCCATATTATCGGATATTCTCTCAGCGAACTTCTCAATCAGAAGTTCCATAAATTTTTTCCAAATGTTCGATTTATAAACCAGGAGTCACGCCACTCTGCCGAACTAACACGTAAAGACGGGGAACAGACCCGTATTGGATATTCCTACGCAAGATTGCAGTACAAGCAACTCCAGGAACATGGCTCACTCAAAAAATCTACCGAAGAGGTTTGTGAAAACTGTAGAGTTATTACCATCCAGGATATAAGTGAAGTGGAACGTCTTGAAAAACAGATGCAACAAGCTGAAAAACTTGCAGCAATTGGCAGGATAAGTGCCGGAATTGCCCATGATTTCAGAAACCCACTCACAGCAATTTCCGGCTCAGCTCAAGTACTCGCCAATGAACTGGGTCTGATGCACTCTCCGCAAAACAAAGCAAATTCAGAGTTAATTACAATCATATTAAGGGAATCCAATCGTCTCTCAAATACAGTTTCAGATTTCTTAAAATTTGCCAGGCCTGAAAATGCAGAGAATGATTGGTTTTCATTAAAACGCTGCCTTGATGAAGTGCTTGAAGTAGCCGGGATGGCTTCCTCATGGCCCGAAGATTGTCTGCTGGACATACAAATTGATACGGTAGTTGATATCTGGGCTGACCAGTACCAGCTATTTACTATTCTGAATCATCTCCTCCAGAACGCACTGGCCTTCACGCCACTTGGAGATGAAAAAATACGCATCAAGGCCATTGAAATCAAGGGAAATGATGATGATATAATTCAAATAACAGTGGAGGATAACGGGCCAGGCATAACACCCGGAAAAGAAGAAAAAATATTTGAACCCTTTTATACCAGACGAATCGATGGTACAGGTTTAGGTCTTGCTATTGTCAAGCAGATGATGGACGAACATAAGGGGAGCATCGAAGTTGGCAAGTCTTCCCTGGGTGGAGCAAAATTTACAACAAGCTTCCCACTTCCCTCTTAAGATTACTCGTTTTCCTTCCAAACCTTTGCACCAAGCCCTGTAAGCTTCCCAACCATATCCTCATAGCCGCGTTCCAGATGATAAATCCTTGAAATCTCTGTACGACCCATTGCAGCTAGTCCAGCAATAACCAGTGAGGAACTGGCACGAAGATCCGTAGCCATTACCTGTGCCCCTGTAAGAGGTGTCTCGCCCAATCCCTTCACCATAGCAATGCGTCCATCTATCCCAATATCAGCTCCCATTCGCTGCAGTTCAGCAACATGCATAAATCGATTTTCAAAAATAGTCTCATGGACTACACTGAGCCCGTTACTACACGCCATTAAGGCCATAAACTGCGCCTGAAGATCAGTCGGATACCCCGGGTATGGCATGGTGGTAATATTTACGGGTTGAATAATAACGTTATTATCGCAGGCTATGCGAAGAGAATCCGTACCCACTTCAACTTCAACACCGGCAAAGCGTAATTTCTCAACAAGAGATGGAAGGTGAGAAGGATCACAATTGTTAATTATTGCCTCCCCGCCAGCGGCAGCAATAGCTATTGCATAGGTGCCAGTCTCTATCCTATCTGGAATAATTGTACTTTCGGCAGCAGTTAATTTTTCAACACCGTGGATTGTTAATCGTTCACTATCCCTGCCTTCAATATTTGCTCCCATGGCATTAAGCATGTCAACAAGGTTGCCAATTTCAGGTTCCCGTGCCGCATTTTTAATAACGGTGGTTCCATTAGCTAGTGCTGCAGCCATAAGCAAATTTTCAGTACCACCAACCGAGGGAATATCAAAGTAAACCGTTGCTCCCTGCAATCTTCCGTCAATACGAGCATCCACATATCCATGTTCGAGATCACAGGTGACTCCCAGATGCTCGAGCCCCATAAGATGGAAATTAATGGGGCGTGCTCCAATGGCACAACCACCGGGAAGAGAGACCTTTGCCTCTCCAAGTCTTGCGATTAAGGGGCCAAGAACCAGCACCGATGCTCTCATGGTTTTCACAAGTTCATAGGAAGCCTCAGAAAAACGTAATCCGGTACCATCAATTCGAAGAGTTGAGCCATCCCGTTCCCAAGTAAGCCCAAGAGACTCAAGAAGTCGAAGAATAGTTCTGGTATCTCGCAGATCAGGTACATTATGAAGAATATGAATTCCCGGTGCCAAAAGAGTCGCAGCAATTAATGGTAATGCCGCATTTTTTGCGCCACTGATGTTCACCTTACCATGGAGGCGCCTTGCACCTTCAATTACGAGTTTTTCCATTTTTATATCACCTGGTAACTATTCTACTAAGATCCAATAATTGACAAAAACACTGCATGGTAACTGATTAGCAGTACTCCATTTTAGGCAGCGTTTACTTTCGCGTGAAAAATTCTATCATGATGACCATAATCTTTTTTTACTCTAAATTCTGTAAAGAATTCAGGACTCCCCTCTTTTGCAGCAAACATCGCAAGAAGCTCGTCGCCTTGATCAGCTCCAATCTCCATCAACAGGTTTGCGCCTGGAAAAAGTCGCTGCGGCAACTGATCATGAATTTTCCGTAGTATCGCCATCCCCCTATCGCCACCATCAAGCGCAAGATGAGGTTCATACTGGTCAACTTCGGGCTGCAATCCTGCCGTTAACTCCTGGATACTCACGTAAGGAGGATTAGAAAGGACCAGTGAAAAATAAGGTCTACAAGAGAGGGCAGAGAGCAGATCACTCTGAATAAAGGATACCAGATGGGAAACGCCATGAAGCTCAGCATTTTTCCTGGCCACTTGAAGAGCATCTATTGAAAGATCAACTGCAATCACAGGCTGCTGCAGTTCTTTTGCAAGTACAATTGCAATTACCCCGCTACCAGTGCATAAATCAAGTATAGCACCCCTGAAACCTGGACTCTCTCTCCAGGCGGTTATTCCCTCTTCAATTAATAATTCTGTTTCCGGCCGTGGAATAAGGACGTCGGGAGTCACTAGAAAATCCAGTGACCAAAACTCCTGAACGCCAAGAATATAGGCAAGTGGTTCCCTTTGGCCTCGACGATGCAACAGGCTGAAAAACTGTTCTTCAATAGAAGAATCAAGTTCATCACGAGCCATTAAATACAGAGCAGTTGGTGATTTCTGCAGACAATGCCCAAGGAGCAGGCCAGCATCGAGTTGAGGGGTATCTATGCTACATCCGGCAAGGAGCGCGCTTGCTTTCTCAAGAACTTCATGAATCTGCATGGAAGTCCTTTTGAGAAGAAAGCGTACAGCAGAAAATCAACAGCATAAAACCACCGCTATTGAATCTGCTTAAGCTTTTCTGCCTGGTCATGGGTGATAAGCGGTGTAAGAACTTCTTCCAACTTACCTGCTATTATAGCATCAAGTTTATAAAGAGTCAGATTGATCCTGTGATCAGTCAGTCTCCCCTGTGGAAAGTTATAGGTACGAATACGTTCACTTCGATCCCCGGTTCCTACCTGACTTCTCCTGGCTTCAGAAATTTTATCATGATGTTCCTGTTCCAGTTTATCAAGAAGACGAGCACGTAAAACCGTCAGAGCTTTTGCTTTATTTTTATGCTGCGATTTTTCATCCTGACAGGTGACAACCAGGCCTGTTGGAAGATGGGTTATACGGACTGCTGAATCAGTGGTATTCACTGACTGACCACCAGGCCCGGAGGCTCGATACACATCAAACTTCAATTCACTGGGATTAATATTTAACTCGACTTCATCTGCCTCAGGAAGAATTGCAACGGTTACAGCCGAAGTGTGAATTCTCCCTTGAGTTTCAGTCTCAGGAACTCGCTGAACCCGGTGTACTCCACTCTCATACTTGAGCCTGGAAAAGACAGCATCGCCGGTAATTAATGCAATAATCTCTTTAAAGCCACCTATTCCAAGGGGATTGGAGCTCATAATTTCAACTTTCCAGCCCATGGATTCAGCATAGCGGGAATACATGCGGAAAAGATCAGCCACAAAGAGTGCTGCTTCGTCACCACCTGCTCCTGCGCGTATCTCAAGAAAGGTATTCCGCTCATCGTTTGGATCCTTTGGCAGAAGCAGAAGCATAATATCCTGTTCAAGAGTTTTCTCCTGAACCAGAAGCTCTTCTATCTCTTCACGGGCAAGCTCCAGCAGTTCGGGATCATCATCCCCCTCCTGAATCAGCTCACGATTATCTGCAATATCACCCACCACATCATCAAGCTCATCATATAAGGTCTTAAGCTTTGTGAGATGAGAATGTTCCTGAGCAACCTTCTGATACGCCTTCTGATCGGAAATAAGTGAGGGATCAGAGAGTCGTCCTTCGAGGTGAGATATCTTTTCATCAAGGTCAGTAAATTTATCAATCATGAAGAAATACCCAAAGAGAAAATGACGAGACTGTATAAAACAGAAAAAATCCACAACCTGACTTGCAGGCTGTGGATCAACAAAAAAAGAAACTAATTTTTACAACTTAGGAGCATAGGCCTATCGCTTGTGTGTTCAGTGGTGCAATGCAACACTGTGCAAACAAATGACCAGGACCGACTACCAACCTGTGAAAATTATTTTTTTTCTTCGAAATGTTTGGCATAACGTTTCTTAAACTTCTCAATCCGACCAGCAGTATCAATCAGTTTTTGTTTTCCTGTGAAAAAAGGATGGCAGGCAGAACAGATCTCAACGGTCATTTCTGACTCTACAGATCCAATCTCAATCTCATTACCACAACCACAGTTAACTGTAACTTGATGATATTCAGGATGTATATCGCTTCGCATAATTAATGTTCCTTAAAATAGAAGTGACCTTTCGGTACACGTTTGTTTTTCAAAATTAAAAAAAGAATAGAATAGTAATAAAACCGAGTAATAATTTCAACCAAAAACAGATGATGACACAAAAAAATGATCCATATCGACTCATGATCACCACTCAAACGTAGCCAAACTGGATTTTGCCAACTGAGCTTTGATAAGAATCAGATATCGGTTTTAATCAACTGTTCATGGAATTAATAAAGTCCTCATTAGTTTCATGCTGCTTCAATTTATCAAGCAAAAATTCCATACCACTGGCCGGGTTCATAGAAGCGAGGAGTTTCCTCAATATCCAGACACGATTCAGAGTTACAGGCTCTAACAGTAAATCTTCCTTTCTGGTTCCAGATCTCTTGACATCAATAGCAGGGTAAATCCGCCTGTCAGACATCTTCCGATCAAGAACAACTTCCATATTACCGGTTCCCTTAAACTCTTCAAAAATAACTTCATCCATACGACTACCGGTATCAATAAGGGCTGAGGCTATTATGGTCAAACTACCACCTTCTTCAATATTTCTGGCAGCTCCGAAAAAACGCTTTGGCCTATGCAGTGCATTTGCCTCCACACCACCGGATAAAATCTTACCACTGGACGGGGTAACAGTATTGTATGCTCGTGCCAGACGAGTGATACTATCGAGTAGAATAACCACGTCTTTCTTATGCTCAACAAGACGCTTTGCCTTTTCGATTACCATCTCGGCTACCTGAATATGACGCTGTGGCGGTTCATCAAATGTGGAACTGACAACCTCAGCTGTCACCACCGTGCGTTTCATTTCCGTAACTTCCTCAGGGCGCTCATCAATCAGCAAAACAATAAGATAGACTTCCTTATGATTTCTGGCAATGGAATTTGCAAGCTTCTGAATAAGAACAGTTTTTCCTGTTCTTGGTGGGGCAACAATCAAACCACGTTGTCCTTTACCAACAGGACACATCATTTCCATTAGACGCATGGAATAATTGTCTGATTCCGCTTCAAGATTAAATTTTTCATCGGGATGGAGTGGAGTAAGGTTTCCAAATAATGTCTTTTTCTTAGCAGCCTCCGGAGAATCAAAGTTAATCGCTTCCACTTTAAGAAGTGCAAAATACCGCTCACCATCCTTAGGAGCCCTTACAAGCCCTTCAATGGTGTCACCGGTACGGAGTCCGAGACGGCGTATTTGAGATGGAGAGACGTAGATATCATCCGGACCTGGGAGATAATTATAGTCAGGAGCCCTTAGAAAACCAAAACCATCGGGAAGGATCTCCAGGACACCACTTCCTCGCATTTTTCCGTCTTTATCTGCCTGTGCCTGTAAAATGGCAAAGATCAGCTCCTGCTTACGCAGAGTATTCACACCTTCAACCTTGAGCTTACGCCCAAGCTTAACAAGGTCTACAATTTTCTTAAGTTTTAAGTCAGCCAGATTCATTACTCGGATTCTCCAATATAGGGGCTGTTTGGCAGGGAAGTTAGTAACTGTATACGATATAATTTCTGTTTCAGTAAACAGAAATTGTTTCTAATGTTATAGAATTATAATCAATTCGCTATTTCAACCAGCAACAATACATTCGCTCACGAACTATTTGATAACAAAATAAAACGATATGAGCTTTGCAGGACATTTTAAATGATAAAGAATGTGATATTGATAGATAGGATTATAAGGAAAAGATTGAATAGCCATAAATTGTACAATCAACACGTTGTGCAATTTTTTTGTATTGTAAATCAGTTTATTTGAACTGAAGTGATTTTATCTATGATTTACTGCATTCTCTTTTTGATCAGAGTCTCAGGAAGGATTACCGTTCGATAGAAGCTATAGTAAGGTTTCGGGAAATAGCTGTCAAGCCTTTTTCATCTTTCTTGAAGTTTTCCATGAAAAAGGCTGTTCTTAGAGAGTTCCACAATAAAATCTCCCAACCTTACAAAAGTTATATCAAATGTTTTTGAGTTATCGATAACCCAGTCGCCGTACTCACATTTTTCAAGAAGAGACATTTGAGTGGATATTGCTTCAATTGCATCTTCCTTAGAGACGAAATCCCGCTCGACAACTCTGGAAACACAAAGATCATTCTCTGCAAAGACAACGAGTGTACAATCAAAATCGTCCTGCCATCCCTTTTCATAAAGAAGAGGTACTTCAGCAACGAAATCCAGTGCTTTACTTGCAGCCGTTATAGCTTGGTTTCTTAATTCTAAACGAACGAGTGGGTGCAGGATTCCATCAAGAACAGCTCTCTGAGCACTATTAGAAAAAATTTCTTTGCGAAGAAGCGGACGGTTTATTGAGCCGTCGGACAAAAAAAACTCAGCAGGAAACTGTTTTTTCAGCTGCAAATAGCCACCATTGCCGACCTTAAGGAGCTCTCGACAAAGAATGTCAGCACTGGCACTCATCGCACCAATCTCTTTGGTCAATGTTTGGGCAACTGTACTTTTCCCTGAACCAATGCCACCTGTTACTGCAATATTCACGAAGACTTTTGTTTCACTTCGCCCTCATCGAGGCGCAGCTGATCAAGTATTTCCTGGAAATCCTGCCAGAGAGGAGCAGAAAAAGATAGTTCTTCTTCAGTTATGGGATGAAGCAGTCGCAGACTATATGCATGAAGCATTTGCCTTGAATAAATTCTTGTGTTCCTGGCCCTCCCGTAAAGGGTATCACCAGCCACTGGAAAACCAAGAGATGCCAGATGTACTCGTATTTGATGGGTGCGTCCTGTTTCAATTTTAACCCGAAGCAGACTGCATCCTTCACTATATTCTTCGATAACCTCCCAGCTACTTGCAGCGTAACGGCCTCTGCCCTCTTCGCAAACGGCCATTTTTTGACGATTACCAGTATGTCTGCCAATGGGAGCAACAATTCGGCCACTCTTCTGCCCCATAAAACCATAAACAAGGGCTAGGTATTCCTTATCAACCTGTCTTTCTTTAAAGGCGTCAACGAGAAGACTGTGACATCTGGCGGTTTTGGCAACCACCATAATACCGGAAGTATCCTTATCGAGGCGATGAACAATACCCGGTCGCACACTATCCCCTACTTTTGAAATCCCTTTACAATGATAAAGCAAACCATTCACCAGAGTTCCGTCAGGATTTCCATTTGCAGGATGAACTACAATCCCAGGTGGTTTGGAAACAATCAGTAAGGAATCATCTTCAAATAAAATATCAAAAGGAACGTCCTGAGCAATCAGGGTAAGGGGAGCTACCTGGAAAAGAGTACCGCGTACCTGCTCACCGACTTTTAAACGGTAGCTGCTCTTTTTTTTCTTGCCATCAACAAGGAGCAATCCAAGTCGAATAGATTGCACAAGTATACTTCTGGAAGTTTCAGGAACCGTCTGGACAAGGAAATGATCGAACCGACTTCCTGCAAGTCCTGCTGGTACCTGAAGCTCAAGTGTTTCAGCAGAATCCACAGGAATTAGATTATCGATAAGAGGAGTTGTCATGACATGATGCCATGTATAAAGGAATTACAATGGGCTAAGGATTGTAAATGAATTTAATTAAACATATCTTCAATCATCTTTTCAATCTTGGACTCATCAACTTTACGAGCAAGCGAAATTTCCGTAACAAGAAGATTTTTGGCAGTATCCATCATCTTTCGCTCCCCATAGGAGAGGTCTTTATCAACGCTGAGAATATACAAATCACGCAAAACCACAGCGACTTCATGGATGGAACCAGTTTTTATTTTTTCCATGTAATCTCTGTAACGTCGATTCCATGTCTGAGCACCTATTTCGGTGTCGCGATCACGCAAAATTTCAAGCACCGCTTCTACTTCTTTTTTGCTGATAATAGCACGAAGACCAACATTATCACTGCTGGCCGTTGGGATCATAATTTTCATATTATTATCGAGAATCTTCATAATATAAAAAGCCTGATCAATGCCAGCAACAGTTTGACTTTCAATAGCTTCTATAACACCTACACCATGGGCCGGATAAACGGCCATATCACCTTGAACAAACAAAGTATCCTCCTGGAGAACATCGGGATTGAGGCATACACTTTCAGGAACTGAGAGTGTTCAGTAACAGAGTCTTTCTTAATACTGAAAATGCCAAGCTACGAGAGTAAACCGGCTGCATAACCTGCCAACGGATTCGAATATATTAATAACCAATACTGATTATACCACACTTTTCAAAAATACGCTTCAAAAAACCACTACTTATACAAAAGCATAGCTCCCTACTTCACCACATTCAGGATGTTCATAGCCTTCTGACTACCAGATTGGACAAAGGCCCGAACACCTTCAATTATGGAAACAGTCCGTTTTTGGAGTAAGACCTGTTCTTCCTCTGGAAAAGAGGCAAGAACATAGCGTTCTACAGGAATATCAGCATGAACCCCATTCTGCCCTGGTCTTCCAACACCATATTTAAGTCGAAAAAAGTCACGGCTTCCAAGGCACTGAATAAGAGAGCGAATGCCATTATGGCCACCTGGTCCACCGCCTGAAACAAGCTTGATTCGTCCAGGATGCATATCTATATCATCATGAATAACAAGAAGATGAGCAGTATCGACCTTAAAATAGTCCATAAATCTAGTTATGGCTTTTCCCGAAAGGTTCATAAAAGTCTGCGGTTCAACAAAGAACACCCGCGCACCCCACAGTGAGGTACGACAGTAACAGGCTTCCCATTTTTGGGAATCAAGATTTACTTTTTCACTGCGAGCAAGAGCATCAACAAGAGTAAAACCGACATTGTGCCTTGTATCTTCATACTTGGAACCGGGGTTCCCAAGGCCAACGATCAGGTACGTTTCTTCGACCATTATTCATCCCTTACAAATTGACCTGGAAGAATTCTAAAAAAAAACGGAGAAAACCTCAACCAAGGTTTCCTCCGGATACATGCAAACACTCTTTATTAATCCCTGCCCAAAAATGGGGCGGAAAACAAAAAGTATATTATTCCTGCTATGACAGAACTCTTATATTACTATAATCTACTCTTCTACTGCTTCTTCTTCAAGCTCAGCAAGCTGGGTGATAATCTCTAAACAAATATCAGATGCCTTGCTTATCATTTTCAAATTCTCTGGCAAACTAATATCGGAAAACTTAACAGAATCACCAATATCAAGATCAGAAATTTCAACAGTTAATGAATCAGGAATATCGAGTGGAAGTCCTTCAAGCACAACTGAAGAACTATGAACATTAAGTGCACCACCAAGATCTAAACCTTTTGCCGTACCTGTAAATGCAATCTTAACGCTAAAACGTCTTGGAGTATCCAAGCTGATTTCAAAAAAATCAGCATGAATCAGGCTGTCATTAACTGGATCAGTCTGAAGCTCTCGCATCATTACCTGACGAGTATCATCACCATTAATTGCAAGATTCACAACCGCATTCTTACGACTGATCTGAAACAAAGTCTTCAGAAAAGGAGTTGTTTCGAGCTGCAGAGCAACGGACTCTTTGTTATTTCCATACAGTACCGCTGGTGTATTACCACTCACACGCAGGCGACGCATGGCACATTTTCCGAAACTCTCTCTTTTTGAAGCAGTCATGTCTACTTGAAGCATATATTTCTCCTTACCCCTGACTTCGCCGTTTATATTGGACTGTCAGGTTTTTTTTCACTATTTCAAAATTTATTTATTTTATACAAATAAAGAACTAATAGAACCTTCAGTATGAATACAATCGATGGCCTGAGCCAGAAGTTTGGACACAGACAATACTTTAATTTTGTCACATTTCAGTGCGTCACCACGCAAAGGAATAGAATTCGTTACAACAAGCGAGCTGATAACGGAATTTGTCAACCGTTCTACAGCTGGCCCTGAAAGCACTGGATGCGAACAGCAGGCATGGACTTCTTTTGCTCCATGCTCAATAAGTGTTGCGGCACCATTGCAAAGCGTTCCAGCAGTATCAACCATATCGTCAAGCATAATGGCTGTTTTACCTTCGACATCACCAATAACATGCATTGCCTGACACTCATTGGGACGATCACGACGCTTATCAATAATAGCAAGACCGGCATCAAGGCGTTTTGCAAAGGCACGGGTTCTTTCCACACCACCAGCATCGGGGGAGACCATAACCACATTGGAAAACTTATCCTTGATGTATTCAAGAATTACAGGAGCTGCATAGAGATGATCAACGGGGATATTAAAGAACCCCTGAATCTGTCCTGCATGAAGATCCATACTCAAGACCCGGCGAACTCCAACAGCCATAAACATTTCAGCAACAACCTTTGCTGAAATTGGTACACGGGGAGCAACCTTTCGATCCTGCCTAGCATACCCGTAATAGGGGACCACTGCAGTAATTCTCCTTGCAGAAGCACGTCGCAGAGCATCGACCATAATAACCAGTTCCATCAGGTTATCATTTACCGGTGTACAGGTCGGCTGGATAATAAATACATCAGCACCACGTACATTTTCTTTTATTTCAACAAAAATTTCACCATCACTGAACTGTTTTACTTCAGCTTCCGAAAGCGGAATATTCAGATAGTCAGTAATTTCTTTCGCCATCACAGGATTAGCATTTCCAGAAAAAACCTTGATAATGTTTGGCATATTTCTTGTCTCAGTACGATGGTTTAAAATGGTTTTCGTTTTCTTTAACAAAAGTTAACAATTATAATTATTGGGCAGTGCGTTCAAATTTAGTTTTTCAAGGCTTGTCGCAATAGTAAATTATGCAATAAGTCTTGAAAAACTAAATTTGAATGTCCTTGCACGATAATTGGCTGGGGCGGGAGGATTCGAACCTCCGCATGCCAGGATCAAAACCTGGTGCCTTAACCGCTTGGCTACGCCCCATTTGTAATTGCTCTCAGACATTGCATATTCGCATATTCTCTTTTTCCAGTATAGCCAACTATTACTGAAAAAAGAGAATATGCGAATCTGCAGCACCTGAAACCAACGACAACCTGTCAAACTATACTTCGTGAAAACATACTTTTAAAAAGGACGAGTAATAAATACCCCTGTCCCGTATTGTTCTCTTAACTTTTCTGCACAATTGCGCAACTTAGTACTTTCACAACCAAACTCATCCGGGAAAATCCCAAAAACAGTCGGGCCACTTCCTGACATAAGGGCCCCAGAGGCTCCCATATCAAGGATAACATTTTTAATAGTCTCAAGCACCGGATATCGCTCAACAGTTACAGCTTCTAGATCATTATGTAACAGAGAATTCATTCCATCGTGTCTATCGAATTTACGAGAATCAGACAGTCTAGAATCTTTAACAGTCCTTGTCAACGAATAATTTTCATACACCCAAGCTGTGGATACAGAAAATCCTGGGTTAACCAGCAGTAGTGAACATTTTTCCAGTGATTTCGTGGGGTTCATCAGCTCACCTATTCCCGTCGCATGCACTGCTGAATATGGCGTCACAAAAAAAGGAACATCTGCTCCGAGTCTTTTCCCCAAATGAAGCAACACTTCTTCGGAAAGTTCTGCATTAAAAAACGAATTCATTGCAGTGAGCACACAACCGGCATCACTACTACCGCCCCCAAGTCCTGCTGCTACCGGAATGTTTTTTTCTAGAACAATGGATACCCCCCACTGTTTTTCAAGCCCTGCCTGCTTCAAAAAAGCGGCAGCAGCCTTCCATACCAGATTAGAACCGTTCTCAGGTATATCGGACCTGGGACAGGAAAGTTGAATACCGGGATGCTTGCTGCGAGAAAGAGTTATATTGTCGACAAGGTCCAGCTTCTGCATAACAGAATCAAGATCATGGTATCCATCTTTTCGTTTTCCAAGAATACGCAAAGTCAGGTTCACCTTTGCAGGAGCCTGAATACGAATCTGGTCAATACTCTCTTCCATTTTTAATTTGGTTACAACATGTTACTTGGAAGAAGCGTTACCTTTCACAGCCTGAACAAAACGAATTTTCACATCATAAAGAACATTTTTCAACATGTCCTTTTCATCATCGTCCAAATTCCCCTTAGTCTTCTCCTGCAGCAAGACCAGGGTATCAATCGCGTGACGAGCCAGAGAAAAATCAATGAGCTTTTCTCCAGTTTCTGGATCTGCAATCTCACCAAGGTGAAACAGAGCTGAAGTATTCAGGGACATGATAAAAGCCAGAAAGGTCACCTCAGGCATCACACATTGTCCGTCCTGATCTGGTACTTTTCCATCACCACAGGGGCAGCCCTGCTCATATTCAGAAGTCATACAATCACCTTAAAAGAACGTTACAGTAGTTAACAATAAAAAAGCCGGAATTGATTAAAGAAAATCCGGCTTTTTTTCAAACATATACGGCAGTATTACACAAGCTCAAGTGCTAGAGCGTCATCAATGTTTTCGAGCTGCTTCACCTCTTCCAGCAGTTCTTTTGATATTACAGCGTCGGTACTACAGAGAATAATATTCTGGCTTGATGCATCTTCACGACCAACGGTCATACGAGAGATATTCACCCCATTACTACCAAGTACCGAGCCAAGTGCTCCAATCACACCGGGAACATCGTTATTGTACACCAGCAGCATTGGACCTGAAGCTTCTGCCTCAAGACGGAAAGTATTGAGACGAACCAGGCGTGCTTCATTCTTTCCAAAAACGGTTCCAACAAGCTCATTTGCCCCTTCATTGGTAACAACTTTAATACGAAGAACATTCACAAAATCATTTGATCTGTCGCTCTTGGATTCCACCACGCGGATGCCACGATCTTTTGCTATAACAGGTGCATTCACATAATTTACCGCATCTTTAAGAATCGGAGTAAAAAGACCCTTTAAAAATGCAACGGTAATAGGACTGGTGTTAAGCTCTGCAAGCTCTCCAGAATATTCAATTGATACCTCTTCAACGCCCCCTTTTGCGATCTGCATATGAAGGGAACCGAGCATTTCACCGAGATTTATATAAGGCCCAACCTGGGCGAGCACATCATCACTGACAGATGGTACGTTTACAGCATTGGTAACCACACCTTTGTTCAAATATTCTGCTACCTGAGCAGCTATGGCCGTGGCAACATTTTCCTGAGCTTCGGTGGTTGAGGCACCAAGATGAGGAGTACAGATAAAATTTTTCAAACCAAGTAATGGACAATTTTCTTTGGTGGTTGGCTCCTGGGCAAAAACATCAAGAGCAGCACCTGCAATCTCACCATCAACAAGAGCCTTATACAGAGCTTCCTCATCGCAAACACCGCCACGAGCACAATCTATAAACATGGCGTCTTTTTTCATATTAGTGAAAAAATCAGTGGAGAGGGCATTTGCAGTCTCCTTGGTTAATGGAACGTGGACGGTGATATAGTCAGCACGCTTGGCTAGCTCCTCAACACTCACCAGTTCCACGCCGAGTCTATCCACCATCTCTTTTGGCATATGGGGATCATAGGCAATAACCTTCATCTTCAGTCCCTGAGCACGATTGGCAGCAATCGCTCCAATACGCCCAATCCCGAAGATACCGAAGGTTTTCCCGGTGAGCTCACGCCCCATAAAACTCTTTTTCTCCCACTTACCTTCTTTCATGGAAGCAGTTGCCTGGGGGATATTACGGGAAAGGGACATCATCATACCAATGGCATGCTCAGCAGCGGTGGTTGCGTTGCCATCGGGCGCATTCATAACCACGATACCTTTTTGGCTTGCTGCAGGAATATCAACATTATCAAGCCCGATACCAGCGCGACCAATAACTTTTAAATTTTCAGCAGCATCGATTATCTCAGCGGTTGCCCTCGTGGTACTTCGCACAACAAGGCCATCATACTCACCAATTATATTTTTCAACTCTTCCGGTGTAAGTCCGGTGTTTACATCAACGTCAAGTCCTGCATCTGTAAGAATTTGTTCTCCCAATGGAGACATACTGTCACTAATTAATACTTTCATCGTCACTCCTTCCCTCGATCCTGAAATTCTCTATTATGTTGTTTGATAGTCTGTTTGTAATAATGTTTACTACTTATGACAGCGACAACGCATCGACATAAACGTAGCTAAAAAGAGAGAACTATAACGAGTTCCAGCCAAGAGAACAACTAAAAATATTCCAGCTTTTCCAGGAATCTCAGATACCAAATCGCATTTTCCCAGTCAATAGCTATTGAACAAACTGATTGAAAACGATATACATCAGGCATATTATGAATGTCTCGATTAAACAGCCCCACTCTTCACAAATATAAATAAGGTTTTCCAATGACTGAAACACGGTTACGTTTTCCCCCAAGCCCCACAGGGTATCTCCATATAGGTGGCGCCAGAACTGCGCTTTACAACTGGCTATATGCTAAGAAAACTGGTGGCAAGCTGATTCTTCGTATTGAAGATACAGATGCCGAGCGATCCACTCAGGAATCCATCCAGGGAATTATTGACGGCATGAAGTGGCTTGGCATTGATTGGGACGAAGGTCCCTATTTCCAGACCGATTTCGATGCAGACCATGTGGCCTCTGCAAAAAGACTCCTGAGCGAAGGAAAAGCCTACAAATGTTTTTGCACCAAGGAAGAGCTTGATGTAAAACGTCAGGCGGCACAAACAAATAAAACTGCCTATGGGTACGATGGAACCTGTAGAAATTTAAGTACGGAGGAACTGGCCGAAAAAGAAGCAGCCAATATCCCCTTTGTTGTTCGGTTTAAAGTTCCTAAACGCGATGGTATTTTAAGTTATGAAGATAAGGTCCTTGGAGAAATCAAATCACATTACAGTGAAATAGAAGATTTTGTTATAGTGCGCTCTACAGGCAAACCGCTCTATCTGCTCTGTAATGTTGTGGATGATATTCGTGACAGAATTTCCCATATCGTTCGCGGCCAGGACCATATGACCAACACCCTGCGTCAGGTGCTGCTTTACGAGGCACTCGATGCTCCAATTCCTATTTTTGCCCATATGCCGCTCACGCTCGATCTTAAAAAAGCAAAGATTTCCAAGCGGAGTCATGGAGAAATTGTAGCAGTTCAGTTTTATGAAAAGCATGGCTTTATTCCATGGGCATTATCAAACTTTCTGGTACTGCTTGGCTGGTCGTCAGGAGATGACACCGAGATCTTTTCAAAAGAAGAGATGATTGAAGCCTTTACGCTGGAACGGATCAATAAATCCAACTCGATCTTTAACCATCGAAAAGGAGATGCTAAGTTCTTTACCGACCCGAAGGCAATAGCCATCAATGAGCACTATCTGCGCACCATGCCAATCGGAGAAATCGCCGAGATGGTTAAACCATTCCTTGAGAAAGAAGATCTTTGGGATAACGCCTATGAATCTGACAAAAAAGAGTGGTTTCTCAAGACACTGGATCTTATCCGGGACAGATTTCACACCCTCACTGACTTTGCAGACCTTGGCCGGGCATATTTTTCAGATGAATTCCCGGTGGCAGCAAAACCATTGAAGAAAAACGTCCTGAAACATGAAGGCCTGAAAGAATGGTTGCCCATGCTTGCTGAACGCTACGCAGCACTCGATGATTTCAATCTTGAAACCGCTGAACAAACGGCACGTGATCTTGCAACGGAACTCGACATCAAACCCGGAATCATTATAAATGGAATGCGAACAGTCGTTACCGGCCAGCTTGCCGGTCCTTCCATGTTTGATATCCTCATTACCATCGGCCAGAAACGTGTTAGTAAGCGTTTATCCAATGTGGCAAAACTCTACGAATCAAATACTTGAGAAATAGCATGAACAGCAGCAACACAAAAGATGAAAGCGAGACAAAACCACTGGATTTTATCAGACAAATTGTCACCGAGGACCTGAGAAACGGAAAACATGTAACACCTGTTACCCGTTTTCCCCCCGAACCAAATGGATTTCTACATATTGGCCACGCAAAATCAATCTGTTTGAACTTCGGTATAGCCAATGAATTCAATGGCCGTTGCCACCTTCGTTTTGATGACACCAATCCAAGTAAAGAAGAAAGTGCCTATGTTGCCTCCATCAAAAAAGATGTGGAGTGGCTTGGATTTGACTGGGGTGAAGACCTTTTCTTCGCCTCGGATTATTTTGATAAACTCTATGCTTTTGCTATCGATCTCATCAAGAGAGAAAAAGCGTATGTCTGCTGTCTCAATGCTACCGAAATGCGTGAATATCGCGGGACCCTGACAGAACCAGGTAAGGAGAGTCCCTCTCGGAATCAAACGGTTGATGAGAATCTTGAGCTCTTTGACAAAATGAAGAATGGGGAGTTTGAAGAGGGTAGTCATGTGCTGCGCGCCAGGATAGATATGACATCACCAAACCTGAATATGCGCGACCCAATACTCTATAGAATAATGAATATCACCCACCACAGAACCGGTGACACATGGTGTATCTACCCCATGTATGACTACACCCACTGTCTCTCTGATTCCACCGAGGAGATCACCCATTCACTATGTACTCTTGAATTTGAAGATCACCGCCCTCTCTATGACTGGGTACTCGACACCCTTGAAACCCCAGCCCACCCTCAACAGATTGAGTTTGCCCGCCTGAATCTCAGTTATACCGTGATGTCAAAACGTAAGCTGATGCAACTCGTCAATGAAGACCATGTAACTGGATGGGATGACCCTCGGATGCTCACCATTTCGGGTCTCAGACGACGTGGCTACACTCCGGAATCGATCCGCGCCTTTTGTGCAGAGATTGGGGTTGGAAAGAGAGAGAGTTGGATTGATATGGCTGTTTTGGAAAATGCTGTCCGTAGTGATCTGAACCGTATCGCGCCTCGAGTAATGGGAGTACTAGATCCGCTCAAAGTGATCATTACCAACTACCCCGAGGACAAGGTAGAGAATGTTGAAGGAAAAAATCATCCTCAGAACCCTGAGATGGGTACCCGTCCTCTTCCATTCTCAAGAGAACTCTATATAGAACGCAGCGACTTTCTGGAAAATGCGCCAAAAAAGTTTTTCCGCCTTGATATTGGCCGTGAAGTTCGCTTGCGCTATGCCTATTTAGTTACCTGTGACGCTGTGGTGAAAGATGATACCACGGGAGAGGTTCTTGAACTCCACTGTACCTACGACCCTGAATCCCGTGGCGGCAATGCCCCGGATGGCCGCAAGGTAAAGGGTACAATCCATTGGGTTTCTGCAGAGCAGGCGCTGCAATGTGATGTACGTCTTTACGATAGACTTTTCAATGTTGAAAACCCCGATTCAGACAAAGATGTGAATTTCAAAGACCACCTGAATCCCGATTCCCTCACAACTCTGATAAACTGTCTTGTTGAACCAACACTCAAAGATGCCGCACCCGGAACATGTGTTCAGTTTGAAAGACAGGGCTACTTTTGTGTCGATTCCAAGGACTCACAACCGGCCAGGATTATCTTTAATCGAACCGTTGGGTTACGTGACTCCTGGGCGAAACGGAAGTAACAATAGCCACCTGCCCACGATGTCTTTCGAAACGAGAGAAAAGCAGGCTAAGAAAGATCTATAAATTAAGAGTTTTGTATCAGTACTTCACTCACCGATAACGACATACGGCTGGTCTGATACGCGAATACCATTACCTGAGCAACCATACATGGTATCCATGTCTAGTACATAATAACCGCCACCGAAGGTGTGTTGATAAATATAAAAACTTCCGTCACGCCGATTGTTCTCTTCGCTACGTTCGGTCACGGCATCATTCGGATCTACTTCAATATGAAAATCCAACCACTTATTCCCAAGTGCCCACAACCAGTCGGCAGCCCCGACATCATGGTAGCGATTAGGATCCAGCGCAGGAATACTTTTTGTTACCGTGCCCTTGCCTTCAACCCTGATATTCACACTGGTTGCTCCAGACGGTCCATCACCATGGTTGTAAACCATTCCATAAGGGCCACCATAATGCATGGTGGTAGCCATTTGAAAAAGATCGCAGCAGACGACAAGGTCAGGAACACCGGCAATCGTATAACTCTGTGAGACTTCGTTGTTAGCCAGGTTTGTCTCGAGTACTGTAGTTAGAGTCACTCTGGCGTTCACTGTTATTTCATATGTTCCAGCTCTGTTGACCCTGAACTCTTTTTGGATATAGTGGTGGCTTCCAAAGCCAAGTGTCGGGATTGAAATAGTAAAATCGTGCTCTCCCCCATCTGGATCACGAACAGTTAGCGTTGCCCTGCTGTTGTCAGCCGTAGTACGTCCTATATTAGTGACAGTTGCCCGCAAACGGATGGTATCATTGGTATCAGCCGGACTAGGCGTGATACTTAAACTCCCAACGCTAAGATCAGACGCATAGCTGGTAATTAAAAATGGACTACCCAATCCTGCATCAGAATTGTCACAGGTCCTCACAACTACCTGATAGCCCCCTGCCAGGTGTAATGGTACATTCCAGTGATACCCTCCCTGGCCCGGCGTCGTGCGTATATTAAACTGTTGATTGATAACATGAACCTGAACACCGTTCTGGTAGAGAACAATTTGTCCGCAATTTGTGGTCAGATTTTCTTTGACCACAAAAATAATCTCATGCTGCTCGCCTGCAGAAAAAAAATCTCCTGCCGAAGGTTCAGTTACCTCTATCAGCGTTGTTAAATCCACCGGCTGAAATTCAGAAGGCTGCGGTTTCAAAAAGTTTAAGTCCTTTACGATTTTTTCCCGGATGTTACCTGTTGCTGACGGCTGCAGGACGACTTGTCTCCTTTCGGCCAAAACGTCTCCCTGTGCAGGGCTAGGTGTACTTTTGGTGTCCGAGACTGTTAAGATATCGAGCAACCTATCACGTACCTCGTTGGGCTTTAGGTCTATCTGGAGCAACCCATTCACCTGGTAAATTTGAGAATCATAGGCGGGCAATGCACCTCCTTCACCCACTCCATCACCATCGCAGTCAAGAAAGGCACCATTCTCACTTTCAATAGTGCCTCTGAGGTGCATTTTATACTTGCCGTTTGTAAGTTGCGCACCGGATAACCAGGTAATAAAATTAGGTCCTATCCTTAGTACATTATTTTGGGTCGAAACATCAGACCAGAAAGTGGTTTCTTCATCCTGCTTAAGTAATCTGATATTATTATTTTCATGGACTGTGGCAAGATCGACATTTTTATTAAAAATAATCGCTGCTGCTAAATGAGTCTGATTCGTAACCGGGTCAGTGACTGTGGCAAACTGTACGGAATTAACCTGGAATGAATCATAGCCCTTTGAATTGAAAAAAGGGATCGCTTCTATGGG
>Ga0307929_1000060_pt1 | contig 105296 bp, 136 predicted proteins | sample AceLakmetage1330_FD_203160 | JGI IMG/M metagenome (GOLD analysis project Ga0307929, IMG submission 203160) | Saline water microbial communities from Ace Lake, Antarctica - #1330 | ecosystem: Environmental > Aquatic > Non-marine Saline and Alkaline > Saline | place: Antarctica: Ace Lake...
TTAGTGAAAGTAAATCACACTTGATTTCACCTAAATCTTTTGTCTTTCTTACAAATGTGAATGTTTTATCACTAATAGTGTTCCTTGCAACACCATCATAGTAATCATGTATCTTGCTGATCATTCTCATTGAATGTCCCCTTCATGTTATCCCAATGGGATTCTTCAAATCTTGCTCGATGTGCATTGATTGCATTTTCAATCATAGCGAAGAAATCTTCTAACCAGAATAAGATGCATGCATAGATAAGTATAAATAGTTTTTTCATTCATCATCTTCTTTCTCTGGTTCTTCTGGAAATGTAACCTTGACTTTTCCCAGTCTCCACATGATATAATATATCACTGTACCAATTGTATATATAACCCATATCATAGGCAATACATGCATCATCCAGTAGTCAAGAATTACTTCTCCGTTCATCATATATCTCCGTAAATGGTACGCCGAGTGGGTTTCGAACCCACGCTAACCGCATTAAAAGTGCGGGACTTTACCAACTAAGTTACCGGCGCATATCATTTATCCTTTATTCTTGTTTAGATTTAAAACTTCTGACATCGATTCAAATCCTTGTCTTTCAATATGATCTTTTAAATCCATAGTAAGAGCTTTTGCTAGCACATTAGCTCCTTCATATGATTTATCACCAGGTACACAATTCAAACTATGATCAAGGCGGATGGCAGTGCTCAAAGAACAACCATCCCCTTGATCATCACCTATGAATCTAACATAACCAGGCATCACAAACCACATCCCAGAATAAGATCCATGATTTCGATACATCAATACATCAATACTATCAATATCCTTATATTCAGAAATAGGTTCTAAAATTTCTTTAAACCTATTATTTTTCCATTCTAGGTCATTGAATGTAAGTTCACCATTTTTATAGCCATAATCACGGTTAGTACCATCACAGCTACAATTAATACCTGCTAAATTAATAGATTGACCTAGTGCAATAATTAATCGATCATCCAAATCTAAAGATTCCTTCAAATCATGTAACATAACAGAAACTTCACATTTTACTATTGGATTTTTAACCTCTCTTAAGAACCTCAATAAAGCACCTTCCGATATCTTTATTGAGCCGCTTAAGAAACATGGCCACCCCATTATCCTAATCCTATATTATCTAAATTTCCATTTTTCTTTTGAAAGTTCTTACCATCTTCAAATGCAGCTTGTAGTTTAGATTCAATCACTCGACGAACTTGATCTTTATCTTCATTCATATTTGCATATTTCTCAGCTGACGTTAAAATTTCCGCCACCTCAGTATCAACATTATATTTTACCTCTATTTCAATTCGTGCCATAGTTAAACTCCCTTGTTACGTACTCACACCGGACCTCCTAATTAATAATTAATTAGCCCTTAACCCTAATTTAACGACTAACTAATAATATATCAATTGTATGTTTCATTTGAAGACGCAGAAGATTCATAATCCATTTCTTCTAATTAATCTAATTTCCTTTATATAAAATTGGCACGACGAGCAGGATTTGAACCTACAACCTACTGGTTTGGAATCAGTGGCTCTGCCAGATTGAGCTATCGCCGTATACTTATAAATTTTAATTACCTCTTAAAAAATGGTACACCCGACAGGATTCAAACCTGCGACAGCCGCGTTAGAAGTGCGGGGCTCTATTCAACTGAGCTACGGGTGCATTATAGAAACCATTAAATTAAAAATATAAGAACTTCTCTTCTCAATAATTAATATATATTGTAGACACTATCCATTATTGGAACTTGCGGTTCTTCATCTCTACAGAAACTTCTGTTCTTAATTTTTGAATGCAAGGATGTTTTATCTTACCCATCCTAAATCCACTACCAGTAAGGTAGTTCATCATTATTCGAAGTTTATCTTCAGATGCTTTACTGACTGGTCCAAGCCATTCTCTTAACTGAGAACAACACCATTCAGGTTTTTCTTTCCAATTACCCACTAGTTTCTCACGAACGGCTTGCCAATCTTTTCGTTTTACGATTTCTTGTATCGGTTTCTTTTTTTCTGGCATCTCACTTCTCTACTATTACCAACCCTAACATTAACTGTTTATCAAATTGTTTCCATCTTAATAGAGCAAAACCATGCTTTCCCCAATTAGGTCCCCAACTATTCTGAATGTATACGCCTTCATCATTATAACCACAAAGTAGTACAGCGTGTCCACCAATAGCTTTAGCTTTAGATCCTAGATTAGCAATTCTACCTTTAGCATCTACATAATTCCACTCATTAGTAATTGCAAATCCAACAGTACAAATACCATGTTCATGTAGAGCATATTTGATATTATTTCTTGTTGGTGGAACATGACGACCTTTACCTGTGATTAACCCAAGGCTGATGGCACCCTTAGCTGCTGCTGATAGAGTTGTCCCTTCCGCAGTAGATCCATCGAATTTCTTCGCTTCAGCATAAATCTTATCACCATTCACTTGCTTCGGGTAATGTAAAGCTTTCCAGTTTTTATATTCTATATATCCAGCTGTACTATAACCAGCACAATGAGGAGTCTGTCCTTGGTTGCTGCTTGATAAACACATATCTCGATTATCAATCTTCCGAGGTGCAATGAATTTTGGATGAGCCGTTAAAGTTTTTGGTCCAGACAAAGGAAGATATTCACGAATAAGATCCCCAGCGACATAATTTGTTTTCTTACAGAATAATGTTGATAACATAATATGATCCTTTATTTTAATCAGATACTATAATAGATATATTGGTTGAAATATTATTCGTTTCGACGTATGGTGGTGTAAAATCTGAAAAGTCACTATTATCCATAAGTGGCGGTCTCAGGTCTGGATCAGTTATGCATCCAGCTATACATACACAAAATATCGCAACCAGTAATAATCTCATAATATACCCTTTTTAGTTTGTTCTGATTTATAAAGTATCAGTACACAGATATTAAACTCCTTTAAAAAAGATCCCGCAAGGCATCAGATGGGGGAAAATGATGAACCCTTTTGTTGACAGCTGCGACGGGAAGACGCAGATAAGTACAATGGTGGACCCGACAGGAATCAAACCTGCATATCCTCGGTGCAAACGAGGTACTAGATCAGTATCAGCTACGAGCCCTATTTAATTTTTATTCATCTTTAAATGGTTGAAAAACATTCGTTCACGATATACTAAGGATATAATTCTTTTATCAATAGTTGTTTAACAATATCAGTTCCCTCATATGTACCAAGAAATTTCTCAGGAATATTATTATTAACAAATGCCTGATGTCCATTAGCACATGTTATCCCACCAAGAAATTTACATGCTCTATACCAAAAATCGTCATGAGATTCCGGTATATTGGGTTCTACATATACACTATCATTTCTGATATTCCATTTTTCTTCTCCCCAACCAGTTCTTCTAAGAACAATTTTAGTATATCCTAAGTCCTGGCATGTAGCAGTAAACTTAAGAACATCCTCTAGTGTTGCTTTACCGTTCATATTAACTTCCTTTATCAATCTATGCGTTATCGATCATTTTACTTTGTGTGAGATCTAAAGTCAAACCGATATCTGTTAATGAGTCAACTGCAATATTGACATCTCTACGAGGAACACCGAAACATGTATTATCAGTTATATCCATCGCAATCCAACCCAGTGGGGTGGTCAGTAAAACATAAACATCTTTATCTGAACTGATGTATAAATTACCACTTTTTGGCATAACGTATCTCCTTTATGAAATGGTGTGGGACCTAGGACTCGAACCTAGATGACTGATCGCGCACATCAGCTTCGGCCAATTAAATATAATCCCACATTTTAAAAAATAGAGAATGAATAGGTGTCGATCCTATACCCACTAGTTACCAGGTTTACGAATGGATTCGAACCAAACCTCGCCGGAGCATTCTCTATACAAAATGGTGGTGAGTGATGGAGTCGAACCACCCGAGCCCTAAGACAAGTGATTTACAGTCACTGCTGCTACCTCTACAGTATAACTCACCATTAAATTTATCGTTTCATTTCTTGTTCAAATTCTTTCAATCTTGCTTCATCTTTAGGTTTCCACCTATTTGCACCATTCATTTTATGGGGCTTACACATCGCACAAGATTTCAACTTCTTTTTATATCTCTTTCTCATAAGTATTTATTCCTCTGAAAAAACATATCAATCATAAGATTTACACTCTCTTCATGATAACATCTCCCGAACTACTGTTGCTACGTCTTTACCATCCACAGACATACCGTCCTTCTTTAGTTGACCCATAGCCAACCCAATAGCTTGACCAATTGATTTGGCGGTACCCAACTCGTCTATGATGGTATTCCTAAGGTGATCATTAATTTCACCTACAGACATCGTAGCTGGAATGAATTGTTCATAGACTAGAATTTCATCATGCATCTGATTTGTTGCATCACTACCATGCTTATGTAATTCAGATATACATTCTTCAACACCAACCTTGAATTTCTTAAATACTTTTATAGCATCTTCATCAGTGAACTTTTTAGTGTTCCTGCTTCTGATTAACTCAATTTCACCATATACCGTTTTGAGGGTATTCATCTCTTGCGGTAAATTTTGTTTTTGACATTCTCTAATTCTTGCAATTAATTGGTTAATTACACTTGACATTATTCCCCTTTTAGTTAGTCAACCATTCTTCAACAAATCCAGGATTATTCTTCAAAACTTCAGATAATACCAATACTGCTTCTTTATACCAATGTTGAACTGGTTTGAATTCTCTATCCTCTGATCCATTATAAAGAACCAAACAATGATCATCAATTCCAATAACTGATTGACCACCATATTCATCTGCCAAGGTAATCAGTGGAGCACCTCTACTTTCAGAATCCCATGTATTTGGTGTGTTAGTTACTACTTTATACATCTATATCTCCTTTAACTAATTGTTCTTTTTTGATTTTCGATAATTTCTTAATCTTACATTCAAGTTTGGATGCAATACTTCTATTCTCAACTTTAGTCGACCATTGAAGTATTACAGGTAACCCATGAGCTTTGCATGATTTAGAACCTTTACCAGAATTATGGGTTTTGATTCTATTTTCTATATTGGTGGTTATCCCCGTATATAGAGCATTATTGGTACATCTTACAATATATACAAACCATGGATTTTTCATTAACTCCTTTTCAAAATTGGTACGGATAACAGGAGTCGAACCCGTATAACTCGGTTCGTAGCCGAGTACTCTATCCATTGAGCTATACCCGCATGGTTGCAGAGGAAGGACTCGAACCCACCTTCATCGCCACGTGTTGATAAACTACCAATGCACTCTGTACTATATAACAAGTTTGCTTTTACTATTTCCCCATTTAAAAATAGACCGCCAAGCCACATCCTCGGATAACATAGCGCCCTCATACCACCATGCGGTGATATCCTTACCTAAAACGAGACCTGTATGGCTTGTGAAACGGTCTATTTTTTTGTTCTAATCTTGTGGAGTAACATCTTCTACACCATCCAGCCCCGTATCGTCTTTTGCTTTCATCAATTCATGATATAGATGATAGTTCTCTATTTGTCTTGCCAGATCTTTTAATGTTATTGCATCTCCCTCATTATTGGTAATCAAACAATGTTGATCCCTAGTATCGATCCTCAATGTAATATACTTACATCTGCTATTTCTTGACCACCACCATCTGGGATCTTTGATTATATTTAATACATCAGTGACAGATTCCCATTTATTAGATTTTGTATTAGCCATCAAATATCCCCTTCAAACCAGGTATATCTTCAACCTGATCTTGTGTTAATCCATAATCCCACGGTCCAAAATGTAATGTTTTATTTATAACATCTCTATCCTCTGGTCTTGGTACCAATGTTTTTCCGATCACAGTGTTAAATGATGTAGCATTATCATAAACATCATGCACGATCCCATATTTGGTAAGGGTAAATCTTCCTGCTGAAATTACCTAAGTTGGGTCATATACTAAACAATGCACTATATCTGTGGGGAATATAATAGCTTGTTCACCATGTGCTGTCATAACAACAACATATTTCATCTCTTTATGTCTATGGTTCGGTTCGGTCATAATACCTCCAAAAACGTTGGTCCAATCTCTTTCCAATATTCTTCTTCTGTATATCGTACACCCATTATATGAAAAAGTTGTTTTTCATTTTTCATATCAACAGATGGAATTCTTTCTTGTTCATAATACATTATACCTGTTTTTGGTACTTATTTAATATATCCCTATACCATTGTATTAAATTATGATATTCATGGAATCTAATAACCTCCAATTTTCTTGGAAAATGTTCCCATTTAGCATGATCCTTTTTTGTTTCATACCCCTTAACTTCCACAAATAAATCAAAACATGGGAGATAAAAATCTGGATAATATTTATGCAGTTCATCTTTAAAAATATAATCAAATGACTGCGGAGTCCTATCCCATAAAATTGAATGTTGGTCGAAGAATTTAGCAATATTCACTTCCCATGAACCATGTAAATAACATCTAGTACCATCAAGTTTATCATACCATGATCCCTTACAGATCCCACCTGGTCGGGGTGTCCTCTGTCTACCCTCAATAACACATTTTCTCATAGAAATTTTATGTTTGTCTTTTCTCTCTTCAGACCATTTCAATCCTGTCATACTAATTGATCGTTTATTAAGTGTTGTTGTACGCGATGGGTTTTTTTCGCATAATGTTGAATGTCCACCGAGTACATGACAATTATCAAATTTCAATCCACAGAATTTACATTCGAATGATCCCACTAAATCCAATCTAGGTTCAAGATTGAACTTTTTAAAACCATCTCTATGAAAATTAATTCGATTTTTATTATCCGGACATCTTATTTGATGCTGCACCAATGAATTTAAATTTTTACATATTTTATTACAAAATTCACAATTATACATGATATCTCCGATACTTTGGTAGGTGTGATAGGGATTGAACCTATGACCTGAATCTTATAAGGATTCTGCTCTAACCAACTGAGCTACACACCCCCCTTTAATTTTATTCGGAAAATATCATGTTGAACGCTCTGACCAACTGAGCTAAAGGCCCCACGATTACTTTTTAATTTATTCGTTCTGTACTCGAACCAATGTTCCCTTAACTCGTTTTACCACTTCGACTTTATATCTTGGGGTAAACGAATCATTTTTTGTATATTTTGTACCTCGTACTAATACCAAACCTTGATTAATAGAATTTACAATATCATTAGGTTTATCACTAGTTTTCCATGTTGTAACCTTATGGTTTCTACCACCATAACGAATACCAAATGTTTTCGTCCAATTTATCATACGGTCTACTGGATCAATGATTACATATTTAAATCTATTACGTGCAACTTTACATGATCGAACCTTGGGACTATAATGTACGACAAGACTCATTGGTTGATTATTTGAACTTCGATATAAATTAGGTTTAAATTGACGAAGCTCCACACGACTAACAAAGTCAAACCGTCTCATCATAGATCTCTGTATCTTATCAATGAGCCTCGATGTAACATCTTCTTTCTTAAATGTGATATTGTAAAATTTGACATTACTGACTGTCTTTAGATTATTTGAATATCTACGATACCATTCCATTCCAATAGATTGCAAATAACTTGCAACCAATATATTATATGGCAGTAATGATTTCTTTTTCAATTTAAACTCCTTTGGTGGGCGAGGGTGGATTTGAACCACCGACTCCAAAATTATCAGTTTTGTGCTCTAACCCCTGAGCTACACGCCCCCATTTACTTTTATTCTATTTACAACCGAGGATATACAAAGCCATCAAATATTTATCCCTCAAACAACAAGGTTCTAAACTTTGAAGGTTATCCTTTATGTCCAAAATCTTTACCTTTGTAGCAAGGGCATCTAACTTAACTCTCAATATAAAATCAAGATACCGTTCATCTATTTTCTTACTTAGAATCACAACTCTGTATACAACCTCGTGAGGTACACCAGGTTCTAATAAACGTTCTTTGGTTATATCGGTATCTTCGATTGTATCATGTAACCATCATATAGCTTCAGTAATGTATGAATCAGCATTACCAGCCATTCGTTCGGGATGTATAATATATGGTTTGCCCTTATCCTCACCACGATTCCTAATTTGTCCTTCGTGTGATTTTCTTCCGATTTTTTCACATAAATCAACTATGTGCATCTCGTCGGTTTCACTCATCATACTATCATTTCCTCTTCTTATACCATCCACAATTCAAACATCTATCAAATACTTTATGTTCATCATGAACTAATTCAGTTCCGCACTCAGGACACCCCATATCACCACCTATATCTTCTACCCAATCTTCGGTTTCAATTCGTTCCATTTCATCGCCACAAATTGCCATTCTCTGTTTCTGGAATTTCTTACTTGGCATCAAAAACTCCCATGTTTAGTGTGCATCAATCTATCTAATTTCTTATAACAAGTATTAATACATAAAGGGTTGCCGTACCTACCCATCGGCATCCGCCCAACAGTCGGGTGGTCATAACCAAAAGCGTCCATTATCTCTTCGCTAAAGTTGATTTTAAAATATTCTCTACAAATACCATAATTACCACAGAAAGAACATTCAGTTTCATATATCGGTCCTTGCGTTTCCCAGTTAATAACTTTCTGATTACTTCCTACTGTCACTGGACATTTATCACCATACGGGTTTAATTCAATATCACTATGTCCACTTTCAAATGTCAAAACTTCTGTTATGTTACCATCTTTATCTAATGATACTAATGAATATTTATTCATAAACTCCTTTGGTACTGAGAGAGGGAGTCGAACCCTCACGATATTGCTACCGCTGGATTTTGAATCCAGTGCGTCTTCCGTTCCGCCACCCCAGCTTAACCTATCTCCATAACTTCAAAAATTTAAAGAATCTGGGCCAGTTTTCTTGGTTTTTAGGTCTAAACACAATTGAGATTTCTTCATCATCTAACGCACATTCAGTCATTATTTGATGGTCAATATCATAGGTCTTTGATTTCTCAAATTCTTCATCAGATACTATACAAAGTACCTTACGGAATGAATTCTTTGCCCAATACTCAAAATCAGGTTCCATGCCCCAATTTCTACCAGCGGCAGAAGCAGCATGTGCAACACTCAGAATAGCATGACCAAGATCTTTTTCTATCATGGTCTCTCTAACCAATATATACATTTTACTTGCCATGACAATTCCTTTTAATTGGTGGGTGCACTCAGGATCGAACTGAAATAGTCGGTGCTTCAAACCGATGCAATGACCACGTTTGCTATACACCCATCGTTACTTTATATTTATTCTGGTTCGTTTCAAAAAAGAAAGGAAACTTATCTTGTTGTTCATCTGTCTTAGTTAGATTCTCTTTTATATTCCGAGATTCTTCTATGGCAGCTATTATATCAGAACATTTCCTATCAACTTTAACATCACCATACGGATATGAATTCACCCAATCTTTGGGTATACTCTCCCTATCTGTCACAATGGATACACTAATATCCTTATCTAATGCAGTAATAGAAGAAACATGATCCTCTACGTGAGTGGACAACTCAGATAGAATATTCATATAACCCGTATCACACATTAACATCATTGTTGTGCTAATATCAACTCGGATTAATTGGGGTTTATTCATGATGAGTGTGGAATCAACACAGTATCCCCATCAATAGTATATTCTTTCTTCTCTCTCAAAACATCTAAAATAATACTACCTGGTAGATTTTCCCATGCTGACATCCCTTCAATAGCAGTCAACTTCTGGGCGCTATCACCACATTTATACGCAGAGATGAAAAATTTAACCATTCCTGGAGCATTAATAGCACTGCTACTTTTCATTATAAAAACATCAGACATCTTAAATTCCTTTATTTTGGACGTGTAAAAAAGGGACGTAGGATTAACCTATCCTACGTCCCACAAGTATTTACATTTTCAGTGTAATTTTATCTACCATATTTTTACGAGCATATAACTTCATATTGAATCTCCCACATTCTACCACTGAATTACTCGATCATTAAGACACCATACTCTAAATAAGACTATGGGTTCTTGGTGATCGAGGCGAGGATCGAACTCGCGACGAAGGATTTAAGTTTCGAGTTATATACCATACTTTTTTAAGGTAAACATGTATAAGGCTGATTGGGCAATACGATAACGATAAATCACAACATTAGCACATGGCTAACTGTTGCTTTATAACGATAAAGATAAAGATAAAGCTACCCAATAAATTTATATATTAATCCATTACTCCATCAAGAACGAAGTCACGGATCTTTTGTCCAACATGAATATCTTGAACTTCAGTAGTGTTTGCACGCTGCCGAGCTTGTTTGATAGCCTGTGAAAGAATATCAACACGTCCAAGTAACTGAGATTTCTCTGCAGTAGTCATCATACCTGACCAATGAGTGGTCAAATATTTACCAATATTGATCGTTTCATTCCACCGATCGATTTCTGCCCGATGTTCCTTTGTTGCTTCATACACAACTTTGGACTTCGGAATTTTTGCAGTCTTGAATGTTTCCTGAGGAGCCTCTAACTTCCATACATGATCCTCATCAGTCACATCCTTAACCCAATTCATCCCAGCATCAAGAGTTGGAATATTTACCAACACCTCACGGATCTGACGAATTTTCGATTCAAGACCAAGAAGAGTCGTGGAAGGAACATCTGAAATCAGTACCTTTCCATTAATCTCAACATTAGCCCGAGCTTCTTGATTCGTTCGATCCTTCTGAGCAACTGCATCCAAATAAGGAATTACATGACTGAACATATAATCAATCTTTGAATTAACAGTAGTATCCCGTCGATGACTTTCTTCGAAGGATTCATTCGTCTTCTCATTATCATCAAACGGTACATACTTCTTAACAAACCCCATAAACAGATTTGCTTTGTCTTTTAGAGTCTTGAGAGTCTCCTGTAGGATCTTCTTATAAGCTCCTTCGAGTTCTCCCTCCACCGCTAGAGTTTCGTGTAGTTTCGCCATTTTAATTACTCCTTTACCTTTATTCACGTTTAGTTTAGTCGATATCATTTACTTCATACAGGAATCTAGTATCCGGCTGAAGTGCACGATTAACACTTGTGCTTTGGATGAATACGTCGATAGATTCCATAATGTCTCCTTTTACTTTTCAACTTCCTTTGGGGCGATAGACGAGAATCGAACTCGCGTACGTAAGCCCACAACCTACTGCTCTACCACTGAGCTACTACCGCCATCGTTTTAACTTAGATACTAGATTTAGACATATAATTAGTATTCGACAGACTCCATTGGTGCTTCCATGCCCAATTATCATCAACATAATTAGAATACTCTTCTTGATTAATAGTCACAATATCATTAACTTCCATCTCAAGCATACCAATTGCTCGATCATAATCAGAAGTATGATCATCGGGCATCGGAAGGTGAATACCAGGTATTTTACCTTCTTTTGATTCAGCAACTTCAATAGCTTCTTTAAGCTTATCCATTGCATCAATATAATAACCGTCAACTGCCTTTAAAAAATCAGAGGCATGTTTATCACGGTTCTTCTTAAGAATATCAAGAAGTTTACTTTTGTTTACTGATACGTCTTTCATTTATAACCCTTTGTAGTTGGTAGCTCAGGTGGGATTCAAACCCACACGCCTCGCGGCACAAGGTCCTAAACCTTGCGTGTATATCAATTTCACCACTGAGCCTCAAAATGGAATTGTCGAATCCACACCTCTTAAAATCAGTCATATAGACCTTAGTAAGCTACCGGAGATTAGGGTATTTCTACCAGGAAGTGCTTTTTGAATGCTCCGCCGACAATATCTTATATAGTTTATTTATTCAGGTTTTTCTACAGGAGCCGTATCAGCAACTTCTTCAACTGGTTCGGGCTTTGGTGGATTTTCTTGTTCCACATCTGTTACTATATCACCTGCTTCTGGTGGATTTAGTTGTCCATCGGCATCAGTAGTATCATCAACTTTGGGTTCCACTGGTGTTTCTACTGGTTCTTCTGATAGAGTTGCCCCTTCATTCAGAACTGGTGCTTGAGTATCAACCACAGGTTCCACTAGTGTTTCTGTAACTTCAGCCTTTGGTTCAAGAGCAGCCTTAGCATCATTTTGCATCGCTACAATCCGTTCCTGTGCTTTTGCCATCACCATTTCACCAAACTTCAATGCTTCATCTGGGCGAAATGCAATCCATGGAACTGGTTTACCAAATGCCACGACAATATTACCAGTAGTTTCATCTGTACCAATCCCAATCCGCAAACCAGTATCTTCTTTATCTGGCTGGTCTGAAGTCTCTACTTCTGTTATTTTTGGTTCTTCTGTGTTCACTTCTGTCGTTCCTGCGTCTTCTGTTCCTACTGTCATTCTAGTTCTCCGTTAGTTTTTGTTTAACTTCCTTTTGACATTACAATGGTACGGGTGAGGAGAATCGAACTCCTATGACTAGATTGGAAATCTAGGATTCTACCATTAAATTACACCCGCAATTTATCTTTTATTCATTTGTTTTGGTAAGAACATCTACAACTTCAACATCCTTACCAGCAACGTCACATGTAATACCCAATTTATTAGTATCACCACCCATCTTTTGAATCCACTCAACTGCTATTTTCCTTAGCTTATCATTGAGTTGTTTCTCTACCCTATATTCCTTCCTTAGTTCCTCTTCGAATTTATTAGGATTAAGCGGAATGGCTCCATTTTCATATCCACTCACCTTGGCATGCACCATTCTGTACTCTGTACATTCTGGTACATTTGCAATGAATGAATCCCACTCATTTTTACATTTGGTGCACATGTCCAAAGTTACACTACCAAGTAATCTGTAATTACGAGGAGCTGTTGCACCACATCTATCACATCTAACTTCGCCCGTTCTTTGTTCCAGTAACGTCATAAAGTAACTCTTCACGCTCTGAATTTTTGTATCTGTTTCAGCACTATACTTCCGCAATCCCCCATCAAGATGGTCAAACCATGTCTTAATAAGAAACGCAAGCATAACAATAAATACAGCCATCAACAAACTAAAACCCACCATCATGTTCTGCATAATACCATTAACCTTTTCTTTGACATAATAGACTCCATTCGTTCCAGTTTGCGTCACAGATATCTTTTGCATCTTTTAATCCGCATCCACATTCTCCACGAATCATTTTAATAACTGAGATCTTCTTACCCTGTTTAACAGCTTGGAATAGATTTATTCCGTATGAGCTATCTTCCCACCCAGCATATATCTTATACCTATCCAAACCTCCCATCGTACAACGATTCGGGAGAAGTTGTCCTAGCTTTGCTGATTTTCCATCATCAAGATATACATAGTTTCTTGTAATCTTTTGAATCGCAATACCTGCCAATTGGCACATATTGATTAGATCTTCATGAGTGATTCGTTTCATTTTAACTTCCTTTAATTCAAACTAATGGTACCCCGACGGGAAGTTGAATCCCGCTTACCAGATTGAAAATCTGGGGTCCTAACCGATAGACGACCGGGGCTTTACTTTACTAATATCTATAATCCGAATCACCATTCTCAAAAACCTGAGAAGGTTCAGCATCGAGTTTCCACATGCCTAGGTGACGAGAATTTCTTTTTACAAAATACCTATGTTTTGGATGGTTATAAAAAGACTTCGATACATCTCGTGTCCAACCAAAATCAGCTACACATAGTAAATGAGTTGGGTCAAGCATAAGTATAATACCTTCAACTGTCTTCTTAGAAGCTTCCATATCAAACATTGACCACAGATTATTATATAAAATCTGAGCTCTTTCATTTGTTGAACCTCGTAGATAATTGAATTTCGAATCATCTAACTTGGTCAATATTTGTAGTTTTTTCATTATCTCAAAAATGGCTCGCGAGGCTGGATTCGGACCAGCAACAACCTGATTAACAGTCAGGGATTCTACCATTGAACTACCCGCGAAATATATCTTAAAGAACAATTCTCTAAGTACTATTTTTTTGTTCTATTTAAATCTGATCTATTCTGTATCAGTGAATACAGTACACATCTCATCGTTTCGCCAATATTCAACTTTGGCTTCATCAACATTAATGATCAATTTACCATATGTATGATGGTGCACACATACTCCATCATTTTCTGGATCAACATTGAATCGAAATCTATCACCAGGAACTAATGAACTAACCTTTATTAATGTCCCCTTTAATTCAACCATATCTATTCTTCTTCAGCCTTAGAAAGATCAACATCTTTAGGCAAGTATCCACCCAGACGGGATTCACGAACCTTTTTAGTTTCATTCCGGTTTTTATCAGCCATCTTATAATGAACCGTTGTATGGAACTCTTCAGTGATATAAGGACCGTCATCATCCCTACATACAACGACAGGTTCATCTTCGTTATTTCTCTTCTTGGTGAGCTTCTCAGTGAGAACTTTATCAATCATAGATTCATGTGATCCATGAGTACTAGGGTAAACACCTGCTTTAACCTTCTTCTTCTGTGCTACTGGAGCTGTATAATTAGCCATAACATTTCCTTTTCTTCTATTAAATAACAATTACTTCAATGAACGTTGCCAATCTGATTTTGTACAAAATCGCCAACCTTCTTTTTTGACTAACTTATTAGCTTCATCCTTTGAAACTCTACGATATTCCTCACCTTTATATATACATTTCGCCACTTCCTAAATCCCCCCATTCATAGCTGATACAAGTGATACATAAAAAATCATTACAAGACACCATACCACAATTGCAGAATATAATTGTTTCCAACTAGTGCCAAAATACATCTTACTAATTGCTACACATTTATGCATTGGTGAAATCAAATATGCGCAAAATTCAATAGTAAAGAATAGCAGGAAATATTCCATGCCAAATATAGAAACCATTATAACAACAATTCCAGCAAATTTAGATGATGACCCCATCATAAATGCAGCAATGAATGATGCTATTATTGCACCATAAATAGAAGCTGGATGTGATAACAACAATGGTCTAACATCATTAATATATTGGACACCAAGAATTGAAAAACAATTCGCAGCAGCTATTATCAATGCAACGAAGAAAATTAAATTTATATTAACATAACCTAAAATCTTTGATATCTTAGTTTTTGTATATACCATATAATAAATAGGTAATATTCCAAATACAATCCATGGTTTAATACCAACAACCATCAAACCAATTGTGATAATCAAAGGTATTACCGTAAATAATATTGATCGTTTCTTTTTCTGTGCCTTTATTTCAATAACAATATCATCTTCCTTAGTAAAGAAGAATATATAAGTATATATCCAAGTCATTGAAATTATCAACAACGGTAGTGTTATTTTGAATATCTCAAGATAAGACAAACCAAGAGCTGCCATTGGTATAATTATTGTCTTTTCCAATGGTGACCACAAATAATAATGATGTGTAGACAAATAACCTATAACTCCGTATTTCTGTCTAGATGCCCCAGTCTTAGGTGCAATGGTATCCAATACCCCTGACGATACTACAACCCTCCCTGGTATAGGTAGAACTCCAGAGATGCTCGATATGAGAAATATCAGTGACCTCTTTGACTTAACTTTAGTTGTGAGCCATATATAAATGGGAGTAAATAATTCGTTGTCTTTTATTACCCCTACCGATATCATGACACCAATCAAATATAAAAGATATTGCTGATTATTGAATAGCAAATCAATCATTACTTTATATTCCTTAGTAGCTCTTGAATATTATCAGGTAGTGTATTTGTATCTACTCTCATAATCCGTTTAGGAAATTGTAGTGTCCCCTTGCGACATAGACTAGGTTCGTTATGATCCCAGTCATCATCAACACCTTGGACAGTAATTCTCCATGGTGATAGATAATCATTATCGATGGTTTTCTTTATAATCTTTAATACCTTACCAATTCGAAGACCAGCACATCTACCTAACGCGTGACCATATATGATACAGTCCCCAACTCCTACTTCCTGACCTAATTTATCCGTAAAGCTATCAGTTATCATTGTTAAAGTTCCTTTTCGTCAATTTCTATTTATGAGTTTAAATGGTCGAGATGCTGAGATTTGAACTCAGGATTTCTTGCCCCCAAAGCAAGCGACTTACCAGGCTAGCCTACATCTCGTAAAAGCGAAAACCCCAAAGAATGACCCGAAAAGTTATTCGATGGGGGGCAAATATTAATCATATAGATTAATCAACTACCCCATATAGGTAGGGAGTCGTAATATCAAAACTTGCCACGGTTAAGATATAGGGCGAAAGGTTTCATACTTTCGCCTCCACCACTTGCATTTAAGGGCTAATGCAAGAAACCAAATATAAATAACCTTGTCAACCTTTTAATGATAGGTAGCTCCACCCTATCTCCGTCTACTAAATCTCGGTCTGGCCAATATTTCAGGCATTTCATTAGTATAGATATCATCGGAGTATGTAGTATTCTCGACAAGTAACATGGTGGCGGAAATAGGACTTGAACCTATAACCGACTGATTATGATTCAGTTGCTCTACCAATTGAGCTACACCGCCAAAGACTGGAGTCGCCTAAATAAGACGGATCCGAAAACTCTTTGTACACATGGTACATGAGATAAATTGGTAGCGGGGGTCAGATTTGAACTGACGTTCTTTAGGTTATGAGCCTAGTGAGATACCGAGCTTCTCCACCCCGCACCATTTATCTTTTATTCAATATATAATAGAAGTTGTCTTACTGACTCTTCCAAATCTACTCTTGTCCCAATATTTAGTATTGTATGATCAGCCATAATAGCTTTTAGATATGGTGGATCTTGTCGTTCCATCATAACTTCTGATTCATGTGTACTTAATCCTCTTTCTATCAATCTTTGTAATTGTATGCTCTTCTCTGCATATACGAAAGCTATACTGTCAAACATCCAACCAAGATTAGCTTCATATAGGAGTGGGACTTCAATGAATGTTCTAGCATCACTCATCTGGGAACGAATAACTACATCAGCCAATTCATGTTCAATTCTATAAGCAAGAAGTTCATCTAGTGCATTGAAATCCTCAACATTATCACATACAACTTTTCTCAATTTAGATTTATCAAGATCGTTAACATGAATATCATCAAAGATATTATCACCAAAAAGAACCCGTAGCTGTACCTTTATAATTTCATCTCGAAAAATATCATTTACTATATCATCACAATCAAGTACTTTGAAACCATAACCCCCTGATTAGTTTACCTACTGTACTCTTACCAGAAGCTATTCCGCCAGTTAGTGCAATTACCATTCCATCAACTCCTCATTTTTTTCTGTATGAGCAACTGTACCATCAGGCCAAACAATAAAGGTTTCTCGACCTTTAGCTCTAGCATAACGAATAGTCGCCCATGTCCCACTTCTTATTTCTTCATTCATTGTTTTCGGACAACCAATTAATACATCAGTCTCATTCACAATATTATGATTACGATCAATATAATATGCAGGCTTCCGCCACTCATCAACAGATGTCCAAGCTCTTTTTTTCTCATCCAGTGGTGGGTGTCCAACTCGTTTACAACCATTATATCTATTATTACCGAGCACGATTGCATTAGCCTGTATATCACCACCAACACAATCACCTTGATGAAATTCTACCATATTGTCATCTTCTCTATCATCAAGAACTTCGAATAATTTTGCCACTGCTAATTTTTGAATATCTGTCAACCCGTGCTGTGTTCCAGTAAATCCAATTTTCATTTTTTCCCCATCAATATATCTACTTGTTCTTTTAATAAAGCATCCGGCCACAATTTAAGATAAGTATACAAAATACAACATAACGATATTAAAAATAAAGGTATAACTAGCCACCAATGAAACCATGTTAATAACATGGTATTAAACCATGATGTTAATATAGTTAATACAATAGTTAGTATCTTTACCCACATACACCGTCTTCTCATTGATTCAAGACGATTTTTATGTTTGTCATATAAACTTGACAATTCTGATTCACTATGATGTATGAAACACGAAATCATTTTCGATCAGCCCTCATATCATGAATCTTTTGATTCGTGTTTAAAACTTCCTTTAGCAATCCCGGTTCATAACCTTCTTTCTGAGCCAGTTCCACAATAGCTGATGTATCCTTAGGAAGACATTTTCCAGCGAATGGCCAGTCATTTTCCTGAAACACAGCAGTGTGCATTGGATTGATTCTTGGATCAGCAAGCCATAATTCTCTAGCTTCATTCCAATCAATACCACATGTCTTTGCTATTTCATACATCTCATAGCAATAAGCAATCTTGGTAGCATAAAAAGAATTTTCCATATACTTCACAAATTCAGCAGTTGTAGTATCAGTTTGAATATATCTTTTTACTGGTCCTGTGACTGGTAAGAAATAATCAATCATACTACTAGTATTCTTACTATGCCCACCAAAGATAAAGAATGGTGTCTCTTTTACATCTGTATCAAATGCATACGGAGACCAATAAGTACTCTCACCACAATATTCGGGAGAAAACACTATGGATTTATTATACCGTTCTATTAAACTCTTAGTAGTCCCGACCTCTACAGTTGACTTCAAAAGAATCAATGGAGAATCAATCCAATTAATAACTTCCTCTACAATTGAAATATCACATTCCCCGTTATCTCCCTTTGGGGTTGGTACACATACTACTGCTACATCACATTTGTTAATATCATCTTTTGTTGCTGTACATGGTAAACCATCACTGTATGGATCATATACATGCATTTTATAATGATTAGAAAAGAAATTATAAAATGCTTTGCCAACATAACCATAACCAACGATTCCAATACTCTTTGTCATTTTCATCAATTCCCTATATGATATTTTAATAAGTTGGTACTCCGAGAGGGACTCGAACCCTCACACCCTTACGAATATCAGGGCTTAAACCTGATGCGTCTGCCAATTCCGCCACCGGAGCATATACATACCATACCCACTAGATACATAATCTAACAGGTTTAAATTCCTTTTAGATTAAATCTTGCCCAATAATCGCAATAACTTAATCTTGTACTTAAAACAAAACTTTTGAAATTTTGTTTGTTTTTCTATCTTACCAATAGTCTCTTTCAAAGCCTCATTAAACCACCAATTGAAAACTTCCTCATTAGGGATTTCTTTCCTAGCTTCATCACAAATCTTATTGAACCATACATCATTATCAATATCGAGTTGCATCTGATGCATAGTTATTGGACCGATATCAGTCACCTTAATAGTTGGTAGTGATTCAGTCTTCATAAGATTAATGCCTAGTTGGATCATTAGGATATGCATCAATGTTATCAGTGTATCCGTCACGATCTTCATCATGGATCCATTGATCAGTTGGTTCTACATAAACACACTCATATCTAAAGAATTTAGCAGTGAGTGGTGCTATTGTTCTGATGGTTAAATCAGTACCTTCACCATCAGTATAATATGTATATTCAACGATATCAGTTACACTAATATCACTCATGGTAGCTATATCAAACCCACTACAACTATCTCTCTGTTTTGTAATTACAGAATTTCCCAAATTGAGAATTATATTATCATCCACTGTGACAACATTCTCAAGACCAGGTCCATTCCATTCTATACTAATAACACTTTTAGTGGCTGTTATAAGGGAATTCGAATCAGGAATAGTTGTGGTAGTGTCTTCATCTTCTTCACATCCAATAATAAACATAGATACCATCAGTGTATAAATTAAAAATCTGAATTTCATTGTTTACCTTCTAGCTTGATGGTGTTGGTACTGGTACAGTGGTATCGCCGGTATTAACTGTATTACCATCACCTTCGATATTGATAGTATCACCACCAGATGTAGTAGACTCAGAAGTTGAATCTCTATCACCATCGTCTCCACCGAATGCATTAGCGTTGTCTGCTAATAGGTAAATACCATATCCAGTAAGACCATCAAGAATTGCAGCACCAGCCTGTCGGTATGGATGCTTTACAATAGCTTCAGTATTTAGGATATCTATTCCAAACGTCATACCTTGAAGGTTTCCTGCCCATCTGCTAGTGGTTGGATTTTAATTGCTTGTAATGCTTTCCGTGGGGGAACTCCCATTCTCATAGCATTAATTACATCTGTATCACCAGATGCTAAAATTCGTTCGGTGGCCAATTCAGTTTTAGATGCGTTAATCGACCATACTGATGCACATCCTGTAAACAGAGCCATTACCATTACCATTAATACACTTAATATAATTGCGCGTTTCATTCTTGCTCCTCCTTATTTTAGAGCGTTAACATTTTTAATTTGTTCCAAACAAAGATTATAAAATCTTTTTATTATACCTTTATGTGTCTAACCTCTACTTCCCACCCCTTGGATTCATAGAAATCTTTTCTTCTTTCAGCCGCACTACACATGGCATCACAACCATCATCCACTACATCAATAACAACCGGTTGTTGTTTATTTGGATATGGTCTACATATTCTACCAATAGCTTGTTCTATATTTCCACAGTTGGTAGCCATTATCAAACAATCAAGTTCTGGTCTATCAGTACCATCCCTAGCACTACCATATGTACTAACTACAAATTTCTTAAATAAAGCTTCATCTTGTTTCTTTGCTGATCTAGGTATATAGAAACCAATATCATGTTTTGGTATCTTTCCTTTAGAAATCTCATCCAGGATCTTTATACGATCAGTCAATAAAAGTGAAGTTCTACCGGATTGATATATCTGTTTACATAGACTTCTCATTGTAGGGATATATGTTCTATCATCCTTTGCAGTAAGCATCCTCAAATACTTGCCTTTATCAAATCTAACTCTTGGTTCACCCCTTTGATTTTTCTTTGCATAATCCATCATAATATAATTTCGATGGTCAGCTAAAGCCTTATGATCAAAATGGAACATAATAATCTTTGGGTCCAACGTGCTGCCTGATCCATCTGGGATATATATTGGACCTAGGTGTTTTTCGATTATATCTGTATTACCATCCGATCTCTTCGGAGTTGCACTCAAACCAAAACATTTTTTAACTGGCATATATAAAGATGATAAACTGAATTGTTCAGCTGAAACAGAAGTATGACATTCATCCCACACAGCAACACCAAATCTAGAAGAAGCAAGCAATTCTTCTATATCTTCGATCCGTTTAATCATACTGCACATTGTCTGAACAGTAGCAACTACTATCGGTTTCTTTAAATCTTCCCTGCAACTAGCAGTTGTCAGAAGAGTAATATCATCAGATGTAATTGTTGAATGTTCAAGGAACCTATCAACCCATTGTTTAGCAAGTTTATCCTTATGGACAAATATGATTGCTTTCTTTTTTACTGAACATATAGCACCAATAGCAACTACTGTTTTACCCTCACCTGGTTGCAGACATAAAACACCATGATCATGTTCAACCATCATATCGTGACCAAGTACCTGTAGGTCATTTCTGAATGTTGATTTGAATTCAATGTCTATATCCTCACCAGGATCTAGGGTAGTCACAGTATGATGACCAAGTTTTTCAATATTATAATATCTTGGTACCAACAAATTTCCATCACGAACATCATAGTACTTGATTGTAATCTCAATGTCTGGATCATTATAATCCTGACCCTTACGTTTGAGATCAGCAACTATCTGATTAAAGAATGGTTTATCCTTATAACAGATAGGGACCTTAATACATGATGTTCGTGTGAAATACATTATTCAACAACCGCGGGTTCATATTCCGCATATCCTGTTCGTGTCTCATGTAGACGAACCTTCTCAAGAGCAAATTTCCTTTTTGGAAGTTCCTTATTGAAAACAGCTTCAATCTCATGAAACATAACTTTAGCCATTGCTTCAGCCGTTGGATTAACATGCAATACCAGTAACTTAGAATTATTCATACCGAGAGCATGTAAATATTTCGTCCCGGAATGTTTACTCATGACTAATGCATGATCCCAGTTATCAACATATTCACGTATAACTGAACTGATCTGTCCAAAGTCAACCACCATCCCATTCTCATCCAATTGCTCAGATACAAAATATAATTCAAGATCATAAGTATGACCATGAATACAATCACTACATGAACTACTGAATGCTTTGGTTAATTGGTGAGCCATTTCAAACGTATATTTTTTACGAATCCTGAACATGAAGACCTCCAAAATCAGATTCTTTCAAATCTCGACCTTTAAAATATTTTCCATTTGCTACTTTATTCAAAGCTTCCATGCTTCTAAAGTTTTCTCTTTGTGTTCCCTCATAGAAAACACAATACATAACAGTTTCATTATCCTTCTTCAAACTTTTAGCTATCCATACATCAGAATTTACAGGATGGATCAATTGAATGAAGTTAGTAAAAAGTCCACCGGTTTTAGCATTAGTTGGCGTTGGTAGACTAATACGAGTACTTATTCTCCACCCAAACTTATCTTTATCTAGATGTTTATCATGGTCATCTGAGATAGTGCATTCATCATCATCTCTACATGATGGACACTCAGATGAACATATATCATAATCATACAATATATCAATTCCTGTACCAATTTTTAATTCATATAGTCTACAAAACATTAAGACTCTCCTGCGTATTTTTCATCCCAGATAAAAGTTTCCAAGTTGTTCAACTTTGCTTCATATACTAATTTATCTTCTTGTTCTTTAGCGATATCGACTTGTACTTTTAATAACCTAGAAATATTGTATTTATCAAATAATTCTTTAACCCGAACCATAGGAATACTTGTATCACTACTACAACCCCGTATAATCGCTTCTGGATCATTTGGTGTTGCTTGTAAATGAGTAGGTAATACAACCTTAATCTTTTGGATCAATACCATTTCATCAATCTTTGTTTGAATATCTGAAATAGTAGTATTTAAATATCTTTCAACTACTGATTTATAATTAGCATATACATTCAAAAGCATTTGATCAATAGATACTAACAAAACCTTTCCATCTCTGTCACACATATTACATTCATATGTACTACTTGATATTAATAATTTATTCAATTTCTTTTTTAATTTTTCAATATTACATAACCTAGGTCTAAGAATAGTTAACCTAACACACGTACCAGTCCTTCCAGAACTTTCATCTGTTATACCTATAGATTTATCAACAGATATTTCCTTTGATAGCTTCTTTAATATCGTTGGAAATGTTTTTCCGTTTGGTAGTGATGTAATAGCTATTGATTGTTTACCAAACGTTTCATAATTACCTTTATAAATTAATTGAGCTTCTCCAGTAGTCAATAATCTTCTAAATTCTGGATCCTTGGACAATGATGTTGCATTTGATAAAGGTTTAATCAATGGTTCAGATTGCCTATACCCCAATAACCACTTTAATCGTTTAGTTAAATCAGACTTTGTATATGATGGAATGACGGTTCTGCTACCAAATCCAATACCCTGACAATCATTTGCAGAAATTAAACAAAACGGAAATTTAGCAGCAAGAAATACTGGTTCACTATCCATTTCCAGTTCTTCAAAGTCTACATATTTAATGAATTCAAATGACATATTGAGAATTTCTTTAGAGCACCTAATCTCGGTATATCTTGATGCAGCTGCTGGACATTCAACAATACCAATATTACTACCCCAATTTCCTTGTCCCTCAGCCAATTTTGAAGAGACCATAGAGACCATAGTCCCATATACCGATGCATCACTATGTGGGTGATAATTCCCTATACAATGTCCTGCCACCTTTGCCGATTTAGTGAACTGTTCTCTAGCTTTTTCATATAATGAATATAATATTCGTCTCTCAACAATCTTTAATCCATCTTGTAATAATGGAAAAGATCTAAATTTATTTATATATTGTCCATATTCTTTATATAATTCAGGCACCTGTCGTTTCATAAAATATCTCTCTAAGTATTAATGACTGATCCATAATATTTTCACCAGATTTCACACAATCTCTAAGTGTTCCCACTGGTAAGAATTTATACTTAGCTTGAAGTACTTCTAATACTTTTTCCTTTGATCCCGTCATTATCGTTGATTCTTACCCTATTAACTCTCGCTTCTTTTCAGCGCTAATCATTAACTCATATATTTCATCTGCATTATCGGGGAAAGTCACTTCATCCAATCTACGTTGATCATCCAACAAACATACTTTTAATTGTTCTGGATTCATTTCACCCAATCCCTTATATCTTTGTATTTTAATGGATGGATGTTCTCGTTTGAATCTCAATAATTCATCTTCATCATACAACGGATAAAACTGTTTTCGTATATCAGCCCCATACAAAGGCATTATAGCTCTATATATATGATGGTGTTTCAATAATTCTGGTGTCAATTTTAAAAATAACACCATTAATAAAGTAGCGATATGACTATTATGTATAACACATTTACTATCTGCTAAAACAAAATTTCCAGTCCCAGTAGATATATCACAAAATGGAATTGAATTTATTGATTTTTTCTCTGTTATTTTTTTAACTTTCATTAAACCTCTCTTACCATTATATGATAATTCTTATTCTTAAATTCAATATATACATTATTATTATTAAATAATGTGGGTAATAAATCAATCAAACTATGCATAATCGGTTGCTTATCATGTAACCATTCATTCTTCTTAATTCTGAAAAGATTTAATCCTATATGGTGATAATCTTCATTTTTCTTAATATCTTTAGAATGATATGTATCATAGTGATCAATAAAATGATGACGTTCATCGAATTCTATAATTAAACTATATTCCGGAATAAATCCATCTGGGAAATACCCAATACACCGAGCATTCCTTATAATGTTAAATCCCAACTCTTTAGAAATATAATTTAAACACGGCCTTTCAAATGTACCAACTGTTGGGAATACTGGTTCACCATTTAACAGTTGGGTTTCTATTCGAACCAGCGCGCATTCTCTTAAGAATTTTCTACCTTCAAATGATTGAGACCAATTTTTAGCCCCATATCTTTCCTTGCATGTATTTTCAGATATCTCTTTGAATTCAGTACTCGTAAAAATATTGGTAACCCCATAATTCTTTAAAAATGTCTGAATTTTTTTATCTTTAACAAAATCTAACTGAGATGCATTATCTACACCCATAGATCTACAATACTCCCCAAATGTGTAATCTATGTAATTATATATTGTATCGAAATTATCCAATATAGTTGTCATCTTCTTTTCTTTTACTTCTGGTATCTGAGATACATTATCAACTCCATACGTAGATCTACATGTATTGATATGATTCATTTTCAGAGAATCAACCTGCATTGGATTATCAACACCATAATTTTTGTTACATGTTACAACCTTTTTATCTTTCACAGATTGTAATTGACTGTAATTATCTACACCATGCAATCTCCGAGCTGAAATTTTAAATGTTTCACCCCTATATATCTCAGCACATGAAAAGCAATAATCATTAAAGTGAATTAATTTATCATTCATAAATATATTATAATTAATCGAACATTTAAATTTATTACAATATTTGCATATAGGTATATCATCAAGATCATTTTCATTCTCAACATATGAAAACAATGGAAGAATATATCTATTATTATAATTTTCAAATAACGGATGATCCAATTTCCATTTATTTATCAATCCAATAATCTCAGGTTTTTTAATAAATAAATTATATGTTATTTTTTTAAATTCATCAATCCCATAAAATTGAGTATAATCAGTAAAGACTTTACTAAATGGAAATTTCTTACATCTTCTATGAATACTGCCACTTATTTCATATTCATTCTTTAATGTGAATTTTTTAAATAAACCACATACATGACATATCTCAATATCATGTATGTGATTATATATCAAATATAATTTTTCATCTAATGTTCTACCAATATCATTATTATCATTCAACCATGTCTTAACATCATCGAAATTCATCAAACTATGTATTGTACATAAGTGTCCACGTTTTCTTTTATCTACATATAGTTTATAAATTCTGAAAAGTTTCTGAACTCTCAATGGTTGATTTTGCATCTAATATATTATCCTCTTCTTCTAATTCATCTGATCTAATCCATCCCTTATGCTCAACTAAAACTTGATGGTCATGAGTTAATGGTAAAATTGAACCATCTTCCATTTCAATTTCGAGCCACTTATTAAAATATTTATATGGCCAAATCTTTAAAACGGGAGTCCATATATATTCATCAGTATACTCATCTAAACCGATAGTTAAACAATCTTTAAAATCATTAGGATTATCAATTATATCCCCCAATATTATCTTTTTAATTTGTTCTCTTTTATTTTTAATATATACGGGTATATCATATCTTGCGCAACCATCCGAGTCGGCATCTGTAGCTATGATAATTTTTCCATACCGGAGACTATCAATACTAAAATTATCTTCAATATCTGTCCCTAAGGCATTTATTATCTCTACGATCTCCTTATTTTTTAAAACATCATTATTCATAGATACCACGTTCGGAATCTTTCCTTTCAATCCAAGGATACCATGATATTTTGGTTCCCGACATTGGATCAACGATCCTGCAGCACTTGCTCCCTCAGTAATAAACAATTCAGTTCTATCTACAATACTACTAGTACAGTCAAGTAACTTAGAATCAGTAATATTACTAAAGCGACTAACAACAGATCCACCCTTTACAACATTACCTCGTCGATCAAGACCTCGTCGATAATTATCAAAGAAGGACAAAAGTTGATTACGAACATCTGGGTCATTTTCTAATATACCCTTCAACTGTTCCTGCGCATCATCAAACAAATGAGCTATCTTTGCCCTACTCGATGCCAACTTCTCTTTTGTCTGAGAAGTATATTCGGGAGTATATAGTAACATACTTATATGTAATCGAAATCCCACCAAAGCATCCTGAGGTTGGAATTTCAACTTCTCTTTCTTTGCAAATTCTTCAAACACTTTACGAACTGTGTCATAAGCAAGGTTAATATGAGTACCAGTATTCACTTGTAGTAAGTTTATACAACCAGTAGCTTTAGCTGATACTTGACCCTTCGGATCCCAACACATTTTCATATGCAGCTCTTCATCTTTGACTCTTTTACGAATATCAAAGATCGGAGTCATCTGATCAGTTTTCTTATGATTGAGTAATGTATCAATAAAATATTGATCCTCGTCACAGTTAATAACTTCCTTTACGCCATCAACTACCAGAATTAATTGAAGGTGCTCGATATGAACTGAAGCTAACTTCAATCTCTCTCTCAATGGAGCTGGATCAAAATCTAAACTCTCAAAAAACCGTGAACTAGGTTTGAATGTAATCTGCGTCGAGAATGGTGGTTTGTTATCGGTATAATCCTCAACCACTTCTTCTACCATTACAGCATTCTCAAATCTATATAATGCTCGCTTACCATTACGATAAACTATTATACTAACCATATCACTCAGTGCCGTGATAGCAACAAGCCCAATACCATGTAAACCAGATGCAATTTTATATGCCTGGTTAGTTTCACCCTTTTCAAATTTTCCACCTGAAAACAACTTAGTTGCAATCGTAGGAATAGTATTATTCTCTATGGGTATACCTCTACCATTATCGGATACGGTACATGTATGATTAACATTATCAATAACTAATCCAACTAATGTAGCATGTCCAGCATTAGCTTCATCTAACGCATTATCTAATGCTTCGGCGACTGGGTGATTGGGATTTTTCAATTCCCCAATATACATTGCTGGGTTCTTCTGAATGTGCTCTATCTCTGAAAGTACCTTAATATCCTCATGTGTATATCCATCTGACATATTTTTTCCTCTTGTCTTACTGCTAATGATAGTTACTATCATACATACAAGTCCACATACAACCTCTACAATTATTTCTATAATCGGATGCCATATTGGATATCAATACCTCATCAATATTTCCATTTGTATCAAAATAATCTATAAATTTCTTTGTTGAAGTCTTAAGTCCTCTAACTCGTAAACATAATCTAATTGAACTATCAACATCTATTGTTATATTATGAATATTTTCATGAATACTACAAAACATATCACACGGAAGATCATTATACATAACTTCAATAATATTCGGTCTATGTATAAGCAGATGTTTATCATATTTTATTTGTTCAAAAACTGATTTTGTCACATCATCTTTTGGTAACAGTTTATCACAATCGTGAATAGATGAAAAATCATAAAATTTACTCTTTTGTTGATCAATTGGTGCAATCAAAGAATAAATATTTCTTAGTGAAAGTTGTTTTACAGTATTATATAAATATTGAATATTAAGTTTGTCCACAGCAATTTCTGCTACAACAACATCGGATATCCCATCATTTTTTATACTAACTAACCTTTCCAATTTGGATATATTAGTTTTCTTTATTTCATAATTTTTTGTAGGAACAATCGGATCAACTGAAGAAATAAATCCTTTAAACGATCCAACCGCTTTATAAACTTCTATGATTTTAGATTGAATATCGATAGAATTATTTGAAGCCACTCTATAAAGAATGTTATTATCATGACAAAAATTTAATATTTCAAAAAACCCATTATACAAAAATGGTTCACCACCACGAAAAATCAAAAAGATATTAGGATTATTTTGCTTCAATCTAGATATAATATCTATCCATTCAGAAGAATCTAATTCATGTTCTTGATAATATTCCATAGTTGGATATTGGGGAACATTGGGAATATCTTTCACTATCATACAATGATCACAACATAAATTACACCGACGAGTCAATAGGATATTAGCAATTTGTACTTTATTAGACATTTACAGTTCCTCAATGATAGGAGTTAAAATGGAACTAAGGTAATTAAACCCTAGTTCCATATTAGTTTTCATTCAAATATTTAGATATCTAGATTGAAGTCAGCATCCTCTCCCGCTGGAGTATCATTAGCTTCAGCTTCTTCACCTTCAAAGGAAGGGTTGACACCAGCAATTCCAGCAGGTGCAGATGAATTACCACCACTCACTGAACTAGTTTTATCAAACTGTTTATCAAACTCTGGAACATATTCTACTGATTTATCCATGAACTTCACAACTACTTCATCAGCCAATTTCTTAAATGGTTCAAAATCATATGTATATTTCTTACCATGAGCCGAATCGGTTGTTGTAACTTTTGCCTTCGTGATAAAACGTCTAGGAGTTACTACTGATTTCTCAAAATCAACATTATCAGATAGAGGAGTTAGTTCATCACACTTCTTATCGAATGCAGTAATCAAATTCATAGCTGCAGCAAATTTAGTCCCTTGACATTTAAAATATATAACAGTTTCCTTTGTTGGGTCATCTGGGCGCATTTTCTTTGCATACTTGTTATCAGGATCAAGCAAAAGACCAGCAACCAAATACTTATATCTGCATTGATCATCAATCTTAGGTTCATCGTTCCAACCAAATGCAACAGTATGATCGCGATCACCCTTGTATTCAGTCTTTTCCCAATATTTCTTAATAAACATAATGACAAAACAAAGTTCATCCTTATTATTTTCTACATACAGTTTATTATCAAAGTTAGCCATGACTTGCATTTTACCAACATCTTGCCCATCTCTAGGTTCGCCTGTAATAAATACGCTTAGAAATGGTCCAGCCTCTTTTGGTGCAGACTGAGAGTAACCAGCTAATCCATTATAATTCTCAGAATTCAGTATTGACATATTGTCAATCTCCTTTTTAACTACAAAAACAAAAATAAAAACAAAATTTAACGAATAATAAAATTGTCGTAAGATGTAGCTATACGCTTACTCATAATGAGGATCCATCATATTAATATATTATACAAAATCTCAAAATATATTGATATGGTAGATCACCCAATCGAGCAAAACATATAGAACATCTAAATTTATATGGCAAAAATTTCCTTTTCCTTCAAAAAGTAATATATATAGCACCAAAGTACTATTTAATATAACTAATCTGAGAAAGAAAGCATCCTTTGCGGATCATTAAAATTAATAATTGCGTTGGCTGCAGTCGATTTCATCAACATAGCAGGAATCGTTTTAAGCATAGGATTCTTATCAGCGTTGATAATTAGTTCAGTTCCATCTTTGAATTTAAAATACATCCCATCGGGTGTATCTTGTGTTGCTACGAATTCATTATTAGGAAATTCGAATTTCATGTTTGATTTAAGAATTGTGATCACTTTCTATTCTCCTTTTACTAGTTGTTTTGCATAAATTTCTAATGCATATTTTTGTAACAATATTGCCAATGTCTCTATACCGTCCATTTTTGAGGCGTATACGAACTCTTCATAAAACAAATCAGGAACCAAGTGCCTATTATTTTCCAGATTCTGCAGATACTCCTTATATTTTAATTTCAGAAATTCTTTTAACTCATCTTTTGTTCTAATAACATCCAACGAAACAAATGGTACACATAATGCCATTGCATCAGCTACCCGAGAACCCTCTAAGAAAATAAGAAGATCAAATATCTTACTTGAATAATCACTAAAAATCCTATTAGTCTCCGTCAAAGAATCAATATATACCAAATTATATACATTAACCATTTGTCTCAAACAATCGCGAGCATACTCCTCTTCTCCTTCTCGGGATAACTCACCAATGACCTCTGAGTAAAACAGTTTAATATTTACTTCGCATTCAGGGGTACCAATAGTTTCCAGTATCGATTTCTGTTTATAGACCTCATAACCTTCTTCTTGGCTTTCTTCTTGACTTACCTCCCCATTTAAAAATGGATCAACGATATCAGAGGAATAATAATCTTGTGATTTTAATGTCATTTTAATTTATTCCTAAAAGAATGATTAGATTCTTTTTAGTCTCCTATAGTTGTATCAAGCATCATACCATGGAGATAAACATTCATCAAATCTCTAGTAGTTGATCTTTTTGGTTCACGATATGCAGCCTCACCATTCTGAATGATGTCCGATATAATCTGATTCTTAGTTTCGTGATCATCACTTAACGGTCCGAATAATTCTCTCAATACATTCTCGGCACCATGATCAATAATTGCCCATGTATCAAATTCACCAATACGAAGACCACCACCAGCTTTCTTCCCAGCAACTGGTTGCATAGTAGAACCTCTATATTTACCAACACTTCTTGCTGATAACTTGCCTTCACTTTGGGCTTCCAATTTTTTATAGTATAGGTAACCAATCGCGATCTTGTTCTTAGTATTCTTACCATATTCAGGCAACTTCAAATGGTATGAGTTTTGACCACCGATTAACTTCAATGCCTTTTCAATATCCTCTTTAGATGGATTCTGGAATTGGGGGATGATGATAGGTACTATATAACCATCATCAACAATTTTCTTTTGGTATCGATTATATGCAGCAGCAGACATTGAAGTATATCCCTTTATTATCTGTTTAGATAATTTCTGGTTCTCTGTCTTGTCCAACGCAGAATATATTGATTGTATATACGTGATTGTTTCTTCTTTGGTTGATTTAACAATCTTATAGGCTAATAGTTTACCAATCAATCCAGTATACATCTCAAAGATAGTACTGGGATTCATCCTTCCAATGATCGCCAAAGGATTCAGAATAATATCTAGTGGTTGACCCCACGGTGTTACTGGCATATTTTCAGCCTTCTCAATATAAGTAATAACACCCTTACCACCATGATTATTTGCTAATTTATCACCAACAATAGATTCTTCAACTCGTTCAATATTAAATACAATCTTGATACCCTTTAGATACTCTTTTCTCCCACCCATCACCTCAAAGAATTTTTCAGGGAATGGACCTTTAGTTTCTTCATATTTCTTCTTGAAGATGTCAAATTGAGGGATTAATTCAGGGAATTGTTTCAATGATATATTTGGATATATCTCCATAGAAACAATCTTGCCACCTGGTGATTTTTTAATAATCTGCCCCTCAACCAATTCATCATCATCAAGACCAGCCAATGCCTCAATATCCTTAGAAGTCCGAATGATTAATGGCTCACCCTTTCTTGTATCTTTTCCTTCTTCATTTATAAATTTGATTGAATCAGTTTTACTAATGAATACGGTAATCTCTTGATAAGACTCAGATGATAATTTTTGTTTAGCTATCCTATCGGAAATAATATAACCATCCTCGTAAGCATACCCTTTCCATCCCATAATACCAACTAGTAGATTAGTACCGACAGAAATTACACCATCTTTGATATGCTTCCCCTCAGCCATTATTTGTCCAACTTTGACTTTTTGTCCAACCTTCACTACTGGTGATAAAATGTTTAAAGAGCTCTGACCCTGTAATGATCGCAACTTATCTTGATCTACTGATACCTTATGAATCTTCCCAGTTATGTCTTTAATATGAATTGAATTTTCACTAATTTTCACTACCGTTCCATCTGCGGGAGATTTCCTGATATAACTATCACTAAGCATCGTAGTCATAATAGTCTCATAACCAGTTTGTACCAGAGGTTGCTCATTTCCATGGATCGGGAGAGCTTGTTTGGTTTGGCTACATGCTAACATAGCTCGAGCACCATCACATGAACCGATATAGGGGATTACTGCAGTATTGGGACTAAGCATACCAGATTTATCATCGACACCATCTTTGGTTTTAAATGATCCTCTGGCATTTGTAATAGTCGCATCCACAGTTAATTGATTGATTACCCCAATTGTTCCGCCTTCTGGGGTATCCATTGGATCTATATTACCGTAATATGATTCATGTATACTTCTATCATTAGTAGTTAACCCCCGAGCATCGTTCAATCCACCAATTCCTACAGGGGTAATTCTGGTCAATGAAGATAATTCTTCATAAGGATTAATATTTTCAAGTGGTCTCATCAATTGCGAGTTAACAATATCTTGAACTATCTTCCTAGTATCACATCTAAATTCTGCATCCTTATCCCCAACTGTTCTGCGAGATTCATATTCTGAATATGATGTTTGAATTGCTTTGCTAATTTGGTGAGCAAATACTTCAGAACTTCTAACTCTTTGATGGGATAGATCATTCCTCTTATCTACTCGACCCTTTGCTAATTCATCAGCCATATATTTTATACATTCTGGATAAGTATATGGTAATAGTTTAGTTTTCAATATCTGAACAGAAACTGGTTCCATTATATTCTTTAAAACCTTACCCAATACATAAATACTATTTCTATTTGATGTAAATGAAACTATAGCTTTCTCTATCTCAGAATGATCGTTTATAGTCTCACTAGTAAACTTATACGGAATCTCTTTAAACGAATTAATAAACCGAAGTTGGGATTCATTTAAATTTTCAAACAAGAACCATGTATTATCTGTCATAGACAAGTATAAGCTATCATCACTTGGTTGTTCGTTACTCACCTTATACTTTATACCAAACAAGTTCATCGACTGTTTAAACCCCATATAATAGGATAATACTAATATCAATGGCAGTTCGAATCCGCCAGTTCTTGATTCATAATATGACTTGTATTTAGTCTTCTTATGGTGAACAGATACAGCAGCATATAGAGTTTCTAATTTAGCAAGACCCTCTTTGATAAAATATATCGGATCAAGAATTACCTGATATATAATAAAACTCTTATTACCATTAATCAAAAATGATCCATCATCCTGTATCTGCGGAACCTCAATATCTATCTCATGGTCTTTTCCATTTTCCCCAGTCAAAACAAATGTATAACGAACACTCTTAGATGGTTTCATGTTGCCCGGTTCTACAGGAACTTTAGATTTCTTAACACTCTTAATCTTTAACGGAAACTTCCCTTGTTTAGCCAACGTCTTAAATGAATTTATCATATCCTTTTCAAAGGTTACATCAAAATCAACTTTTCTCTTATTTAAAACCTTACTAGGTTCTTTTTTATTATTGATCTGTAAATTATTAACATCTGACATACCACCATCTCTAGATGAATTTTCATATTGATTCTTTTCAACAATCTCTGGTAATAGATCATCTTTAAGGTCTTGTAGTTTTTCACGTCTCTTATCTATAGGTACCTTATTGATTTCATCTTCTGAACCTTTCTTGTCACCAGAAACAGCATATAGGATTGACTTAGCTGCAACACTACTCAATGCATCAACTGGTATATCATCTCTATCAACAATTCTATTTACCTTCAACGAACCAGAATCTCCCAGATAGTTAGAGACAACATCTTTCAGCTTAGAATGTTCTGTTTCATCAGCGATCACTAATTTGTTTACAACCTTCTCAGATGCAATATCTGGTTTCTTTTCTTCTAGGTTTACTATCTGTTCTGGTATTCTTGGATCCAGACCTTTAATTAATGAAAAAACTCTACCGAATGGGAGGCTATCAGTTTCATTCTTTAAAGCAGTATATACTGTTGAACCACCACTAGACATAGCAAGTAATACATAATCAAACGAAAACCCTTTTGTTTTTTGTAGCTGCCACACCAGAGGGAAAACACGTCTGTATTGAATTTCTTTAGGAAACTCTTTATCATAGTCAATATGGTACACAAGAATAGTTTTTCTATTGGGTGGGGATTTAGCTTTACATGCTTGTAAATAAGATATTACACGATTACCAACAATAGGTCTCCGATACGAACCCTTCTTAAATTTTGCATCCAATGCTTCCATATATTGAGAAGAATCAATAAATGTATTGTTTTCATCCTCTTTGATATCAATAACAGGAAGTAACTTTAAAGCCCGATATGGAGCTAATGTTTTACCATTAACGATCAAGACAGGAATTTTAGCTTTAGCAATAGTTGCCTTTCTAGCAAACATTCTCTTAATCTTCAATTTAAAATATGATTCATAGAAAGTCGTATTCTCTGGAAAATATATAATGTCGTAGTTCTCAATGCCCCTTTTATCCGGAAATGCAAGAGTCTTTGTTTTAAAGGGGTATAACCGCATCTTTGTAATTGGTATCATTAATCAATTCCTTCTAGGTACGTTGTCAATTTTGACATAACCCTTTTCATAGCGTGTTCGGTATGATTCAATCCCCGATCTTTCATCTGAGAAACAACTAATGGATGAGCAGCTTTTAATGCCTTAATATTCATCTTCTTATATTTTCTCTGACCCCATAGTTGATGAATCCTCAAATGCAAATTACATAACTCAGAATTTGAAATATCAGCTATTGATTCCGGTGTCACATCTTGTAATTTCATTATATCCATGCCCCATCATGATCCCCAGAAGAAACATCACGAATCCATTGTGTATATGGCTGTGGTTTCCATAATCGAGATTTATGTTTAGAAGGAGTCAAATCATAAAAACCCCAATCTGACTCATGTCCCCAATCATATACCTTCTGATTAACTGGAGAGTATAATGCTATATCCCCATTATAATAACTAGAGATCCATAAAAGTTTAAATTTCTTGATTAGCCGTTCCGATTTAACGCTGAACATATCATGTGTCTTAGTACTATCTAACATATCTTTATGTGATGATTTTCGTTTTTTATAATCTGTACCAATATCATTTAGATATTTTTCTGTTTTTTTCTGATTCAGAAAATCATTTAAATCGGATGGTATATCCCCATCTTCCTTACCCTCAAATAAAATATATTCATCAATAATATTCATTATAGGTTCCCCGAAGTAATACGCTCAAGAATAGTTTCTTGTTCAGGTCTGTCGTATAGAAGCCCTTGCGTAATAGATTTATTTATATCTTCAAAATTTATAGATTGTAACCAACTCTCTAGAGCTGGAATACTTTTCATTCCTACGACAATTGGTTGGTAATTTTTATTCAATCTAGCGGGATGTGATGGATTTCCTTTATCTCGTAGTAAGTTACTAGCAAGGATCTCTAAATGAACCATGTCAGCATCGATCAAACTCTCATAGAAATCATAAAGCTTCATAAGGAAATGATCACCATTCTTCCATGGCTGCTTACCACTTAATAACATCTTAACCATCTTTACCTGATTCTTAAAAGCTTCTGCTTGCGGTGGAATACTAAAAATCAAAGAATTGACTGGGAATTTAATCGTGAGTTTTGGCTCAACTATCTCAATTTCTTTATCTTTTAAAGGGATATACATCTCTTTATCTAAAGTTACTTCAATAGTTTCACCACCAATATTCAATGTGAAATATCCATATTTTAATTTTAGTTCTGTTTCACCAACTTCGATATCATTTTTATCATCCAGATAGTTGTTCCTATCCAGTACCATGGTCCCCTCTGTCTTGCAATAGATATCTGATTCTTTTTGAATTAACATATCTCTTAGTTTACCAGATTTATCACTAGTCATTGATTTAGACATTTCCGCGAGTACATCTAACGATGACATTGATATAGATCCGCCAGAATGGAAAGTTCTCATAATGGACTGAGTTAATGGTTCACCTAATAAATGTCCAGCAAGAACACCGACGTAATGAGTTTTATTCCTATATAATAAATCTCCATAACATGTATAACAAATTCTAGTTGATGTACAATATACTGGAGATCTAAGATTGATCTCTTTACCAATATAATCTTTAGGATTAAATCTTTCAACTTTACCATCATCAGTAACCAATGATCTACCTTCTAATCGTTTAGCAATATCAGGAGTAACATTCATTTTCACTGTCCGAGTAGTCCCGCAATCCTTAATACCAGGATCAGCTTCAACTCGTTGTAATACAGATACTAACTGTCTTGATAAATATCCAGTATCTGCGGTATTAATTACTCGGTCAACAATTCCACTCCGAGACCCAATACCACTATCGAAGTATTCCTTGCTCTGGAGACCATCTGAATAGCTAGCCGCGATTGGTGCCATTGGATTTCCCTCTGTATCTTGTATCAATCCTTTAGCTACCAGTATCTGTCTAACCTGGCCATAATTACCACCTTTTAATCCACCAGCTTCACCAATCAATCCAAGATTGGATCCAGATTTTATTAAATATTCTTCAAGTAACCTCTCCATCTCTTCAATAATATTATGTGCCTCTTCTGGTGTCTTGGCAAGTTTGAGCTTTGCTTTCAATTTTATAATGGATGGTGGAATTTTCATATCATCCATAGTAAACGATGGAGAAGCAACCGTAAAATATTTCATACCAATAGATACCATATTATGACAAAATCTAATATATTCATCTTTATCGTATGTCTCAAATATCTCTTTAGCTAATGAATTCACTTTCTTCTTATTAATTGATTCATTCAAGAAAGGATATTTTTCAGGTAGACCACGATTAAATATGATTCTACCCGCCGTAGTGGATATACCATTATATTTAACTCTATCATAGATATCGAGATCATTGACGTCATCATCACTTCTGACCAAAATAGGTTGAATTGTATTTACTGAATCTTTCGTCAATGTATAAATACCAACTACAACATCCTTTGAAAAATCCTCAGTTAAACTATGTAATCCCTTGGGAGATTTAGATGTCAACATCTTGTCCTTAGCTTCTTCAATAGCTTCTTTTGTGACAGGGGTATATAGGGTCATAGTATCCTGGATAAATACACCATCATCAGTACAAAATGTATAATTATCAGATACGGTAAAATCATAACCAACAGTATGATTAGAGTCTATTCCTATGGAAATTAAATCAGATGCTATAAAGAATGTTTCTCCTGATTCATGTTGTTGTACTAAATATTTACTAGGATCTGGAAGATTCTTTGGTGTTTCTTTCTTATACGTATCATCCGTTACATCATATATAATCATACTATGATCTTCAGAAACCCAAAAATCCTTAAATCTAGATTCTGGATCATGGATTTTGTACATTACTAAATTTTCATGTTTTGAATATTCTGTTATTTGTTTTTCTTCTACATCACCAGTCTCTATATTAATAGAATCAATAAAAATATCAGTTTGTGGATCATACTTAGTTACAATAATGCCATTGTCTTTTGTATGTTTTTCTCGTTCTTTAAACAACTTCATTTAGATGACTGGCTCCTGGTATATGATTATTGATAAATGATAAACATTTATTTAAAGTTTGTTCGGGATTACTAGTATACTCAGATTCCCAAATATTTAGAAGATGGAAACCAGCTGATTTGATTAAACCATGTTTTTCTAAATCTTTATCCCATATGTCTTGTGCGGTCATGTCCTTATAAAATGGATTTGGGTGATCCATATATTTGTATTTGTTAGGATTAGCATGCCACATATCCCCATCAAATTCTATACATAATTTATTATCAGCATCAGAAATAGTAAAATCCAAAAATATTCTACGGGATTCATTAACTATAACACAAAATTCTCCATCTTCCATGGTTCCATAATCACATAAGTCTTTATGGTAATCAGTCAATCGATCCCGAATAGAATTAAATAAAATCTGAGATATTTTAGATAATTTTCCAGAACTTTTAGCTAAATGACCAAAACATCTAGTCCCATGGTTTTCTTGTAATGTATCCTGTGCCTTATTAAATATATGAGAAAGTTTCATTGGATTATCAACACCGAATTTATCCATATAAAATTGTTTCATCAATATAGGATCACTAAATATATTTTTAAATCCATAATGCTCAATAAATGTTGATATCTTTTTTTCTTTTATTTCATCATATTTTGAAATATTGTCAACACCATACCGATCCATTACAGTATTACTCTGTATCTCTTTTTGAGAATCTAATTTTAAATGATGAGTCACTCCAAAATGTTCCACCATTGTTTCTTTTTTCTTTTGCTTTATCTTTGGTGATTGAGATACATTATCCACCCCATGATTTATAAGTGTGGTTTTTTTATTTTTACCCAAATCATGAGCTTTTTGTGCAGCTACAGATCGATTATCGGAATTATAACCATGTATCCTTGCATGACTTAGTATAGTAGGATATGAAAATTCATCATCCAGTATATTATGCAATATGTCAGGAATCTGCATACCCAATTCCCCAATATATTTATCAAAAAATTCTTTACATAACTTATCACTAATGTATTCCCTAGGAACATTAACTCTCTCGTCATTTCTTATTATATAGTATGTGTTAGTCCCTGGTCCACCCTCACAACCATATCTATCTAAATTAGTTTTTCTTCTTTTGGATTCGGATGCTTTGTTCGCTTCTGATTTGGATAATGGGACATATCCGTATTCCTTAGCTATTTTCACAACAACACTATTAGGATATACATTATTAAGTACATCACCAATCACCGTGTATACTGCCATATTCTCATCACCACAATAATGATCAAAAAACTCTTTAGTCAGTACCTTTCTAACCCTGATATCATATTTGTTACATTTTGTTAGATGTATTTTATATGATCTCTCGTTTTTGCACAATTTCCCACATTCACATGTTATCATAATAATCTCCTTTTATTTTTTTATTCAAAAATAAAAAGAAAATATCTCACGTCATCAAAATCAGCGTTTAAACCATTACATTTATTAGACATCAAACTCCAACTCGGAAATATCTACATTTATTTCTTTTACGTCATTTAAAGTCTTATATTTTAAAAGTGTTCTACATACACAAGAATCTCCATCAAAATCTGCGTTGAACCCACCACACTTACATATGTTTAATTTAATGGTACTCCCATTAACTAACACAGGTCTAAATGCTTGAACTGATTCGGTATTAATAGCTGGATCTCTTTTTGCCATTACTACTTTACCTTGTATGGCTCTCTGTACAGACGCAGTAACGATCTCACTGATATCCTTCGTTAACTCATCTCCGTTATATATTCCCGTTAACAAACCTCGAACACTTAAAACAGATAGAGTTGTTTGGTTGAATTCCCTCAATGCTTTACTTAACGTCCCTGTTGGTACATTACCACTACTCATTAAATCATAAATGATGAATGGTTCATATAATTTAACAAGCATTCTCAGTGGGACACCAATCTCATCAATATTAATTTCATCAGATCCACCAGTTATAACTCCTCGGGCTGTAAAGTCGGCTCTCTTACCAAGCATGCTGGATCTTACCAATCCTCGTTTCTTAGCCAATTTCTGAGAGATGAAATTATACAGTTCCAATACAATCTTATTCATACTGGCAGATAATACATCATAAATCTCATCTGATTGCATTGATGCTAATTGAATCGATAACCTTATTATCTTTACATAGTATTCATTTATTGGATCTACTCTGATACCACCCCGTATCGGATCTATTTCAATCTCTCTGAAGGAAGCAGGAATAACCAATGTTTTGGTTAGAAATAACATATCCCTTTTATGATAACTTTCTAACATCTGAATCATATCGTTTCTAATATCTGCATCATTTGAGTTAAAGGTAATTTTATCAAAATTATCAATAATCGCTTTCATCCCATTGATCTCGCCATCTTCCTTCTCAACCAATGACCCATCTTCTGATATCGTAAAAGACTTCTCTTTATTAATAGCAAGAATAACATTCTTGTTTATTCTCCTAAACACGACATATAGTGCTGGATGGATTATTTTACAATTCAACTCAATAAACGAAAAATTCTTACTTCTTTCTGGAGATTCCTGTTGACCAAATATAACTTCTGAAAATAATCCTTCTGGATGCAAAGCATTTCCCTTACCACTTATATATTCTGGGGTAGTAACAGGTACCATGTTTTTTGATAGTGCATCAAGATTCAACAAATTAATCATTTCAGTTCCTTAAGTTGCAAGTACATTTTTCATTTTTGGAGGCTCAGCCGTATGTGATACTCTCTTGTTTCTTTTCATTTCAGCCTTTTTAGCTGATAGTTTTCTTTTCTCTAGGCGAATAATCTCTTTAGCCAATAATTGTTTATACTTGATAAGCTGCCCTAATAAATTGTGTTCGCATTTATCAGGGTTTGGTGTAGCATTGCATTGCCCTCGTTCAGACTGAATGTTAGCCATTGTCTTTTTAAATATATCAATTCTGCATTCACTAGTACAAATTGGGACTTTATACTTATAGAATGCATCTCGAATATCAAACTTCTTCTCACAACCTTTTAAGCAAACATCAATATTTTTTCGAACGATATGGAAAATAACTTTAGCTAAAACAGTCACACCCCATGTTATAGCCATACTTGCAGCCACCCCACCAACCATACCGCCAGCAAAGCCAGCAGCACCAGCCACGGCACCAGTTGCTGTCCTACCCAATTTCTGTTTCACAGCGCTACTGACACCCTTTCTGATTGGACCCGATGCAAGAATACTAAGAGGCATTCTTAGGTATTGTTTAAGTGTAGCTTCAGCCTTTACCATCTTTGCTTGCTTGCTTGCTTCATCTTCAGTAACCAGTACCTTACCAGTCATCGCAGCAATTATAACTTCTTCATATGAAGCCTCATTCAAGATATAATTTTTTAATTCAACGAAATCTTTATGACGGGAATTCTCTACACAATAGATAAGTATTTCCCTACTCAACTTATCACCAATGTATTTTTGCTTTTGCGGTAGCATGAAAAATCCTTTTTAGTATTTGTTCTATAGAATATCTTACAGTACTATTTCCCATGTAAAAGAAAAAATATGGAATGGTTATTTCTACTATATAAAATATTTAAAAGACATGTAACAGTAGTTAACAAAGGAGTAAATATATGATTAAATTCGAGAAAACGGAGAAAAGGAAATATACGATATTTAATGAGAATGGTGATGAAAAGGCAGAAGTTGTAAAACTTGATCTTCAATTTTCCCCAATCACAAACAAGTTCGAGAGACTTTCAAATTTTATTGAAGAATGCAGTTTAAAATTAGGACCAGAGTTTGATACCTGGTATATTGGATTTCTTGATTCATATAAAGAATCGGGTTATGATTATGCAGTAGTAAAAGAGAATATTCCCCTATTGCAAAAATATTGTGATGATTACCTAGATCAGTTAGGTATCAATTTCGAAGATTATATTAATATGTCAAAAGTATCAAGAAACTCAATCTTCTTTGACGCAAGTGATATTAAGAAAATTATACAAGTATCCAATTATTTGAAGATGTACTTTGTTATGTCTCAGGATGCTAATTTGAAGTTGCCTACCAAATTCCATAAAGAAGTTTATAACCACCTAGTAGCACCAATTACGGGTTGTAATATTGTTTATAAGCTATTCAAGATTGTGTCAAGTAAGACATACGAATACAATCACTCAGATAAATATATGTGGGATTACATTAAAACGATTTATTGTAAAACCACTGATATGCATATTATGTCAATTTTCAATTTTATTATGAATAATATTCTGGTTACTTGTGCACCAGATTCGAACCCTATACCATATCTGATAAGTGTGATTGATGAATCAATCAAATGGATCCTGAAAAATATCTATAAAGATGCAATTATTTATTCTGAGACAGTTAATACCCAGGATGTATATACTGTCCAAGGAAAAGATAACTTAAAGAGTTACTCGCATAATGACACAATAGGCAAGCTCTTAGTTACAGCATATAATAAACTTGAGGAAATTGGAATTGAAGATATTGAAAAGTTCAAGTTAGATATTGGGAATTTAAAGGAAATCTCCCTATTTGCAAATTACATAACATATCCGATTCTTTCTAAAGTATTGGATATCCCATACAGGCATTTCCTGACTATTCCAGTTAGTAATTCCTATATGTTAAATATATTGGTTTATTCATATCTAAGTGAAGAATTCAAGGATAAGTATCCTACGATCACAAAGATGCTTTTGTATTTTAATACTGATAGACCTATTGCGAAAACAACTTATAAGATTAAGAACATCCAGGAATTCCTAAATACGTTCGGAACATTTTTATCTTTCCGAAATTATAATGGAGCCTACGATATCTTCAGCTCAATTATTGGCAAACTTAGTCGGAACACGTATGTATCGTTTCTTGATGAACGAAAAATATCTAATTTTCCATTGGCAAAATTAGAAACCGACATTGTCAAATTTTATAACGATTATTTCAATGATCGTCATAATGATGAGTTTGATCGCATCGAAACCGAGATAGATCAAACCTTATAAAACCTATATTACAAAGACCTCTGGACTCCTAGAGTTCAGAGGTCTTTGCCTCACGTCCAAAATTAATAACTGAAATTTGTTAATTACATCTAAATTATCTTTATCGTATGATTCCTGTGATATCCTACATACATCATACCCATAAGATAACAAATCAGTATTCTTTTTAATATCATGTCGAACTGACCATGATTTTTTATGCCATGGTTCATCAAATTCAATAACCATATTCAACTCACGAATAAAACCATCAGGGAAGTATGAATGTATAACAATGTCTCGTTCAAGTTCCTCTGGTATAACTGTATCAAGTTTAGATATAAATATATCTTCTATATAACCAGATCGCGGATAGAACTTTCTACCGTCTAATTTTTTCTTCTCTAGGGCACGAATCCAATTCTTTCTAAAGATTTCCCGATTCTCTGGAGTCTTTGCTACATTATCCACCCCATACCTATCTACACATGTCTTCTTAATCTTATCTCTAACTACTTCTGATGACATCGGAGTTGATCCACCATACCTATCCATACAGGTCTTTCTTTTCTTATCTTTAATTTCCTGACACTGATTTGGATTTTCTACCCCAAAATTTTCTAAAAAGATATTTTTCATCTTTTCTTTGCTAGACTCCAACTTCATATGATGATCAACACCATGTCTCTCAGTGCTTGTGATTTTTGATTTTTCCTTGACTATATCACTTTGACCAGGAAAATTACATCCAAGAGTTTTTTGACATGTATTCATCTTCTTCTGTTTAACTGCATCATCAGAGTTGGAACATTTCAATGAACAATGATCAGAATACCCATTAAGGATACCAAGAAATGAATTTTCTTTGCCACATATATTACATATCTTTTCAGAAGGGTCAGTTAAACAATATGTATCATAGTACTTTTGATAATTTGTGATACCATGAACTTGTCTTAAATGATGACCTGGTTGTTTAAATACACGATGACATATTCTACACTCATGCATTAATAACCTCCTTTACCACCCACAACAATAACTTATTCTTTATCTAAACTCTTCAATTCTTCCCTATTATGAGATTGTGATTCTTCTAAATAATTTTCTATAACTAACATTAAGTTGCCCTCATTGCTTTAACATGACCCATCAACTTATTTTTCATAAAGAAAGGTCCTGGACATACTACTTTATTATCATCTGTCAACTCACCATGGGTATAAATATTTGTGATTGGTATACCAAATGTGAACATCCATGGTGCAATAGCTCTATATGCTAACTGTTGATAAAAACGATTTGATGGCCCAACTATTGAATATACTCCCATACATGCTATATGAATTGCCTTTGTTGTAATTTGATCAGGGATATCATCATATGCACACATTCTGCTAATAGGTCTACCCACCATTGTCTCAAAATCCTTACCAACCCTCTCTGCAACAAAATGATAGTTTACATCAGGATCACCATTTAAAATCCAATTATATGTTCTTGCTGAATTCATCTGAGATTTCTTAGCATCAACCTTAACCTGATCAATACCATGATACATACATGTCAGATCATGTATAACAATATACTTTGGCTTAGCCCTGAAAATGGGCATCGATTTAGGCTTATATGGTATGATCATCAGAAATCCTTTTTAATTTGTTCAGGAACTAGAACTAGAACTTGATGGTGTTGGTTCTTCTACTGTAATAACTAAATCTGCAGACAATAACAATCCCTGTTCAACATTTGTTACCCGACATCTTATAATATATGTACCAGCTTCAGAAAATGTAGCTTCAGTTACTTGTAATGTTTTATCAGCTATTAATGGATTAGTTGGACCTATTGTGGCAAACCAGTCAAATGTAAAACTAACATCTCCATAATCCCCACCCACTAATGTGCATGATAACGTCGCAGATTCATGTATTAAAATTGTCTGGGTATCTCCCAACGATAATGTTGGTACCTGTAAAGGTTTACTTGTATGATCAATATCCGAAATACCTAACATATAAGCAGTATAATCCTCACCAAACTTTTCCGCGATCACTGCTTCTTTTTCTATATAATCAGGAATACTTTTGGATAATATTTCATGTGTTATGTTACTTAATGTTAGAGTTCTATTATTTACACCACTTGATATATCATAACCAATTCTTGTTGGATCATTTTTTTGTATGAATACCTCACGTATGGCATCTAGAATATAACTGGTTGGAGGTATTTCAGACATTATATATCACCGTTTCCTTCAATTCCCAATACAATTCTCATAGCTTCTCGTTGCCTTGGTGCAAACATTTTATTGATATCATGACTCCCATCATCAAAATAATTCATCTTCCAGTTATTCATACAAGGTAGACCCGTCACAGAATCTTGTAGATACTTAACATAACCATCAACAAGATTATCATTTTCATCGTATACATATAATCTACCAGTTCCACCCCAGTGACCATCTACATATTCTTCATTGTTTATTTGATTCTCACCTGGTCTCTTAGTCCCAGTATACATTTGATACCTGGTTAATGGATTCATAGCAAATAAATTTCGATTACTATTAGCAGTCAACGCTAGATTCTTTGATGGTATCTCCAATTCCTCTACTAGGAACTTAAGAAATTTCCCAATATACCCTGAATCAGGAAGCAGTTTAGTATTATCTTCCTGATTCATATTGTAGGATTTACATCCAAAATTAAGAATATAATCAGCACCACTAGATTCTAATACATCAACCACTTTACGAACATATATTTCTTGAGCTGTGGATTTCCATGATATGGTGGTATATGGTTTTTTAATATACTGTGTAAATGGATCATATGGGCTACAGCAAAAATCAAACAAAGTAGGTACGACTCCTATCCTTTCCCGATTTGCTTGCTTACAAAAATCTTCAAATCTTTCCCACCATAATGGATTCCAATCTCCCCAATCAGGAACCAGATCTTCCGAACAAGTAATTAAGCTACTACTAGATGAACATTCTATACCGGGTTTTCGATAGTTATTCCATACTTCAACAGGATCCATATATTGATTGTCCGCTCCAGGATCTAAATCTCTGAGTAGATAGAATCCTGTATGGGTGGCACCTGATGCTTTTGCGGAAGGTATGATTTTATCTCTATATTCATCCTTTAGAGAAATGGCAAACATATGTCCAACTCCAACAATTCTGTCTACATCACCAGTTTCAGATACAACTACTTGAGGTACAACAGGAGGGAACACGGACGGTAAAGTCATAGCAATCAAATCAGTATTAGAATATGATGTAGGTGGTCTTTCAATTTCATCATAAGCATCACCATCTGGTACCGATGAAACTACAGTTATTTGTGGTGCTTCAGTAATTTCTGGATCAGGTGGATCATCAACTGCACTATTATTTGGTTCTTGGCTTCTTTCACCATAAGGATCAGCAGGGGTTGCTAATGTTGCCTCTGTCGCCGTCAATACCTCTTGGATGGATACAGCAGCTACAGCAGCTACAGCGCCACATTGTGTATTCGTTACACTACCATTTACATTAACTGGTCCAGTAGATGTCAAATTCAAAGTCGCAGTTCCTGTTATTTTCATGGCAGCATCTGAGAGAATATCCGTCATTCCCGTAGATTTTAGTTTAATATTACCAGTAGCAAAATCACTAATATTTCCCTCAGTTGATCTACTACATGCAGTCGCAGCATTATCTTTGATTGATTCCCCAGCATTCCTTATTGCTACTGTTCCGGCTGTATCAGCTATTTTGGTTGCAGCTGTTCTAATATCATCACTAAGAGATGTTCGATGTATTATTTGAGCTGTTTCAGATAATGCTGCATCAGATTTGATATCTATCGCACCTGTTGCATGGAGTTTATGTACCGTACCATTTTCTACATGCATACCCTCACCAGTTTTGATATATAAATTCTTTAGGGTCTCTACATGTATATCATCCTGCATATAGATATGAAGTTGATCCTGGACACCTTCATCATTGGTTCTGAGATTGATATAGTTACCACGATAGTCCCGAATCAAAAGTTTTTCATGTCCAGCTCTTTCATCCATAAGAATGGTTGTCTGATTCTCATCAATAGTAAAAACTGAATCATCATCCCCGTCGGGTTCATTAGTTATTAACCGTTTCTTTCCAGTTATCTCAACCCGCTCATCATCTTCATCATCTGAGCATATAAGTACTCTACCTCTTCTAGTCTTAATCACTGTCCATTTCTTTTCCCAGTCAGGGCCTTGTTGATTTTCAGGTAAGACTTTTCTCGCACCGGTATCTGCTGCAGCAAAATAATATGGCCAATTAGGATCACCATTTTCAAAGAAAATCCACATCCATGATCCCTCAGGTGGAATTAAACAAGATCCTTGATACCATCCCTCATCAAACTCACAGATGTCCCCCATCATATCAGGTAGGTTTCTTCCACCCATTGCATTATTTGCTGGGTGTGCCCACAAACCTTTTAAACATGGATCCATTTCTTCAGCAGCGCCTTCTGGCATAAGATCAGGAATCCATAATTTCACCCTACCTAATTTCTTTAGATCGTGTGAATCAATAACTTTTCCCCTGTAGAAACCGTACCAATTATGTTCATTCTCTTCGGTAGAGTTTCCTCTCCTTATACTATCTCTTTGTTTTGGCATATTATAATCTCGTTATTACGGTTCTGCTGCTGCGGTAATCGATACTGTAAATTCAGTGGTTAATAGACTGGTTATTGTATCTTCTACTTCACTTATTGCAGTTTCAACAATTTGAATAAACTGAGGCACACACTCAAATATTTTTGGAGCCATCAATTCTGCTTGAAAATCCGCTAATGTTTTTAATTCAGCGGTGATCACTGAATTCACATCAATATCTATTGGTGGAATACTTAGTTCTGGTAATATGGGGTCAGGTATATCAGGCAATGAAACATCTTTTATAGACGGAATAGCTATACTACCTAATTCCATATCATCAATACTAACAGCGTTCATGGCTGTCTGGGCTATACCCACGATCGTCGGAATCAGTTCACTTTTGATTAATTTTTCTACCACCTTTGTTATGGCGGTCAACACAGGATCAGAGGATATTGATTCTACTAATACATTGATAAATTCTGTCTGAGCATCAGCAATAGTCATCTCTCCCATAGCAGCCAATTCATCCACTCCTGTAGAGATTTCTTCACCTGTTGATTCAAACCCAGTAACATCAGGCAAGGAAGGCATAGCTGGTACAGGTAAAACTAATGCGGTACCAGCTACTTCAACCATGTTTGTCACAGCTTCAAATGCTGTACTCACTATCATATCAATAAAGTCCGTAGGTATCGCAGCGACAACTTCTTGGATAGCTTTAATCATCACCTCGCCATCCGTCAATTTGTCTTGTAGTTCTTTAAGAAAGGCTGCTATCGCTTGAGTTTGATCCATGAATGGATTTTCTATTGTTAGATCTATATCTGGAAGTGATAAATCTACTTTAGGGAGTGTTACACTTATATCTGCCATTGTGTACCTTTCATGTACATCCGTTACCCACTAGATCGAGAACACATCCCATAGCCTGTGTATCCCCGCAGTCATATACATCACCCACACGGAATGCAGGTAGATTATTAATGAATCTACATGGTGCACCTGTTGCCGCTTTTCTAGCTGCATGCTGGAATACTGGGAATGGGACAACCCCAAATATAAATGCAAAATGAGTTGCTGCTTGATCACCAACTCTAGATGCAGGAATACAACATGATGTGGTATCATGAGATCCTTGAATCAATGGTGTTGGTGGGAAATAAAAAATACCAATCCAATGACCCATTGACATATCACCGATTCTTGCTTGTGGGGGCATAAATAACTCCTAATTAATTTGTATTGATGATTTATATACTCCTATCAATCGACATGACTAACCGCTTATATACCTCTTGGTTGTAGCTCTGCATACGAGGTGTGGTTATGGTATTACCATTGATCGTGGACGTGTATATACTAGCGCAAAATCGCGATAAGTCCTCGAATAAGGGTAGGTTAGTTACTTCGAATGAACGTATCATAGTTGAGATGAATGTATAGGTATTTAATCCAGGCAATGTCCCTGACTCATTCAATGCCCTAACCAATTCTTTAATACTGGTGAAATCATATTCAGAAAGATTAATTTTAGTTTTATCAATATTATACTTGGATGTCAAGACAGCTTTCTTATAAGCATCCCGTGTGGATAAACCAAAGAAAGATATCATAGTATAAATACTAACCAAGAATCTCAACTCAGGAATCAATTCAAAGAAACTTCCTGATAAACCATATTTCCTTGAAAATGTTTTAAGAAATATTGCTGACATAAATTCCGCAATATTGATCATGTTGGTAGTTGGCATTTTTGAAAGTACCAATTTACTATGTACATGACCATTGACTAGTAAAGCATATAAATCCCTAGGTTCAATACTTGAAACTGATCTTTTACCTAAAGCAGAAATATTCAATACTACTGATTTAGTTCCATCATTATATACTGTAGGTAAAGGATATTTCGACATCCTAACAATATCAACATTTGAAAATCCACTGTTAATATATCTTTGAACAACAGAATATGACATATGTGACTTAGCTTTCTTACTAAACATAGTCACAGTAGATGTAAAAAATTCTTTGTCTTCATCGTCCACCCTATAAGTATCCATAGTGGATTCTGAAAAGGAAAACATATTAGGTACATTCCCCAATAATTCCAAATTCTTTTTAGTCATTGATACATACTCCGATTAAATTTTTATATTTGTTCTAAACGCTATAGTTTCACAACAAATGATACAGAAATATTATTGTTACTATCGATATCTGAGAATGTCCAACTAGTTACAACCCCCACTGATTCACCATTAACCATAACATCAAGTATATCATAATTTGTATCAGGTGTAATTGTTACTATATAATTGGAACCATATTCTACCAAGTAACTTCCCTCTGGTGTTACTGTACCATTATCCCCTGCCTCAGATACTATAAAGAAACTTCCATCCCAATTTGTAATATCACTAAGATCTTCAGGTGTATCCACAGTAGCATCAAAATCAATATCTATATAACGTACTTCTATATAACTTCCTATCTCACTATAGACGATTTGTTCTAAGCCATTATCTGTATCAGAACTTCTCCATGATATGATATAATCTCCGAGATCAGCTTTTGGATATTGTGATATATTATCATCAATAACCTTAATAGCTACATATTGATCTTGATAAATAAATGAAGACTTATAATTGATTACCATACTAACAGAATCTTTGTGAGTGGAACCATCTAATACTATATAATTATCAAGTATGACCACATCATCAATAAGAAAATTCTCAATTCTAAAATATATTGGAGTCTGGTATATTGGTTTATCCATATCAACCCCTATAGTTTTTTAGCGTATTGTATCTCAATATTCATGCCCTCTTCTATAACATCCAAGAGACCATCACCTAAGACATTTCTCTTATCCCAACTAACTCTTTTGAATTTACCAGATGCATTTTTTGTAACTACATAATCCCTATCATATACAAAAGCCGCATATCCTTGTATCTTAAATGACACCGATTGAGGAACTGCTTCGAAATTTGTATCTATGTATTGTCTAGCAGCTATCATATTAGTAACAGTATAATTCTCTCGAAGGAAATAAAAATCATCTGTATTCTCTGCCGCTACAAATTCTGGTTGCTCAACTAATGTGGGTTTACTCTTCTTTGCATAGATCTGAGAAGACATTCTTTTAGATAGAGATATTACAGGTGTAACATTCAATGGTTCGTCAAATATTGTATTATTAGCTACACGATATACTGCATCCATTCTTGGGATATATAACTTTTCAAGATCAATAAACGATTCAATATTTGGTATATCATTTATATATAATAGCATCGACCATAAAATAGTATAACCATATTCTTCATAGGCTAAATAATCTGGTCGATAAAAATGTTCTGGTTTAAGATCCTTTAATACCGAATTCTGTAATAAATAGAATCGGAACTGCTCATAAACAAAAATTGCAGGTGATACAAAATTAATCATAACACTAGTATCACTATCGGAATCCACTTCAAAAGTACGGTACTTATACCGGTGCTTATCAATGTCTATACGGAGTTGTTTTGCCCGTCTAGATTCATCGTCAATCTTTTGTGAAGGCATCCATAATTTCCTTTATTTAAGCAGATTCGCGTAGACCAGGCATATCCTCCCTAGTCCAGTTTACTTTACAATCATTGATATGCATATTACAATATTCATTAATACTTCTTCTCTCGTCCTCATCAATATTATAATTATCCATTAAGAATCTATAATCACCATTTACGTAATCTATCGGAAGTTTCTGAAATCCATTATGGAATTTCTTATGTAAATCAGAAAGCAATACCATGAAACCGACCTTATTCTGGTAATGCAATTCAATAACTTTATTACATATATCAAATGTATTAAATTTGATTTCATCTCCCATGAACTTTGTGATTACTGATTTTGTTACTGTATAAAGACTGATTGGGTGATGGTGAACATCAATATCACATTCATGCATCTTTTCATGCGATAATACACATTCGTTTTGACCAAGGCTTTCTGTTATATACGAAACCCATAATCTATATTCTATACTTGTTCTAACTAGTCTCTCTATATTCTTGACGAATACATGAAATTCTTTTTCCGAATGAAACCCAGCAATCTTTAATGGTAACGAAAATGCTTGATTATGTAAATGCAAAGTCCCATCTTCATTGGTGTTACTATCCACTGATACTTGTGCATTTAGATCAAACTCAAAATCTTCCGACATTATAGATCCTCTGAATAATGAAGTAACTTCTTATTAACAATATCGGTGACAGCACTCTCTTTTGTAAGAACTCTACCCAGTGCTTTATAATTTCCACGTTTCATAAGAAATGGTCTAGCCTGCTTCTTCAATGGATCCATTCCATCATATACTTTATCTAGTTTTAGATTGGTAAACATATATGAATATGGTAAAGTATATACTGCACCACCATCTGTCAAAGAAATAAAATATGACATCTGTTTAGATTCATCAGCAATAAAGAATGAGTTCCATCCCAATTTAAACAAACCTCTAATTTGTTTTGGACGCTGTAAGAAATTTTCTCTATCTTGGTCAAAAATATCTTCCAATGACATCATAACAATGGCTGCGGAAAATTGGTAAAATTGTGCTCTGCCCTTCTTTGCACTGAATGTGGATGCATCCACTAAACCTTTCTGATTAAGAAGGATACCTCTTAATAGTGTAGGATCAGATGGATCAAACATTGCTCTTAAATAATTACCACCCAGTAGTCCAGGAACTCTCTTAACTAATCTCTTTGCTACTCTCAATGTAGCACGAGCAACCATTCTCCAAGATGCTTTGAATAATCTCATCATGAAGTTTGAGTAATAATCACTCATTAGTACATTCATGAAGTTATCATAATCTTTTACTCTAAAGGGAACGATTTTTACACCTACTGTCACACTCTGCTTTTCTAACTCATTTTTATGTGGACCACCAATTTTTGTCACTTCTACATCATTAAGAATCATCTGGGTTGGTGCATAACTCATATCAGATAAAGGTGCAGGTTGGTATGTTCCGGATCCACCTTTGGATTTAGTTTTATCTCTTTCGTCTCTTTTCTCAGTTTTCTTTTCTACCTTATCTTTTCTTTTCTTTATCTTATCTTCTGTCTTCTTACGCACATCATCTTTATCTTTGCGTGTATCGTCTTTATTTTTGCGTGTATCGTCTTTATTTTTGCGTGTATCGTCTTCATCAGCACGATCATCAGATTTCCGTCTACGTTCATCATCTTCTTCCTTTCGACGATCATCTTCTATCTCTGTTTCTTTCTGTCTCTTGTGTTTTTCTTGTTCTCTTTTTTCTTTTGATTGAACCACATCAATCTCTTTCTCGAGATCAGACATATTATTAGATATTTCTTCAATTTTAGCTTCAACTCTATCTATGTCGTTTTCTAATTCAATAATCTTAATTTGATCAGATGCACCCGGATTCGATGTACCTTGATATCTCAATAAATCTCTCTTATAACCATCTAATTCCTTCTGAAAATTAGCTAAATCTATTTTTAATGTATCATACTGTCTCACCTTATCAACAATACTTTCGTCTTTGGTTTCCATAAGCATCAACGGTTCATTATCATAAAGATCTTGCATGTACGATAAATTTTCAACAATCAATGGACCATATCGTTTCTTAAAAACACCATTATAATGACTTCTGATTCTGAGTACACCAGTCCCAATAGATTCTGCTATTTGGTTTAAATAATAAATTTCTAGACTTTTTGTAAACGCCTTCAATTTATGTGGATCAATATCATCTGATACTACTGCGGGGTATACAAAAATCATTTATTTGTCTCCTATAGCCAAACGGCTTCACGTTTTTTCTTTTTAGGTGGCTCAAAATTGTTTTCGGGTTTAGTAATCACAACCCTCTTTTTAATTTTTTCTACTTTTGAAAAATCAGGGATTGAGTCTATTATGTTTGTTTTTTCAGTTTCCTGTTTCTTAATAGGCAAAACGGCAGTTGATTCAATGGTTTCATTAACCAACGAATCAACTGCCGTGTCTAAGTCTTTTTTAACAGTTCGTTTATTTCTCTTCCGGATAGTTGTATTATGGGAAATAGTATCTAAGTGATCTATTACTCCATTATACATTTTAGAATATCTTAGTCCGGTTTGATGGATTTCTGGCTTCCTTACCAGCAACAGCCAATTTTTCTATATTCTTCTTCATAGAGAATTGTAATTTTTTAATTTTACGTTGAATTTCAGGTATTGTTTTTGGGCTCTGTTTTTTCATCACCTTTAACATCTTAACCAGAGTTTCCAACTTTACTTTTTGTAGACATACTTGTCTAGCCGTAGTATTGATAGCAAGAACACCACATCTTTTAGTTCCCTGATCCATACTTGCACGAATAGCTCTATATATTGGCCAAATCGCCAGGGTTGGGATGGAAGCTGGATTTAAAGGCAATGTCATAACAATACCAAGAATACTCAAAGCCGTCTTACCAGCACCCTCACTTAAGTTTTTTTTTGGTTCTCAGTAAGCATTGGAGAATTCTTGACGTGATGGATCAAAGAAGTTCTCATCATACGATAAGCTTCCTCAAGGATCTCGCCTTCGAAATCTTTTGCTTTTTCTGGATGGACTGATTCTAGTAAAGGAATACCGATAAGAACATTATCAAGAGCCATTCTCATGAATCGTTCAGAGATTACCTTTTTCGAGAATTCTGATTTATTAACACCTGGACGCTTCACAGACTCTCTAACAATGAATTCCTTGATGTGATTTTTAAATTCAGGTCTTTGAATCATAGTAGCAGCTAGTGCTTTACCATCTTTAGCAGTTACTACTGCAGCTTCCTGTAAAACCTTATCGCTTGAATAACCCTTAGATTTCGGACTAAATCCAACATGTTGGTGGAATTCATAAAGGTTACTTAATAGAGCAGCTTTCAGGGCAAGATATTGTTTGTAATCTTTACCATTAACGAATGATCTATTTGCATGTTCGTTCAAAAGAATTGAGTCAATGGCGTACCAGTTCTTCAAATTCTCTACAATCGGTCTCTTGTTGATTTTCATCTTCATCTTCTTTCTTTCCTCCAAGGACGTTAACTATTTATTTAGAATAAAAAATCTTTTATATTTGTTCTTCTAACTATACAAGATGAGTATGTTAATCAAGTATATCGGTAAAGAAACTTTTATCAGTCAAATCTTCTTTATTTCTACTTGCTCTATATTCAGCTGCTTTAATCTCTTTTTTAGTAAAAAGTAAGCAACGTTCATTTGAACCATCTGCATCTTCTACCTGAAGTGCAATGTATTCTCGTTTAGCATTAGAAAATCTGGGTTTGCATGTGTTTTCAACCCTAATCAATCTACCCATACGAATTCCTGCTTTATCAATTACTGATGACATCTTTCTTCTCCTTAGTTGGTTGGTAACAATTCAGTAGCTATAGCGTCGTCTACTTGGCGATCAAATTCCTCTCGCCATTCATTATCTGTTTCATATAAATCTTTTGCATCTTTTGTTCTAAACTTCTTCTCTGATAAAGTTTTCAAATGGTTCCATGATCCAGTATGCATTCTTTTACATTTAGCAAGATAATGATAACTAGTCCAGAAATCAGAGACCCCCGTTTTGAAATCAACAATCATCTCGATTGGGATATTTGGTCTCTCAAACTTATTCTTAATACACTTAGCTTCAATGATAAGTCCAGAAAAACCAAATTTGGCTACATCTAGATCACCTCTAGCACGCAAGAATAACATATGGAATGCGTTATACTTAATTGATTGACCACCCGGAATTATTTTATCACCCATCCATTTCAAATCAGCAGGCGGGGAAAATTGACCCATAGCTAGTTTTTCTCTAAGTTGGTTAATAGAAATCAAAGCAATTCTATTCTCTTTCAACTTGGATACATATCTAGGCAGTAGAGCTGAAAGGATTCTTGCCTTTAAACCAATAGTTGAATTGATATCATCAGTAGTAAACTCTTTCTCAACACTAGTATTTGCAATTGAATCCCATGCAACTATACCAGGAAAATCAATCTTCTTCATTTTCTTAAAAGCTGAAAATGCTTCAATTGTCTTAAAAATCTTTTCAACAGTAACTTTATCATCATATGGTTTGATCCGTGGATTTGTTACACCCATCTGTGCTAAGCGTTCACTAGTCATTGCAGTTTCTGAATCATAATATGCAGTGAGTAATTTACCCATATATTTCTTTTGGGCCTGCCCAATTATTTGTCCAAGCAGAGCAGATTTGAATGTACCAGGAGATCCTATAATTTGTGAGAAAGTTCCAAGACCAAATCCGCCACCCAGGATAGCATCAAGCAATTTAATACCAGTAGGAAGTCTCTCAATCTCACCATCACCAGTACTGATTTCTACCTTATCGGAAATAAAATTTTCTAAATCAACTTGAAGTTCAAGTGCTAGCTTATCTTCGTCTAAGCTAAATATTTCCTTATCTCTTACTTTAGATTTCTCAATATCTTCTTCTGTTACTTCGACCTCTTTAATAACATCTTTGGCTATAGCAACTGCATCCGCGTCCTGCTTATTCATATTCTTTTGGATATCTGTCATTACTACGTTATCATCTGATAAAGTCTCTGTCATATTAAACTCCCAATTTTAATTTTATTCCAGTTTTAAGAATATCATTCTTTATTTTTATTGATGGTTTCAACTTCTTCCGCTAACTTTCTAACATCTATACCATTCATACTATTATCAGTCTTAACAGTCAATTTTCTCCGTATATCAATTTCTTGAGAGATGCTTTTATTGATTTCTTGACGGTAACTCAATATTGCAGAATAGAAACTTGTACATGATTTTAATTTCTCTTCCAAGATAAACTTGTTTCTGAAGTTAATATCCTCTGGAAATAGAGTTCCTAGATGGTCTTTTAATTTGGTAATATCAGCAAGGTCAGTTTCTAACTCCCCACGAGATGCTGAATACTTTGTAAGTAAATCTTCAATAACTGGATCATGTACAACTTTATCACCATCATCTTTAAAGTCTTCGTCTAGTTCTTCTTCAACAATCGGCATATTAAACTCCGTAAAAAATCCATCATTCTCACAATTATGAAAATGACGGATCAGTAATTTACTTAATCTTTTCTAAACGACGAGTCCATCTGCTAATTTGAGATTCAAAAAGTTCAACTCTGGTTGGATCTTTGGTGAGTTGTTTTCCTGTGTTTAAAGATTCAAGTGTTAACTCCATTGCTTTTCTCTTAGGCATCTTACTTTGTAACCTTTTAAACACAAAATAAGATTCTACTAAGATAGCAGTTTCACTTAAAATACCCGACGCAATTTTCTTTGAAGCATCTTGGTTGTTATCCACCCACTTCTTAATTGAAGACTTAGCCTCTGTTATCGCGTCCATTACCTTTTTATTAATAGGCGCTTTAACTGTAGGTTGTTTAACTTTCTCAGCAACCACTTTCCTTTGTGGAACAGTAAGTACCTTTTCAAGAAGTTTCATCTTAGAATCTACTGTATCATAGGTTTCACCTTCTTTCCTCAAAGAAGCCAATACATCATCACGATCCTCTGGTTTAACCTTGTCCATAGCAGTAGCTACTGTTTCCTCGTCGCCCTTAATATCAGATACAACTTCATCCACATCAGTCTTTTCTTCAGATTCCTTAACAAATGGGATACCGAAGGCTTTACCAAAACTCAAAATAATTGCAGATTCTAGGATATTTCCTGACACATATTTCTCATCTCTTCCAGGGTTGAATGCGAGATTAAGAAGTTGTTCATATGTTGCTTCTTCCTTGACAAAATTAGTAGCAATTGCATGATTCACTCCCTCACTCAAAACAGTACTAATCTTGCATTTTTCTAACAGTGCTGCTCTAAGTGCCCATTCGAAATCATTTCGAACATTCTCTTTTAATAGTGACATGATATATTTCTCCTAGTGAGATATGAAAGTTTATTATTTGTTCATATTATTTTTTAGATTCAGCCGTTTTCTTTACCATCATCCCACGAATTAGTAATCCCTCAGCTACACAGCTTAATGGGTCATCAGCATGTTTCACTTCACTAACATCCAATGGGAAATCTTTATATTCAGAAAGAACCTCTTCAAATAGAGGTAAGAATCCCTTAGCCAAACTAGTACCACCGGATACAATGATAGGCATTGATTCTGGTAATTCCAATTCACCTGTAGCTTCTTCTAATTTATCAGTCACCATTTCTAGAGAATAACGAATAACCTCACGATAATAATAAACAATAGCCTCACGGAGACGCCGTTCTTTTTTATTACCAATTTTGAAATTGCCCAAATCTGTTCCCTTTTCCTTTATAGATGTAACCCTATTTGTAACAGTACCCAATGACATGGCCACATTCTCATCAATCCAATCACCAGATCTAGCTATACTAAATGTGATAATAGGAACACTTTTCAGTGCTAATGCTACATTTACCATACCAGCACCAAAACTAAATGCTAAACCTGTAAATTTATTATCCCGACATTGTGAATAGATAATAGCCATAGCCTCATTGAATGAGCTACATGTATATCCGAGTTCCCTAAATATACGAGCAAACACCCCTTCATGGTATGTTATATTATTCTGCCGGTCTAAAGATGCTGCTGGTACCGAATACACAACATCACCACTATATTCTTTTCCAACCAATTGTTCAATAATCAAAGTCAACACATCAATACCATCAACCTCATCTGGGGAGATTAAACCTTTAGACATGGGTCTCTTAACCTCTTGACCGAACCAATTAGCAAATTTATAAGCATCTTCTCCTATAATAAAAATAGAATCTTCAGTCTCTACATAATCAATATTAGATAACTCAACACCAGTTAGTTGAGATTTATCAATTGGCAAATACATATTTCTAATATTGGAAATAACAACTGATCCATCATCATCTTGTTCTGCTAAGACAATATTCATCGTCCCACAATCAACACCAAGAAGTCTAGATTTAGTAGGTTTAGTCGTATCAACAATCTCTTTTTTATTTTCTGTTTTTTCAGTCATTATCATTCTCCATTTGAGTTAAATCATCTACGGAATCAGAAAGATCAATTTGTCTACTTCTCTTTATAACTTCCCCAGCACTAATAGACATCCCATCAGTCGATACAGACGGAATAAACATTTTATCATATTTTTTATTGGTTTTCTCAATCTCTGTCCCATTACCTGAAACAGTTATTACTGTAGGATTCTTATCCTTTATTTCTTCAACATTTTTATTCAGTTTATTCAGTTGTTTAGACATACTGGCCATTTGATCAAGAAGCATCTTAACCAAACCACCATCACCGTCCGATTTCTTTTTTTGAATTTTCTCTTCTAATTCGCGTTGAGTTGTTCGTAATCCCATTTTATTTCTATCTCGTTGTCTCCACATGATAGTTAATCTTCATGTTGTAGGCTTTTGATCCCGCACAAAGCAACTCCACATGAATCACATATATCAGGAGTCATACCTGTCTGTGCAGAAATATCAATACTGATTTTTGTCATAGTCTTATCAAATCCCTTTTCGGAAGATTTCTTTTCTGCTTTCTTTTCCTTAACATCTTGTTCAAGAAGTTTTATAGTTTTATTGACTGATTTAATATCTTCTTCTGTTAAAGGATCTCTTTTTCTATTTGTCGATGCTTTTAATTTATTAATAGATACTCGCAATTCTTGAATTTTCGCTTTATACCCATCATCACTTATTTTCTGATCATTAACTATTTGATCTATTGTGTCAAAGTCACCAGTTATATCTATATTAAAATGTCGAACTATTGCTAATTGTATTTGCCATTTCTTAGCCATGCCACCCAATCCATCAACAGAATTAGCTTTCCATGTAGTAGGAGTGAATAACCGAACTCTTTCTTGTAGGATCGTAAACGCAGCGTTAATAGCAACCCCATTCAATCGTCCCAAATAAGCCAAAGTCTTTGCTCCAGATATGCCCAAAATAACATCCTCTATGAAACACCAATCAGGTTGTATTCTATTCAACACTCTAGTAAGTTCCAAATGAAAATAATGTAAACGTTGTGGTAACTCCATTCTTCCATCTACCTGTATAATCCCGTAGTCTACAAGATTACCATCTTCTATACATGACCAACCAGTTTGAGTTGCAATATCAAGACCTAATATTTTCATTATTTTTCCAGTAACATTATTAATTCCGATTTTGAATCATTGGATCTAATTATACCATTAACTATTGCCCTTGATGCAATAAACTCAGGATTTGATACCTTCAAAGATATCGCAATTCGTTTAGCCATTGGGAGCAATTCTTTCAATTCTTTCATCTTTTTTGTTTTGACCAATAATGTATGCACACTCTTCGGTAATTTTTTAATTGACTTCGAAGAATAAGCATCCAAGTCTTTTGATGCCAATGTTGCAAGTGATATTAATTGGCTACTCAATAAGACTTCTGATACCAAACTTAAACCTTCAGTAACATCAGAATCCAGTATCTTAAATGTAAACGGTGGTATAACCCCATCTTGAAATTCAATTTTGGCCTTGGGTACATCATTAATTGTTTTTGCATTTTCGAAGAACTTATAAAATTTATCAGACTTCTCAGCCATCTTATCCAATTGTTCCTTCTTAAGTATTAATTCTTTATCAACATATCCAGGAAAATTAACACCTCTCACACGAACCTTATCACTGGATTTTGTAAGTTTAGATACAGATATTTTAACTACCCTATTAGCAGCCAAAAATTCTTTGAATTGTGGTAATTTTGGTATTCTAGTAAAATAAGCATGTACCCCAACACCCCCATCAACAATACCATTTTTTTCTATATCCCTAACTTTATCATGTGGAACATAACAAAACAGATATGCTTTAACAATAATCTGATCAATATTTGGATGGTCAGGAACATTATCCATTAAAGATTCCGAAATTAAATCATACTTATCTATTGAATTCATCTACTACCTCTAGAAATTGTTTTTTAATTTGTTCTGGATTAGTTAACCATTCAGATTCTTTGACTCTAAAGAATGAACAACCCATCTTATTAATCAAAAAAGCTTCTCTCTCCCTATCCTTAATGATTGCCCACTGCTGTTCGTGATATTTTTCATCAAATTCTATGATCAAATTAAGTTCTTCTATATACCCATCGGGGAAATAACCAAAGAATTTATTGTTTACCAAAACCGGATATTTAGATACATTTTGGATATCATCTATGAACTCAACTTCATTGTTACCAACTCGAACATTATATGGGCCCATCTTTTCAATCGCAGCAATGAATTTATTTCTAAATAATTCTTTTGCTTCTTCTGTCTTGCTATAGTTATCTACCCCATATCTAGAAATCATAGTATCTATAATTTTTTTCCTGATTGTGGGTGATGATAACGAACATGGGTATCCATATTTAAAAATATTAGTATCTCTTCGTTTTTTATTTGATTCATCTGATTGATTCGGATATGGTGTACCATTATCACGAATTGATGCTTCTTTAATTTTATCAATTATTTCTGGAACACAAAAAGAATTTTTATTACCGAATCTATCATATGTAGTTTCTTCAATCTTCTCCCGTATAATGGGGCATGATAATGAAAACCCACCATATCGTTCAAACATTGTTTTTTTATGTTTTTCCTTAACAATATTACTCTGTTGAGGATACTCGTAACCATATTTTAAAAGATTTGTATTTTTTGTTTTTAACCTGACATCAACATTTTGTAGTGAACATTTATGACCATATTTAGCGAGAAATGTATCTTCTCGTTTTTGTTTAATCAATGGAGACGATGATGCATTTTCATAACCATATCTATCTAATGTGGTTTTTTTGATTGCTTCCCTAACAGTCTCATCATTTGACATACACTTACGGGAACAATATTTTGAATATCCTCTAGTTATTGATAGAAACTTAGTTGGTTCTCCACAATAACAAACACCACTACCATTATTTAAATATTTATCATAATAATCTTTTGAAGTTATTTTATGGTGTTTCAAATGATTACACAAATTCCTCAGATTATCAAATTCTGAATCACATATTTTACAATTAACCATGATCAAATATGATACTAGGCATAGAACCAGTATCTAGTTTTTCAATTACCTTATCATAAACTTCTTTTGCATCATTAAAAATGTCCTCACCGTTTATAGAAATTTCCCCAAACGGTGTTTGTATTGGAGCAAACTTTTTTCTGATTCTCCCAATCATCATGCCTATCATGCCAAATGTCAAATCTATGAACATATCATGATGGTGTGTCATAATAGTTGACAGTTCGGGATCATGACTTCTTTCATATTCAATAGTCGCTGATGCATTAAACTTCGGACTAATCCTCAACTGATTGGGAGGAATAAATTCAGTAGTATAATTGAAGTCTGACCATATTTTTGTATTTCCGGCTTTCCAATTATTTAACAATTTTCCAGGAAGTTCTTCATATGAATAAGCACCAATCATTTCATGACCCATTAAGATAAGATCACCCAACTTTGGAATAAATTCTGTTATCCCAAAGATTTCTCTATCATCTGGATCAACAAGATAAAACTCAGATTGACGATTGGGTACCCGAATGGTAGGATCACTACCATCTAATCCCATTCGCCATTTTTGTGGAAAGTACGTGCTATACTTCTTAACAACATTTCTTTTACCATAGTCGATAATTTCTTCATCGGTTTTTTCGAAATGTTGCCATGGGAGCGCGTACTCTTCCTTTATCCTCTGTAGAACAAACGACCATGTTAACATATTAAACGCTCCTTTTAAATTTTAGTTTTGTTCTAAAAATATGGAAAGTACGCTCTAAAATAAATCAACAACAGTTTGTTCGTTTACAGTTTCTGTTAATCCTACCCTAGACATGGCATTGAATAATACAGTTGCACTAGGTGCCTTAACTATATTGTTTGCATTATCCACCATTATCTTCTTACGTTCAATAGTATAATCTGCTGGATAGCCACCATCTATATAATCAGATAATAACTTATAGGATAATAATTTCAAATTTCGAACGATGATATCTTCACTTGCCATTACCTTTTTGACTGCGTTATTATTCGGTTCATACGACGCGTCAAACAGGGGTTTGTTATCACGTATATTTTGGTATACCCCCGTCATCGAACCACCACACAAGATAGTAATTTGCGGCAATATCTTAGCACATGTTATACCACCAATACCCTTAACTCCTTTAAATCCATCACCTTCATCACCAACAATTGCAAGTGCCATACAAAACCATTCTGATTTTGGTTCAACGTCAATATCCTTTTTAAATACATGTTCAAGAATATCTTTCTGAGACAGCATTTTAATACTTCTATAGTGTTTATAAAATTGAAAAACATTATCAGAGTCTAAACATTGAACCATATCTTTATCAGCGGAATATATAATATGTGCAGAGTTATCAACTTCATCTTTATCAATAACATGCTTCATGAGATACCACGGTACAAAGTCTGCCTCTAGAAATAAGAGTCGATAAACTGAAACATTAGGTATCTTATTCCCTACCTTATCGATCACATCATAATTCTTATTTAAGACTTTAAAGAATAATTCCTTCTTACAATCATCCAATCCAAAGAAATCAGAAGATTTCCTATTAGCTTTATATTCCTTATGAATATCTGTATGATACGATGACGAACCACTCTCTAAAAAGAAATGCATATGAAGTTTAATATTTCGTTTTTTTGCATATCTCTTATGAAAAGCAATAAATTCTAAAACCGAAGAAAATACAGATGTATCTACAAATTTAGATCCCTCGGTTAAATTGATAATATAACGAACTGCCCACTCTTGAAATAATGACTGCATACACCCCTTCAAATCTATATAGAGATGAAGGGATGATTTACCAGACAAAGTCAAGACGTCATCAAGATATGTATATTTTGGATAATATGATAATAACTGACTAGTCTTGACTTCTCCCCAATCTTGCGGCTTACTTTGCTGCATTTCATGGGGAGCTTTTATCATTGACATAAAGTGACCTGAGTATAAATATTGACAGGTACACCATAGTACTTCTGTTCAAATTTACAAAGCAGGACTTCATCTCTTACCTGGTATGCACTAAATTCAACATCAGAATTAATATCCAATGCGAATGGGAGATATACCATTTTAAAGTTTCGTTTCGGCATTTCACGATTCAGAGAGATACCACTAACAACAGTTGCACAATTTTCCTTGTTAACTGTCTCAATCTTAATCGAAGCTTCATGACCTTCAATATCACATTGAATGGTTTCATTGTTTAATGCTTCAGCAAGATTTTTAATACGCTTAGAGATATATGTATTCACTGTAGTGGAAAATATAAGATTATCCTCCGAATAGTTAATCATCTGGTCAAACACTTCATCAGTGATAAACGTATTATCAAGAAACTTCCTGATTGGTTTCTTAAAGGAAATCTTTGTAAAAGCATCAATGAATGTATATGAATCATCGGTGCATTCAATTATAACACTCTCATCTTCAACAGTTACATTATCATCCAATTCAAATGCCTTTAGTGAATTAATCTTTTGCTTGATAAGACTAATCAATAGTTCATTCTCACCAAATGCTTCTACTAGATCAATTTCAAAAATAGAATGGCGATCATTTGTCTTCTGTCTAATCTTTCCCCCGACCAATTCACAATCAGTACATGAGTTTTCAATAATCTTCAAAGTACCAATTAATTTGTTAATCTGTTCTCTGGTCATCGTTATAGTTTGCGGCATTTCTCTACTCCTTATTAGTTACAATTTCGTCTTCGATTTCATATGATGCGTTTAAATTTAATTGATAATTTATTTTGGTTTCGTCAAGTCCATGTTTCTCACAAACTTTCAAAACAGATACCTTGATCGCTTCTCTTAGATCAAGCTGTAATGTATTAGGGTCAGCCATATTTAAATTCCTTTCTGATATTTGATAACATCGATATAAATAAAGTCCTTTGAATTGACTACATTTACATTATCAACATATACCAGAACTGCTTCTAAGTTCTGAATAAGAGTTGTTATTCTTTCGATATTGTATACCTTACCTCCCTCACCATCTTTCAGAGCAAAAATCATTCTTACACAAGGTCTATCGTTATAAGTTGATTTTACAAAACTCCAAAAGGAATCACCATGAAATATAAATTGCCCCTTTTCCTCACATTTAGAAATAATATCCTGAATAGATTCTTCCTGTGGGACTTCCAGACCATTATCTAAAATTTCATCATACAACCGTCTTATTGCTTTAGTTTGTTTTAATGCCATGATTTCCCTCGTAGTCCATTTTTAGTTTTATTCTGTAACTTGAAATTAGTATCTTTGTAAAGAAAGGGAGTTATTGGAAATTCCCCAAAATCTTTACCAGACTTGTTTGCCCATATATTTAAATTTTGTATGATATGACTATTTTCTGATTTAAACTTTATGTACCATTGAGGTTCCTTATCTATATCAGATAATATAACCACATCACATTTATACAAGTTTTCATCAAAACATACTGACTTCAATAATGAGGAATAAGAAAAAGAATTACCAGATGCATATAATCTAACCTTATCTTTTATTTTTAAAGAATCAGAAACATACTCACCCATAATATCAAAGTTTCCTTCTGATAAAACAATAATGTTTGAGTCTGGGTCACCACCTGATATACACCAATAATCTAATAAGTGTAAACCATCATCTTGTAAGGCAAGCTTTTTGAATTTTAACCATAACTCATCAGAGTAACTTCTGCTATATACTGTAGTATGGTGTCTACTTAAAAATCCAACGTGATATTGACAAAGAAGATCCATTTCCTTCTGTGATAATATTTTACCATCACCAACCACATTCAAATGGTTCATATTTAAAAAAGCCTTAAAGTCCAAAATCAGATTCGGTATTTCCTCTGGTGTCAGTCTATCACGACTTCTATTTCTAAGATACATAGTTTTATTGGGAAACGAAGAAGAATCTATAGTAGGTAAAATATAAGTAGAACTTCTGGTCTTTTGTTTTCGTATTTTCTTACTTTCATACTTGGCACTATGTTCTTCTTCTTTGGTAATAACCTCATTTGCTAAATTCTTACTACCAGTAAGTTTCTTAATCAATTCTGATATGGACAATACACAACCCGAGTAAAAACAATGAGCTAAAGGTATTGAAGGATCTGTAGATACATACATGTGACCCTTCTTCCTAGGGTCGGGATGATCGGAACATATTGGGCATATACATATAAGGTTTTTACCGTTACTAGTATCCTTCTTATATAGATTATGATCTTTTAAGATGTCCCGCAATTTATCTACATCCATTAATTAACCTCCTTTTAATTTATTCCTAAATACGAGATAAGCCTTCTTATTAACCGGTTTGAATGGAATTTTTTTACTATATATATTAACCTTTGAAGTTATAGGAAATCTTTGTATTTTCTTTATCTTCAAACTACTGAACTTAATCGGTGGACAAACGTAAGTTATCTAAATTTATCCAAACTGGATTAATAGATAGTATACTTTGGTCTACTGATAATTCATTTTATCTATAGCCAACGTATAACTACTATTGATCCTTTTGGGTGTTTAGATAACTTACGTTTGTCCATAGGTATCTAGATACTTCGAGTTTGATTTTTGTTTTGGTTTTTGTTTGTTTAATTAAAAGCGACAGTATTTGCCTGCACCGGAATACTGCGTAGATCATCAGGTGCATTTATTTTAGGGCACGGGCCGCTAATGCAGATATGCGTTGTTGACTGACCTAGCTTTACTTATAGCCTGTGGGCTTAAGTGGCGGGAGGCGACGCGTGTATGGAGCATCTAGCTGTTACCGTGTCCTTTGAGCCGCACCAGACGGCCATCGTCGTAACCCAGCAAGTGGAATCTTGTGCACACCATGTGCACCGGTACCCCCACATAGGTCTTCGGACCAAGGCAGGGATCTGGTATTTTTCAATAACGGATAAAGTCTATTCCGTGCTCATATGAGTGTTCTGCCATTTCTCTGAATATACCAGGAGAATGATGTATGAAGACCCTAAATCTTGGGGGTGGTTCTACGGCTTACATGATTGGTCAAGTTAATGACAACATGTGCCGCTGTGGAAAACCACGTCTACAAGGTTACGGTGGGTGCGATGATTATATGACCAATGATCTCATGATTGAATATTTCATAAGAAATAAACGATATCATGTGTTATTTGATTTACAAGATAAAGTTCAAAGAACTTTATTCGTCGTGCTTGATGGTGTTAACTATACTATTAAAGATATAGTGGCAACATTAAAACACTGCAACTTGTAGGTTGACAACTTGGAAAGACAAGTCGGGGTTAGAACCGCCCCGTTAGGTAAATGAATGTATGTTGAGCACCCAGCATACCCCGAAAGGGTTCAGGTGCAGGACGTCAAGTAAAAATCACAATAAAAAGGAGGGTATTGTCATGTATATCGAGGTGGAGTCCTATCAGTAAGCCCAGAGGTATAAACTGTGAAAAGATTAGAATGCGCTCTAATCGGACAGGCATCATGATTCATCGTAGTGTAATGTCATGTTTATTGTTTCGGTTCATTCGTTGCGCATATTGGCTTGGGTCGCCAATGTGTGGTATTTTAGTAGGGCAATCACGTCATTACCGCCCTACCCAAAAGCACGTCACAAGTTAGCATTTGCCGGCACCGGAATGCTATTAATATACTATCAGGTGCCTTTCTATTTATGTCGGTTTGTTTTAACAATAAATAAGGAGAGTTGGTATGTACACAGCAATAGTATTATCAGATAAGTCACAGAAAGATGCAAAACGAATCTTGTCTTGGGATATGGGTAATGGGGGTGATATATTAGCCCATCACGTAACTGTGAATATGGGTCGAGTCACAGAAGGACCTGCCGCTGATATAGAATTGGGAAGACCCTTTGTCATGACGGCAACACATTACGGGATCTTTGAAAATAAGGTAATAGCCCTCAAAGTTCAAGGTATAGTTGATAAAATACCTACGACCAACAAGGTACCACACATTACCATGGTTGTGTACAGGGATAATGGTGGTAAACCAGTAATGTCAAATAACATTACTGAATGGATACTGCTTGATGAACCAATTCGGTTGATGGGTAATCTTCAAGAATGTTAAATTAACCCCCAAAACTACCCATTTATCGTGTTAACAACAAGCAACCAAAAAGAGGAGAAACTAGTCATGATGGAACTGTCATTTTATAATTCGAAGACCCTGATTGAGACTAAACTGTCTATTGGTCGAGGTACACCTCGGCATGGACAAGCACATTTAATCACGATCACTAAATTGTATTATAGTGATCGTGGGCAAGTTGAACATGGGCAGATGTTGTGGACATTTCTTTATAAAGCCGGTCCCTACAATAGACTTTCCAATAAACCCAAAGCCTTCAAGGGAGCTAGACCAATAAATGAGACAAAACCGGTCGACCGTTATGATTACAAGGCACAGGAAGAAGTGACAATCCCGTCACAAGAGGAAGCCGAAGGTCATATTCGAAAGGAACCATGTTGTTGTTGCGGTGTCTTCACAGAACCATATATTGTGGAGAATACAAAGCTGGGAAAAAGCTTTGTAATATGTGAGGACCCACAATGTCTAGCATGGGCTACACGGTAACCTTTAACCAAAACCCACTCATAGTTTGAGTGGTTGGCTGCAGAACGGATGATAAAGTCGATTCCGTGCTCACTAAGGAGTGTTGTAGATCGCATAACTCTGAATGTATCAGGATAGAATGATGGATTTTGCAGATCGAGTGTTTGTATCAACATGTATCACAATGGTTGTTGTGATCATCAGTGTAATTGTAATAATCAACTAAGGAGAAATGATGAGTAAAAAGAAAAACATAAACCAAGTCGACGTTATGTAGCATGTTGCCATAAGATAAACTTCGACGGACATTATTTTCGAAAGTTCAAACTTCCAGAAAACATGGGAGAGGATCTTGAAAATAATACCGAAGTGGCAGCATGGTACTATCTGAATGTATTAGATGGTCAATCATGCGTTGAATCCGTATTCACTCAAGAGGATTTCAAAGCTGTGAAAGAAGTTAAAGATCCACAAAGGATGATAGATCAGTGGTGTGCTATTATGTACAGGTTACCATTAAGAAAAGGAAGTAGATGATATCGAAACCAAAATGTATAGATATGGTGTTCATCCACGCAACTGGAACATATACCCAGAAAGAATCTGCTCTGAAAAGATTAGGTTCAGTGATGCGGTCCATGTTTAAGTGTTTGGTTAAAGTTTTTCGAAAAGGAAAACTGAAATTGAACGGATGGTTCTATAAGCAAGAACTATTGTGGAAAAACCCACAGTCGAACCGACGGAGGATGACGCATGGATACAAATGGTTGATTAAGAAATTGTGCATTCCTGTGAAATGGTCCATGGATAATCCGGTCGTTATCGGGTATATCGTATGTGGGGCATTATGTGTATTCGCGGTGACCCTCACATTAATGTTGATAGGAATGTTGATGGCAGCAATATTCACGGGCATTCTTACAGCAATCACTTATGTCGTGGCGAATGCAGGCGTATTCATTACGTTTGCTATCATCGCTACGGTGATATGGTTAGCAAGGCCGTAGCAATCAAACGCCCCAGAAGGTTAATCCCTTCTGGGGTTTTAGAAAGGTGCTATGAAAATAACATATGAAATGATTCGAAATGCAAAATTTGCTGCAGCAAAAGGGGACCCAGTAGCAAGAAAACTTTTACAGGAGGCAAATCGACGAAGTCAAATAGTCAGAAGGAACAACAAAATAAAAAAGCAGGTTATGAGTATGGTGAAACACCAGAGGAAACCTGTACAACTCGAACTAGAAATGAGAGGAATGAATGTCTACTATTACAGAGACTGAGTAAGGAATGTTTTTTCTTTCCAAAAATTGGTGGGATAGGAACTAACTCTCTGAAGATTATCAAAGACGGAGTCGAGATGAGTCTTGGTTCTGATGATAATTGCGGGAGTAAAGTGGTATGTTCTAGATCATCAATCGCCTTTTTTAAAGGTGATGATATGATAGAAGATCACCCCCTGGTTGAGAAGTATGGGGATATGGGTGACGGAAGTATTGATGTATGGAATGACCCAGAAAAGTTCGCAAGAGTACTTTGTGATTTTCTGGAAATTAAAATGGAGGATAAGGTTGATGAATGATACCAAGGTAGTTCATTTTTGTCCACTCTGCTTTGCCGTTCGGCGGGTGAAGAAGTATGATGGGGGCTTTACCATTAATACACCACGAGTGGATCCCGACATAAAAATAACTCAGATTAATCCAAACACATGTCAGAATGAGTTATGTAGAAGCTTCCAGAGGATCAGAGTAAAAGCTCATGGTTTACTGGATATGTCATATCAAAACTGGAAGAAGGAAGCTGGAGTGGTAGAAGAATCGAAGATTAAATTTCTGAAACTATCGGAGAAATAATGAAAAATAAAATACATAATATCATATGTATGATAATTACTATCATAATTATCTTTGTAATGTTTAATTATGGTGCAAAACATAGAAAACATAATATAAAAATAGCTAAGGTTACTAACACCAGAGAAGTATTTGGGCTGACCCAAAAAGAAAAAATTGCCTTAGATAGGCAGTTAGAGGAGAAGTTGTCGGGGTTGGTCCAAATACGATTGGTTGAATGTTTTGATAATGTTCTTCCTGCTTTAATTGAAGTAGAGAGTAGTGGTAATAATAATGCTATTGGTGATAATGGTTTGGCAGTTGGATGTCTCCAGATTCACCCCATCATGGTGAGGGAGGTAAATAGAATCCTCGGAGAAGAAAAGTATACATTAGAGGATCGAAGTGATAGGCAGAAGTCAATAGAGATGTGTCAAACATTTCTTTTCTTCTGGACCACAAAACTATACAAACAACATGGACTCGACGAAGAGTTGATGGCACGTCTATGGAATGCTGGTTCAACAAACGTGATGGACGCTAAAATAGATAAGTACTGGAATAAGGTCAAGCAAAATATGGGAGAACAAATTGAAACAGGAGATTAGGTTCAACAGCCCAACTCCGTCAGAATATGATTCGGTGTTTAGTAACTTTGTAGCTTCGGTAGTGTTACTTGATGGTCTGGAATACCCGACTGTTGAGCATGCCTACCAAGCTGCAAAGACTCTTGATCAAGAAGAACGATTGGTGATTCAAGGGTTACTGACAGCAGGTAAAGCCAAAAGAGCAGGTAGGAAAGTCACGATGAGGGAAGATTGGGAAGACATTAAATATGGTGTCATGCTCAAACTTCAGATTCAAAAGTTTTCCGTCCAGCCTTTAAAGAAGGATTTACTTGATACTGGTGATGCTTCAATATTTGAAGATGCTAGCCAGTGGAATGATACTGAGTGGGGATTGGGTAGAGATGGATCAGGGAAGAACCTCCTAGGTAGAGCCCTGATGGAAGCAAGAACTGTTATAAGCAACAAAAGGTAAGGAAATTAAAATGGCATTTACAAAAATAGTTAAAAGACAACATATGTGTGGTAGGGTCAACAACGCAGTTATTATTGATAGCAAGAATGGTCGAGTCGCTATACCAGCCTCTGAACTGAAATATTTTGATTCATTTGGGTTGGGTGGTAATCCGGCAAAGCACATCATGATTGAAACGGACACTGATGAAATTAATCATAAAGTAAGATTCACGGTAACATCAGACAAATCCGAATATTCAATTTCTAGAAATAGTTCACTTGCTGGATCAACCACTTGTGCAGCATTAACTAAACTTAAACATGGTATTTATATGAGGGTTGGTGAACTCTTATATGAACACGCCGGAATGAGAGATTAGAAAAGAAAATCCTGAAGGTTCGAAACTTTGGGTCGCGTATGGTTGCGTGAATAGTGGGAAAGGGAAACCACATATGGTTAACGTGATCATATGCCCGAGTACTGGCTAAGCATCGAAAGTCAACTAAGAAATGGGGGATAGATGGGTCTACTCGTACAAGTAGATGCCTCCCATTTCGATTTTAATTAACCTCTGAAAAAGAATCAGGAGAGTACAGATGTTTAAACAATCAGCAGTTAAGAATCAGGTTGTAGAGATTGAATCAATTTTGAATATATACAGTATCGAAGAGATGCTTCGTCGTGACAGAATTTTATCAGGCACACCGAAGGTTAATGAGTTTCCTGAGGGTTATCCGGGTTGCTGTGATAAACCAATGGTCAGTATAAGTGATCAAGATTGGATATGTCTTGAATGTGGAAACGTTGAAAGTCATGACATTGATGATAAAGTCAAGAAATAATTAGTAATCGGGCTGCAAACAAAACTAAGAGTTATCCAATGGGTGTGACCAAAAGATAAGTTTCTGAAGTGGAGTAAGATTATTCACAATGATCTTCGTAGGTTCGAATCCTACCAGTCCTATCATTTTTATATAAGGAATAATATGTTAGAATTATGGATGTCACTAGTTGGAATTTCAATGTCAATAGGGGGAATACCACAAGCATATAAGTTATGGAAAAGAAAAACGAGTGATGATATTTCCATTATTATGTGGTGTGTATGGATCACTTCCCGACCGGATTTGAAGGGATAGTTGAATACACTTATGGTCAGAAATTTAAAGGCAACAATAGTGACCAATATTCAATTGTAGTATTGAAAGATGGTGTACCTATTAATACTATTTCTTGGTATTATGAACATCAGCTAACACTTATCAATAATGATATAGAAGCTGGGATGGAACTCATTAAGGAATGGACTGATAAGGAGATATAATGTGTCAGTATTGTGGGGGATTAGTAGAAGGACCAGTACTAGCAGCAGTAGTTGCTTTCGGAGGGATGATCATGTTCACTCTCCGATTCATGTTTAATAAATGTAGACATAAGAAGAAAGATGAGGTAGATAATAATGGATAAAATGCATATAGATAACTTCATCGATGGAACCGATGAATATGCTGATAATGCTATTCGAGGAGATGTCGAATATGCCAGGTGGATTCTCTTTCATAAGAGACTGCCAGCGGTTATGAAGGTAGACTTTGATAAGTTTATAGCTGACAAGAAACTATTTTGTACCTATAAGAAAAAACGTTATCGGTGCACTGGCGGAAGTCGGTTAGGGGATGTTTGGTTGACTTCTGACTTCACTAGGGATATCGGATATGATATCCGCGTAGATCTGGGTGAGTGTTTCCATTGGTCAAAGGAGAGTTGAATATGCCACCGAAATGCTTGAATCAGACATTTCAAAACTTGAACAGGAAATGGTCGTATTAGATTGGATAATGAGACCCAGGCGACGGTGAAACATGGGGACTACTATTGTGAAAATAGTAGTCCCCTTTTTTGTCCAAAATTTTTATAAACGATAGTAAAAATTTAACTATTTAAAACACCTATATAAGAAGTTAAACTATGTTATAATAACTTAATAAGTTAATTAATAACAACATACCCCACTTTAAAGAACGTTTTAGTGAGGTTTCAACAATAGCACTACAACCATTGTCTAAAATATGTAACGATGGATCTACAAGCCCATTCTATAAGAGGGAGTTAAGGTTACCGTAATATACATCTTATTTAACTAATAGTTAAACCTACTTAATAAATGTTAACTATTTACGAAAACTAACTATATCGTATTGTCCAGTTACAATATAACCAAATCTTTTTATAAAGAGATACAGGTCTCTCTCGCATATAACGTCTTGGAGGACGTATTCGTACAATTTAGCAATTTGTCCAGTCTGAAAGTAATTTATAGCTTCGACCCCATTAGAGTTCTTACTTGTTTTTAAAGTAGCCTTTAATATAGAGTCAAGATTAAATACACCTGCTGGTAGGTTAGTTGCTTTACTTAAGTCATTTAATATATCTTCAGCCGTACCTGGATGATTTAGAACCTTTTTCCACATAACCAAATATATATCTTTGTTAGACCATGAATATTTTTTATTACTAGTAGACCCATCTTTATGAATAATTCTATCATTACCTAGGAGGACTCTTGAATCAAATGAAATACCATTGAATGTTACACATGTTTTACCATTTAAGAATTCACACATTCTAATTCTATCTGATTCATCACTACCAAAGAAATAAAATTTGTTTGTTTTGCTCCACCAGGCACACCCTACAGACATACCCATCCCATAAGCATTATCCCAACCACCATCGACTTGGTCCGGCCCCAGTTGGCTTTCTACATCATAAACGACGTAATCCATTTACCTCTCCGATTCTGCCGTTGCACCGGAATCAATATCAACAAACTCAATTGTATCCCGCCATTTTGCTATAGTTTTACAACCTCTATAACTGATATTCGATTGCAAATCCTCTTTAATTTCTCGTAGAATATATTTGACATGTCCCTTAAATGGAATCTTTATCATCTTCCCTTCAACGAATCGATTCTCTCCTTTATTCTCAGAGCTAGCTGATCCATAGTGTAATTTATAATATCTTCTATTGACCATATCAGTACTATCTTCAGCATATACTTTTCCTGGTGTTTCCACATGACCAGCCAAAATTGATCCTAACATCACTGTACTTGCACCAGCAGCTAACGCAATTGCTATATCACCACCATCACGGCAACCACCATCGGCAATCAATGGAATTTTAGAATATTGATCATGTATATTTTTAATAGCCTCAAATTGAGGTACCCCAATACCTGTACTTCTACGAGTCGTACACACAGCACCAGGTCCAATACCCACTTTAATGATATCAGCACCCCATGTATATAAATCTCTAGCACCTTGCGGGGTTGCAACATTACCGGCAACGATTGTTATTTCTTCATCTTCATTACCTCGGATATATTCAATCATCTGTTTCATTTTCAAATGATGACCATGAGCAATATCAATACAAAATATACGAGCACCTGCAACATAGAGTGCATCAAACCGATATCGATCCTTTTCATTAACACCAACAGATACCCCAACGGAATGTCGTCTAACTCTAGCCATCTTATTTGAGCTTGTGCATTCTGGAAATGTTATTTCATCCATGGCTACATTGAACATCTCAACATTATCTTTAACATTATCAAATCTATGAAGAAAACCGAATCCGCCAGCTTTATACATCGCACCAGCCATTTCAGATCCAGTTACAGTTTTCATATTAGCTGATATAATAGGTAACGATAGGATGGTCGGTCCGAAATCAGTATATAACTCAACATCACTTCTGGATGCGATTTCAGAATATGTTGGCGGGACTAATACTGAACTAAATGATCTTGCTTTCATAATTTCCTTTTATTTTATTGTGAAATTTAATTGTATTTTTTCAATAGGATTCTGTACAGTAAATTCGATATCTAAATAGAATCCATCATTCTTCCCATCGAAATCAATTTCTTCTTCGATTATATCAATAATTTTTTCAACATCACCCATCGAATCTCTCTGGTCACATCTCTTTGGTAATATTTTACAACCAGGAATTCTATCCACAACAGGTCGCATCATATTTCTTATACTTATTTCAGTGACCTCATCCTTCAATTCAAATAGATGGGACTGGGTAACCTGATTCATACATTTACTAATATAATTTAATGTACGACGAGTATTTATATCACGTAAAGCATTTGATTTTACCATGATTGCCTTTAATTAATATGAATAGATTTGTCATTCTCTAGTTCACTTATTAACATTTTAAATTTATTAATTACTTCATCTTTATGATCTTCCCAATCATTCTTTTTAATTCGAACAAGATTAAACCCAGCATTTTTATAATCTATATCTTTCTGAATATCATTTTGTCTATATGTATGATATTTATCAATGAAATGGTGACGTTCATCAAATTCAACTAATAAATTTAATTCGAGAATATAACCATCTGGAATATAACCAATCACTTGTGGATTACGAATAATTTTATAATCAATATGATTTTCAAGTTCATTAAAACATGGTCGTTCCATATCACCTACCCGACCACATAATGTTTCCCCATTCAACTTTTCATTTTCAATCATTCTAATAAAATTTTTTCTAGATATCTCTCGACCTTGTGATGTTTTTGAAAAATTATCAACGCCATATTTTTGTAAACACGAAAATTTAGATTTATTTCTAACCACGTCACATTGCATTACCCACGGAACACCATACCTATCCAAATTAGTATTTTGTACTTTATGAAGTATATCAGGGGATTGTAATGGTCTCTCTACACCATACAATCTCTTATTAGTCTCTTTAATTATATTTTTAATCTCTTCTGATTTGAATACGTTAGATACACCATAATGTTTATATGTTGTTTCCGCTTTTTTCTTTTTTACTGATGGTGATTGATTTGGACTATCATATCCATATATTCTGTTAGATGTAATTCTAATATCTATACTTCTTCTGGGGTCATGTGACGCACATAAATTACTACAATATTTTAAATACCCAGATTTAATATTAACAAATGAACATAATTTTCCACAATAACAATATTTATCAATTTCATTATCTAATAAATATTGATCATAATAATCTTGTAATGAATGATGATGTGTTCTATTCAAATGCTTTCCCAAACTTTGAAATGATTTGAATTCTCTCTCACACAACATACATTTTACCATGCCAATAAATCCTGTGTCTTTTTCATTAATGGTTCAAGTAACAAATCAGCTCTATCAGTCACAGAGAAACTAACCATTTGTTTAATATTTGGTATAAAATATTCCGGTAGTTTATAAAGTTCTTCTGGTACTACAATAGCCTTTAAATCACCAATAGAATATTTCTTTAAAAATTTCTCATTAAAATTCTTCTTAATATGATCAGGCGCTTTACTCTCATCAAAAGCCAATAATGGAAACAAATAACCTCTACTACCATATCTAAAATCTTCATTAACTATTTCATTCCACATCAACATACCCTTAATATGTTGAGTGATAGTCTTATATTCATTTAATGGTTTTGAAAATGATACAGTTTTTGCAACATTTACGTCACCCAATTTAATCATATTCGAAACCTCAATCTTCGTCTCTTCCACATAATTATTAACTTTTAATATAGAAAAATCATCAGACATGATCATATTTAATATATTTTGTAACATCTTCTGTGTAGTCTTAGAAAAATCAGATCGTTTAATCTCCAATCCCTTAATATCAATAAAATCTAATTTTCTACCTTCTTGAGATACAACCTTTGTTGCATATTTTTTCTTAACATTCAAAGCATAATACTTAGAAAATAAAAATTCATTCTTCAATTGCAACATGGAATATTCAAGCGGCAAATTATGTCTAACACATATAGACTTCATAATATTATCATTCAAATAAGATTGAATAACCTGTATTTCCTTATTAACTTCATCACTGACTACAGGTTCAATTTTTTTGTCTTTTAAATAATTAGTTAAATCTACAAATATTGAATCAGTATCTCCATATATAATATAATCTAATGGTGACTCTACAGTTTTTATAAAATCAAAATCTATATCATCTTCATTTTTCATAAACCGATTACAATGTACAGCAGAATATTTCAATAATTCTTGACCAGATAATGTAATACTTCTAGCCAAATCATTATTATAAAACCTAAAATGTTCATTGCCTAAAATACCATAAAGTGAGTTCATTAAAATCTTAAACGATTGCTGTTTATTATTATAGATAGTAGTATTTAATTTATCACCCTTTTGTTTATATTCAAACATAAGAGACTTATTCTTCTTTCTATTTAAAAACAAACTCTTAATAATTGAATAATAAATACTTTCTTCTTGATTATGACTCCTAAACACACACCCAGATATATTTATAGTAGCATCATTTTCTTCTACTATTTTATCCAATTCTATACTAGTTATTTCTTTAGTTTGAGAACTATGTATCGGATCCTCATGAAAAGTAAATGTCTTACCATCTAATGACTTTTTATCATAAAGATAATCAAACATTATACTATCACTGATTTTTCCAATTAATGTATTCGGTCCAATATTCCATGTATTAATGATACTTGGGTACAAACTTGTGAAATCAAAATCACACAAAAGTCCCTTTTCACCAATCGGTGGATACATCCCACCTCGAGCATTAAATACATATGCACCAGGAAGATCCTCTCGTGTTGGATGACCAGCATTCCTCGCAGCAAGCCCCTTCTCTTTCATAGATGTCATAAACAAACCATCTGCTTGACCCATTGTTGACATAGCTGCATGTTGTGTTGTTGTAGCTGCTTTTCTTAATTCATCTTGTAGACCAATATGGTTTACTGCTACTTCAATTTTTCTAAGAAGATTTGTATCCTGAATACTATAATCAATAAACGTTCCAATGTTATCATTATATATTGTATTCAGATTACCTTCATATACTTGCTTAGTTTCTCCAACTTCCTTTTCACCAATGGCACCAAGTTTATAACTAGGTTGGTTTGTATATGTCAATTCTTTATATAACCAATATTGATCAAGAACAACATACCCAGAAATAATAGCCCTCCCTGACTTAGAATCAGCATATATATTTCCATAAGGTGATAAAGCTGATGAAGGAATGCCTAATTTTTTCATACGTGTCACAATATATGGTAAGTCAAACTTATTGATATTCCACCCGGAAAGTATATCAGGTTCAAATGAATTTAAACGTTTCAGGAATGCCCTCAACATAATCTTCTCATCAGTAAATATAGTAAGATGAGGAAAACGTTTCTTAATTTCATTTAATTCTGGATCAATCTCTCCAGATAAACTTAAAAGATATACTTCAATATCAGATTCATCAAAACAAAATGAAACAGCATTAATTGGATAAGCTGCCTTATCAGGAGTTGGAAAGGTTCTATCCTTATATGTATATATCTCAATATCAAAATAAAATACATTCTTATGGATCATTGCGGGTTCATCTTCAGATTGCAAGTAATAATCAACAGCATGTTTTACGTCAATTTTGATATCACTCTCATAACAATTAGGACCAAGGTTTCTATCCTTATAATTACCTATCATAAGTTGAAGATTATCGATACTGTCAATGATCCTGTTACCCGTAGATTCATACCAATAATAATTGGCATGTTTTCTTTCCGGTTCATAAAATATCTTTTTATTATCTTTATCTCTAAACATAAACACTAATTGATCTTTAAAACTCAAATATTGAACATCAACCAACCGATAATCAGAACTATAATATTCTTCATTAATCTTAAACATATATAATTCATTTGAATCATTGGTTATATTTACTACTTGATCAGAAACGTTAGTATTAGTATTTTCAAATTCAGAAAGATCTAACATTATACCATCTTCAAAATTACTTCTTGCTATATCATCAGTAAATGCATCAAAGTGATCATAGTATTCAGAGTTTGGTATTATATCTTTAGTACTCAACCCTATACATACTACCCTAGAAGGAGATGTCATTTCATAAAAACGTTTAACATTACCCAAACATAATGTCACAATATCAGCATTAATAATATCAGATTCAGACTCACATAAAACAGGTGATGTGATTAGATAATTCTCTTTTTTATCTTTAGCGATGGTTTCTAAATCACTTTGTTTTTCCACACCTTGGATAATGTATAATGTATCAACCTTTTTAAGATCTTTACCACAATTGGTCAAACAAACATGTTGTTTATTTTCATTCAACGAACAACATGAACAATCCACAAAACTCTTATTCATCCTATAAACCCCTTTTTATATTTATTCGGTAGATATCAAATTGTATCCAGACGAAATAGGCACCGGAGAGATATTACTCCGGTGCCTTTATATAGGTTTATTTTTTACCGAACATGACATCATAGTTCATGCCAGCGGTAATTATATCATATACAAGTGCCATAAAATGGGAACTTGGTACCGCACATGATTGGTGCGTATTATTATATTGGTTAACTTTGATTTTTGCCCATAAAGGTAAATTATCAACATTAGCCATAGTTGTATACATACTTCTATAGTCGGGTTCGCCTTTAGACATTAACTTCATAACCTCAGGGATACTGCGGTTAATAGTTACATCCCTCTTATCGGTGCCTATATCGTCACAAATTTGTACGATTAAGCCACAAATTTTCTTTTCTATACTTATGATGGAACTAACATCAATCTTCTTTAACTTACCATTAACGACGTTTTTCTGTATGGTATTAACTGCCTTACGAACGTCTGGTACAAAGTTATGTACAATCATCTTCACGGATTCATCGTCATATTCGACCTCTTCAGAATCCAAAATATGTTTACAATATTTTACTGCAAATTCCTCACTAATCGTTTTCATTTCAAAAATTTGAAAACGACTCTGTAAAGGATCAATAATCTTTGATAGGTAATTCCCCGTACAGATGAATCTACCATTATCTGCATACTTTTCCATTATATTACGTAATGCTGCTTGAGCATTTGATGAGGTATAATCAAACTCATCTATATATACCAATTTTAGTTTACTTTCATACGGAGGAGATTTTAGAAACCCCTGAATATCATTACGCATGATATCAACACCCGTAGAATCAGATCCATTTAAAAGGAAACTATCCATTTCATTTTTAATTAATGCATCCACAATGATTCTCGCTGTAGTAGTTTTTCCGCTACCAGCAGGTCCAATCAATAATAAATGAGGCACTTCACCTTTTTCTATACATCGATTCAGAAATTCCTTTTGGTCTTCTTCTAATACAACTTCATCTAATGATTTAGGTCTATATTTCTCAACCCATAATCCATCTAGTAAATCAGCCATCTAAAACTCCTTTTACTTTTATTCATAATAAAGTGGTTTAATTTCTTCCTTATTTGATGAAGGTACCATTTCTAACTTATTGTTAGAAACTATTTTTACGTTTATTGCTTTTTCTTTCAATAAAGTAATACGCTCTTCCAAAACAACCAATTTAGTATATTTGGTTCAAGGTTTGAAAATTTCATTTTATATTAGATAATAACCTTCATCTATATATATTACCTTTTGAATAGAGGTGGAAGCGGAAGAGTATTTTATTGCACAGAAAATACTGATCTCTCATATTGAAATAAGAGACCAGTATTAAAAATGTTATAAATCGAGATCAGTAGGAATAACTTCTTCTTCTGTTGCACCACGAAGCTTAGTATTTGACCTATCATTAGTAGTTGAAGCAATACGAAAATCTTTCAAATCGGATCTAAGTTCCATAGTGAGCTTTCTAGATCTCAACGCTGAAGATTTATTATTCTTACCAGATTCAGCTTCCATAATAAAACAACTGAATTTAGCTTTCAAACGTTCCAAACATTCATCATAACTGTTTTCTGTATCGGCCATTTTAAACTCCTTATATTGTATGACATCATTATCACTATAACATTTTATTTTATTCCTTTTTGTATTGGTTTGTATCTTTATAACTAATACGTCTATAAAATCTCAGTTTTAAACCATATTGAGTAAACGGTACATTTGGTGGTTTGAATACAAAAGAAATGAATTTGAATATATAAGAACAAACTAGTATAATAAAGGTCTCCACCATTATTAAGATATAAATGGACCATTACTAAGAGGAGGTCCGAAGGACTGTCCATAGAGGGCACTACTCTCTTGTACGAGTATATAAACTAAATTAATAAACTACTTATATACCATTATTGGTGGATATTTCTTTCTTTGTACTTGTTACAAAAGAAATGAAATTTATTTCCATGAACAAATTAGTAGTATTTTTCCAATAGAAGCATACTTCTTAGATCAGGAGGTCCGCAGGACTGTCCCTAGAGGGCACTACTCTCATGGACATGAGTTTGTAAAATCATATTAGTATACTACTTATGGACCATTATTGGTGGATTTCTTTTTTTATATATTTGGTTGATTGGCGTATCCCACGCGGGGATTCCCCTTCGGGCAATTCTTACAAATGGAGTTTTATGAAAACAATTTTAGCTATTTTTTTATCCAGTTTTTTGTTATTAGGGTGTTCAACTGTACAACAAGATATTTTATTAACAGTTAAAAACCCAGTTTATTATAATGACATGATAATTTCAAAATTAATTTCAGTTTATGATGGTGACACATTCAGATGTAATCTAACTAGTCCAAAGGGGTTATCAAAAATCATCTCTGAAAATATTTCAATAAGGCTGGATGGTATTGATACTCCAGAAATTAGAGGTTCCTCTCAAAGGTTAAAAAGTATTGCTCTTAAAGCTCGTAACCATTTAGCTACTAGACTTTCAAATGCTGACGTCATTATATTAAAGGATGTCAAAAGAGGTATGTATTTCAGAATTATTGCTACAATAGAAATTGATGGAGTTAATATAAATCATGAGTTGATTGATCTTGGTTATGCTAAACCATATGATGGTGGTAGTAAAAGAGGTTTATGGGACAGAAGATATAAACGTTAGTAATTAGAACAAAATAAAAATATGATAATCAAATTGTAAAGGAAGTTTCAATGAGTGATGATAAAGTAAAAAGTTCATACCCCCCATTATCTAGTTTCCAGTTTGATAGGAAGAGGTTTCAGAAGGAATTAAAATCTCAATTCCAGACAGCTAAAAACTTCAGTAAATTTAGAATTACTAAACTTGATAAACAATTTGATAAGTTCAGCAAAGTTATAAATAATAGTTTAATAACAATCCTCACAGATGAATCAACATTTTCATATGGAAATTTCTATTTCATTTTAACTATTATAAATAACCATTGTATGTTTTTAAATAGTGAGATGGGTAAAATCAAAGGTAATGTGATTAGTAAAGAAACTCTTGATCAAATACAAGAATGTATACTTGATCAACATGAAGCTATATCTGAAACTTTAGTTGATAATATAAAAAATCCAATTTCATATGATACATTGCCTACAGCACTTGGTTTAGATTTAGAAACTCCGGAGGTTGAAATTGTCGAATAGAAACCCATTTACCGCAAAAAAGAATATCACAATAAGATGGCGAAAGAAAAAGAATCTTTGTCTTATATGTGGACAAGATCCTCATAAAGGAGATTGTATAGAAATTTACGATAAAGCTGATATGCGTACATTAGGAAAACCAGTTAAAGTATTGAATGAAGATAAAAGAAAAGATACTATTATATCATATAGAAAAAAGAAACTTTTATGTTTAAGATGTGGTCAAATGGTCCATGCTGGTGAATGCAGAGAAAATTATGAAAAGTCTGATATGCGCCCACCGATTGAAAAGACTGATGATCCAAGAATCGTAATCACACCAAAAATTAATATTTTTGATAGAAAAGAAGAAGTATCAACTATTGATCTTAAACAAACACAACGGACTAAATATAACAGAGACTTTATTTTTATTGATATTAGACCCAACGATAAATATAAAAACAGAATTACATTTATAGATATAAGGTATCTCGCTAAAAGATTTTCTAATTGTATTATTTGTGTGAATGGGTGTATTGATAAGTTGTATCCATACGCTGAATTACTTGAAATGAAAAAAATAATAAATCTTGTAGAGACAAAAAATGAAAACAACATACAAGAAATAGTCAATTACATATATGGATGTAAGTATTATATTTCTTTTGAATCTGATCTAACACGGTTCGCCAAACAAAAACGAATACCATGTATCTCATTAAATGATGAAGATGATATTAGAAATGTGTTATCAAAAATACCAAAAATGAAAAATGATTGATATATTATTCCTGGTGCAACACCAGTGGAACTATACAATATGATATGAAATTATATAATTTGAATAAATAAAAAGGAGATTATAATGAATAAGATAAACATTTATCTTGCCGGAACTATTTATAGTGACCCATTAGATATTAGTTGGAAGAAAAGATTTATTAATCAACTACCGAGTGATATATTTACGGTATATGATCCAAATCCTGTTAAGGGTAGTAGTTTTGAAGTTGTTCCTAGAGATAAGCGAACAATTGAGAATTGTGATTTCGTAGTTGCTTATATCAGAACCCCATCTTTCGGAACCACTATGGAAATTAAACATGCGTTTGATTGTGGAAATATTACTACATTCGTAATTGATCCGACAATGAAGAATATAAACAGTTTATGGTTAGCATATCATATACATGGATCATTTATTGATGTTGATTCATGTGTAACAGCTGTAATCAAAACAGTAGATAAAATGAAAGTGATTGAACCATAATGAAAAAGGAAGTCTTACTTTTTACATCAGGATTAGATTCATATATTGCCAGAGATTATCTTTTATCTGAGGATCATGATTTCGATTGTCTTTATTTTGATCATGGTGGTAGGTATACTAAAAATGAAATTGCCAGAATCAATAAATTAGACTTTCATGTTATTATTGATGATCGTTTGAAGCTTGGTGACTTGGAACAATCCGATGCCCACATACCAAATAGAAATATTCTATTTACCACTTTAGCCCTGTCACTGGGTTATGAAAAAGTATGGCTTGGTGGCTCGTTGTCCGACCGTGTAGGCGATAACAAATCAGAGGTATACCAAAGGTACTCTGAACTATTAACTGCAGTCAACAGCGATTATTGCCGTATTGACTCACCATTCTACACATGTTATAAAGATGATATGGTGAGATGGTGGGTTAAGCGACATTCGTCTGATCGTCTCGATTTGGCGAAGAAAACATTCTCTTGTTTCGAGCCATTAGATGAATCATATTCTTCAGAAATAACCATACAAGGATTTAATAGTGAGTTTAATACGGATGAATGTTTATGTTGTTCAGCTTGTTTTAGAAAATGTGCTGTGCTGTGGGCGGGTGATATATTTATATTTTTTAAGAATAAATATATTCTTAAACAGTATAAACATCAATTTGAAAAATCACTTATTGAAACACCAAGAAGTTTAGGAACGATGTCATATATTAAACGGTGGTATGAGGAACTAGATGACAATAAAAGCTAAAGAGAAAAAAACGTCACCATACCAACTTTTGAATAGGTGGTTATATGATGGCAGTAAGCAATCACAACTACCAGCTGGTCTTATTAATGATAAAGTGATTCCGAATACTATATTATTATATCACTTCCAGTGTTCAAAATATATCTTATATATCTCGAAAATTTTTAATAGTTTTGATTTATATCAAATGAATAAGGTTGACATATTTAAATTTATGAAGAAATGTGTATTGGACAGTGGATATAAACCACCGTTTATTCCGAGGGTGAAAACAACTAAGAATAAATTGTCAAAGATTCTCAAATTCAAGTTCCCTTATTTGAAGTTGTATGAGGTAGATATGCTGGTAGATAAAATTGATGAATCTCCAGATAAAGATAGAATATATGAATCAGTTGGTTTATATACTAAGGCTACAAAAAAGAAATTGACTAAGGCTGATAAAGAAAAAATTAAAAAACTCAACACTGAAAAACAAGAGAAAAAGGAAGAGCCAGAAGAAGAAAAAGTTTCTTTGGATGATGTAATGGCTAATTTTGGAACATGAAATCTGATAGATATTTAGATGAATTTGTGGAAGCTCAAAGAACAGTCATGCGAGAACATGATGATTTAAAAGGTAGTACCTGGTTATCCACTCCTGATCATGTTCTTGTTGATAATTTATTTGAAGAAATTCGTGAGTTTGAAAATAAGAATGATCCAGAAAGAGAATTGTTGGATATAGCAAATTCTTGTTATATCCTTTGGACTAAAAGGAAGTTAAAACATGGACGATAGAAAACATTTTAACCAGAAAGTGTGGGAACATCTGGATTATCAGATTTCAACAAACACATTAACAGTTAGTAATTATTTTAGCGCGGATCAATACGGAGCATCTGCTCTTAAGCTACAATTCAATATAACTAATCGAAAATCTCAAATGAGACCTATGAATTTTTCTTTGTCTCACCAACAAGCAACATGTTTTCTCGCACGGTTTAGACCGATCAATAAGAATATTGTCGAGATCAAACAAAAAGTCATGAATGGGGAAATCAAATCATTCCAAGTAAATGATCATAGAAAGCTTGTTGCAACTCTATTGAATCGACCAGAGTATGGTGGGGTATGTACAAGAATAGCAATTGGTGAGAAACAAAGTGATATACAAGATACCGAAGTAGTATTCATGGATTTCATGGATTTCATGTCACTGATTAAAATCCTTCAAGATTATAGAGATACTTATTTGCAATTATCCAATTCAGTTATATCTACTTTGATTATTGATAGTTTAAACGATAAAGTAGATAAACTTAGTGAAAAGATTACTAATTACTATATAAGAAGTCAAGCCTCTGCTGAACCAATGATCAGGTCTGGTAATTCTACACGACCAGTTGATGTATATAATCCATTATTAGATGAACAATCCTCATCCAGTAGTGGTAAAGACTTAACAGAAATTGTCGTTGAACCAGAAGAAGATGTTGTTATTCCTACCGAGACCAAAGAACCCCTAATTGATAATGATGAGGTTGGTGTTGATATTACTACCGGTGGCGAGGTTGGAAAGGTATCCATTGACCAAGTGATGGAAGAAGTTGCCAATCCAGAGACAGCGGCTGTATACAATGATCTATCTGAGTATATTGAAAAGGAACGAGATAATATAGATCTGGGTCTTGAGAAAGATGTTAACAAAGCAACTAATCGAGAAAAGGCTTCAATTATACAAAATAAATTTACTGAATTATTTATCGAAAATGATATTATCAAGTTAGAAATGTATTTAACCAATTGTCTTAATGATCCTAATCCAGTAGCAAAATTCAAGGAGTTGGTTCATAAGAAGACAGGTGGGACTTATTCAGATATACCAAATGAACAATTATCTTCATCTGAATATGTCATGTCTTCATATTTGAGATATATTATGAAGAGACATCTTGAAGGAAAATTTGAGATTCCAGCTTCTATTCCTCCAGTTATATATCAAAATGTAACACCTAGCCCTGATGACCTATCTGTTATGTATGATTTGTATATGTTTATGATGTATTATTCGCAGTTGAAAGGTCAGCTTAGAGAGAAGGATAGAAACACTACAAACAATAAAGAATTGATATGTCTATTAATAAAGACTATTGCTTCCCCTATGTTATTCTCATATATCACAAATGTGAATAAGGATATGTTTGTATCAGAAGTACTTGATAGATATTATCAATATCAAAAACTAGGAATATTTAAGAAGCTCGAAAGTCAAACATTTGAAACGTATGCTATTAAGCCTGGTGTCGATGCAGGTATTATGAAAACAGAAATTATTAGAGTATATGAAGCAATCTCTAAGAATATTGATAAATTTACAATAGAGGAGATGTTCCTTCGGTGTAAGCAAAAGAATATCATAAGTGTGGACTACGACACTTTTAAAAAAAATGACTTTACTCAAGAACAAACATTAAAGATTATTATTCTTGATTTGAATTTTTTGAGGAATAAGACCATAGACCTCAAAGAAATCGAGAGAACATTTGGGTTAAAGGATTTTGGTGATATCCCAGTACCATTAACAGAGTTATTTGGGATAACAGAAAAAAAGTTTGATAACACTAATTTGATTAGATATTTTAAAGAGACTTTTAAAGACGACCCAAAACTGGATAGTTACTTAGGGATATGTGGGTTGATTGGTGATAGCTATTATAATTTGAAGGGAACAGATGCAGATATCACTATTTTACCAGAAGAGGCTCTAAAAGCTATATGGTTATGGGACGTTGAAAATGATAGGAAAATTGCTATTAACTATAAATATTATACTGAGAGAATCAAAGATTCTTCGTTGGACGCATCGATGATACTTTCCCTGCTTAACAACCTTGGAGAGAGGGAGAATTCTGACTTTACTCAATCTCTACAAGCAGCAACAGGAACGGGAGCTTAATATGTTAACTTTTGGATCAAAACTAAATCGCTCTTACACAATGTATGTTCCCTTCATGAATGATAATTTTGAAATATCTGTGATGTTCAATAAATCAAATACTTATGTTGGGTTTAATACAGATCAGAGATTATATCAAATGCATAGGGATAACAAAATACAAAGCCATATTTATAAAGATATGAGTGATTCTATATTTGCTGCTACATTCCTAGATTTGAGAAATTACAAGAGTAAAAATTTAGATATACGACAACAATTCAATAATGTATTAGCTCAGTTTAGAGACAAGATTGAATATCAAGCGAACGAAACTATTAAGGTTTCAAAGATAAGCACATCGAATGGAGATTTCGAAAGCATATTATATGTTTATGTTTTTAGTTTCATGGATAATGAGTCTGAATTTCTATACTTCTTAGCCGAGCGTCAACATATTGATGTGGTGTTAGATAAGAAACTTGTCAGAACATGTGCCCTACAATTATGCAGCAATGATGCATACGAAGATCTTATTAAGACTTCAGAATTTCATAACAGGAAATTAGTACATACAGAGAATTTAGACGATAGTCTTCAATCTCTATTTCCTGGAAAAAAATCTGTTAATGTTAGGAGACTATAATGTCAGATCCATATGTACCAAGACAAGTGGAAGGAGAATACTTTTTTGTAAACAATTGTTTTGGCGCTTTTTATCGAGGCGTGTTGGATTGGGTGGCTGATGATTTTTATCCACGGTTTGAATATAAGGTGATTGGTACGTATGATAAATCTGTAGAGTTTTTTAATAAGAAAAAAGAACTCGGACATGAGGTTGAGAGTCCTTTGTTGCCAAGTGTCACACTAGATCCAACATACGATTTTTCACCAGAAGAACGGGGTGGTAGGTTTTTGTGGCAAACTAGACATCTAGCTCCAGGTATGGGGGCAAGAATATTTAATAGCATAGATCTTAAAGACCAAGATGTAGTCGTAACTCCAGTATTTTCAAGATATCAAGGAACTTTTGAATTAATATTTTGGTTGAGTTCAGTATATGAGTTATTGGATTTCAGAACTTTGTTACTACAATACACTGGTGGATACAACAGATGGATAAGACCAAAGACATTTTGGAGTTTTATCATTTTACCAGATGAAATTAAGAATTTCAAAGATGAAAATGGCACTCCGCTAGATTGGGGAAATACAGATGCAACATTTATACATATTGACAATATAAATCAAACCAAATTTGCTCATCCTATATTGTTAAATCCTATCTTTAAGCTGGATTCTTTAAATGACAATTCTACAAAATATGGTGGGGACCAGATAGCTGAATATAAACTTTCTGCTACAATGACGTATGAAATCGAATTACCTACTTACATGGTATTGAGAAATAAAGTCGGTATCACCCTACAACTATCATTTGGATTAGGTAATGTGTATACCAAGTATGGTGCATATCAACCAAAAGCATTATTAGATAATGTTGCTGCAGTGGATAATACATATTCCTATGATATAAGCCACATGGTTGATTATAGAATACCTGCAGATGTGGTTGATAACGCTGCAAGATTGGCGACTATCCCAACTTCTGTTATATGGCCTTCTGAGGCAGATATAATTGACTGGAATCCAATATATAGTGGGCGTCTTGTTAAAGTGACAGATGCTAATTGGGAAGATGTAGATTTTATCAAAGGTGATATATTGTATTGTAATACGTATGATAACAAATGGGTACACCATCTTAGAAGATCAATTGGTTCTATATGTCGAAGGGGTGGCGTTGAATCAGAGTTATACAGGAAAGCTACAATACTCAAAAATCCGGTTATGACTCATTTGGGTGATGAATTTGCAAATCTGGATGATTATATTGGGCAAGATATAACTGTAGATTTATTAAACAAAACAATATATCTCGGTATCCAACCCACAGAAGAAATTTATGAGGATGATGCACAATTTGGATATAGACAATTGAAATATCTCAAAGATAATGATCCGAATTTAATAGAAGAAGCTAAAGAGATAACCCCTAGTTCCAAATTTATGCCATCAATTGTAGCTTCTGCTGAATATGATAAAACATCTAAACAGGTAGTAATAGGTTTGGCTGATGGTATCGAGACAGTATTTACTTTACCATATACTCCAGAATATCCTGATAGAACAAGAATATATGTCGACAAGGATATACTGGTGCCGGGTCTTGGTTATACTATCTCAGGAAATATAGTAACATTAACTAAGGCACCAGTATTGAATTCTACTGTGTATGCTAAGGATATTGTTTTTATACCTGAAGAATTAAAACTTGTAGCAGTATATGAATTTAGTACTGATGACCTGGAAAATGATAGTGATGAATACATAGAAATTGATTTACCATTTCAGGTAGAGAGTGTTTATGATTTAATAGTTTTATCGTATAATGGAATATTAGATTATGAGAGAGATTATGAATTAGATTTAGAGACTATGAAATTGACATTGAAATTAAAACCAAGAAGTGGGGAGTTAATAGAATTCTTCCAAATCAAGGAATATCACCTAGTAAATTGAAATTGAGGAATGGATATTATTTTATCCGAATAAAAAGTAAAGGAGATTATAAATGATTGGTCAAGGTTCAGGACAATATGTTGTTGCAGGGGTCGATACGTTCGTCGATTTAATATCTAACTATATTGATAAACATGATACATCAGCTCATTTTAATGATGAAACATATGCAACATTTTTAGATAATACAATTAATAAATATCTGTTCTCATATGGTACAGGATTATCATACAAGAATAAGAAGATTTCAAAAAATCATTCTGAGAAAATTGCAAAGTCAATTAATAAAATCATCAAGCGTCCTTTTATGAAGGATACTAAGTTATATATTGATAGTGGTGGATTTCAAGTTTCAATGGGAGCAATTGATACAAAGGATATGCCCCTATTTATTGATAATTATCACAAATTCTTGGTTGAGCAAAAAGATAATTATAGCTGGGCGTTCTGTCTAGATTTGCCTCCGGGACCAGGAAGTGAAGATATTTTTGAATCATATGAACAAGTTGAGGAATTGAACAGATCTTCTTACCAGGCATTTGCTAATCAACCAACTGATGTTAAAAAGAAAGGTATATACATTCACCATTTTAGAAGCCCATCTTTATATAAGACATGGTCAAAGTTTTTGTTTGAGGAAAATCTTGGTGATGGTTATGAATATTATGGTACCGGTGGTATTGTAGCTAATCTATCATCCGACATTAATATTCCAGTTATCATATATACGATACCATTATCTAGTATTCTTCGTTATGTTAAAGAACAAGGTAGAAAAAGCTTTAAGTTCCATATTTTGGGAGGAGCTAATTTTGCCGATGTATTTTATCATAAGTTGTTCACATATCATATTAAGAAGGTACATGATATTGATATTGATATAACATATGATTCTTCTGCAATTTTTAAAGGGTTAGCAATTGGTCGCTATATTCCTGTGTTGAAGAATAATGGAGATCTTGCTAAAATGGATCTCAAAAGTAATGCTTTATATCTACAATTTGATCAATGTACTATTTCAGAAAAAACTTACGAGGTGTTAAATGATTTAGCTGAAACTTATAATTTTAAATCAGTAAATGGAAATTCTGATCCGATATATGATTTGTTACCTAGAGGTAGATCAGATACTACCACATTTTCAAGAACCATTCATATGTATTTAATGTCTCATATTCTTAGTATATACAGAAAGATTGAATTATTGGCTGAATCATTTATTGTAGATAATTATCCATTATATGAATCGGGACAGATTCAAGAGTTTGATGCAGCATGTATTGATTTTACTAGAAAGTTAAATCAAGGAAAAGCTACAAAGAAACAGAAGGCTAAAACATATAGTTTATATAAGTCTTTAAATATCTTAACAAATCTGGATGAAGAATACAATGAATATTTAGTTAATAAGTTTATGGCAGGAAGTGATAATTCATTAATGAGTGGTTCAGGTATTAATAAGTTTTAAATATGATTACAGAAGGATTTCTTAATTTATGTTCCAGGATATTATCTGATCCAAATCCTGAATTCAATGATACAGTTGTATCTGATATATTTGATACTTTGGATTTCTTTCAGGATAAGAAAGATAATATTCCGTTAGCATTCCAAGCAAAATATGACTTAACATATTCCATATGTCGTCTGAGGAATGAAGGTAAAGATATAGATGAAGCCCTTGATGATATCCATTTGACAGTGGCTTCTGATCAAAAATCATTCCTTGATGGCTTATTGAGAAAAGAAACTAATATACCGGGAAAAAAGGTAGAAACTAGCCTTAAGCAAATAGCGTCAAGAAAAAAGCTTACTATATTATTAAAGGATCTCCCTTTCATTGAAAATTTCATTGATAGGTTTCATACTAGTTCATTTGATGATTTGGATGAAGCAATCGAAGACTATGATTCAGTTGTCGGTAAAATGTATGCTCGGATGAGTGAGCAAAAGCGGTGTGATTCATATAATACTATTAAATCAATTGATATGGTATCAGATGATTATGCAGCAGTGTTGAATCAAATGATTGCTAGCTATAGCGGTAAAAACTCCATCACTACGGGGTTTACGGAGCTCGATAAGTGTATGAACGGGGGATTCGAACCTGCCCGTGTATACGTCTTTGGCGGGGCTAGTGGAGATGGAAAATCAGTTCTATTAGCTAACTTCGCAAGAAAAGCAATAGAGAGAAGAAAGATAGAAACAGATAAGAAAGAAATCTATGTGTATATAACTCTCGAGAATTTGATTGATGAATCTTTAATGAGATTGTATTGTGCTCATACAGAAAAGACTATTAAAGATGTTGTTCAAAGCCTTGAAGTTGATAAAGAACAAGTAGAGATTAATATGAAGGAATGGCAGTTGGATAACAACGCTGTTCTTATTATGGCATATTTCCCACCAACTATTACATCAGTTGCTGACCTTCTTGTATTTATGGAAGACATTCAGGATCGGTATAAAGATGAAGCTAATATTAAAGCTGTATATATTGATTATTTAGATTTGTTGATGGCTGGACAAAAGTTTGATCTACATCGTTTAGAAATGGGACAGATAACTATTGACTTGAAGGTTCTTGCTGTGAGAATGTCTATTCCTGTGGTAACAGTTACACAATTAAATAGGGGAGGTTATGATCATAAAGAAAATTTGAGCCTTACTCAGATGGGTGAATCAATTAAGAAAGTTGAACATTCCGATTTCGTTGGATTAATTCGATCGGTGAAACAACCTGAATCTAAAGGAATGATATATACTGACAGTGGTCACATGACTATATACATCGGAAAAAATAGAAGTGGTCCTAAAGAAAAAACCGCTAAATTAAAATCTCGGTTCTCAATGTTCAGATTAGATGATTGTGACAGAACCGATCAAATGGAATTTAAAGTCAACAAAGAGGAAGATATTTTCCCCGATATAGGGGTATAAAAGATCTCATTTCAAATACGAATAAATAACTAATACCTTCTTAAGCATATTTTTTGATCAAGAAGTAAAAACAACCAAGCAAGGAGTCAAAATGAAAAATCGGTATATGACAGCTCTCCAAGAAAGTCTTATTGACATGAGTAAGATGGAGAAACATGTAGGTACGGTAGATAATATAATTAACTATCGTGGTAATGGATCAATGGCAACACACCAAAAAGCAACAGATATTGTCGGCGTTCTTGAAAGAATGTATAAAGAAGAAGACGGTGATGAAGAATTCCTACAAGAGATGGATGAAGCTGGTATCGAGAATAAAGATTCAAAAGGTGAAGGCGTAAACGGAGAAGAACCTGTTGCTGCAGGTGACACTACTACTATTCAGCCAGATCATTCTGAAACAGATCTATCCAGAGTAGCAGACAATGCTGATGGTGCTGGTTTACCAAATGGTAATGGTCCTGATGATTTCTCTAATAATATTGTAGATAAAGACCGTAGTGTTGTAGAAGCATTATTTGAAGAAGATGATTTGGATCTTCCTGAAGATAAAGATGACGAAGATGATGCTGATGTTGAACAGCCTGTTAATAAGGTAGCTGAAAACACAGAACCGAATCATGAAGCTCAGGGAACACCATCTCGTGCACCAGCAACTGTTGCTGTTAATGTAAAAGACGGCGGAACAGTGGGTGATCGTGGTTTAGATGAATCCGACGAAGATGGTAGTGGTAAACCCCTATCTGATGAAACCAAGCCTCTGGCCGAGATGGGTGAAGATCCAATGGCTGAAGAGGAAGTTTCTATGAATTCGGAACCTGATGGTGATGAAATTCCTGGTGGCGTAGCTGATTCTGCACATCAAGAGCCAGATGGTGATGAAGTACTACCAGAAGGTGATGAACTTGATATGCCTGTAGTTCCAGAAGTGACAGGACCTGGTGGACATATTCCAGATGGTACAGGACCTAATGGTAGAGGGATGGGACCTGGTCAAGGTCAAGCTGATGGTAGTGGAATGCCAGAATCTGATATAGAAGAAGTTGATGAAGAACCAGCAGTAGATCCTATGGCAGCTCCAGAAGTTGCAGCTCCAGAAGTTGCAGCTCCAGCAGTAGATCCTATGGCAGCTCCAGAAGTTGCAGCTCCAGCAGAAGATCCTCTGAACGTTGATGCTGAAACAGAAGGGTGTCAGGAATGTGGTGATATGACTCTTGAAGAGTTAATTGAAATGGGTGAAGAAGATCTTCCTATGTCAGACGTAGCTACTGAACCTGCAGGGGCAGCTCCTGGTAGTACTGAACCAGAAGAAGTAGAAAACCCAATTGAACCAACTCAAATGGAAAATACAATTATTGCTCGCAAGGGTGTAGAGGAAAAGATTGTAGAAAAGTTGATCCGTGAGATGGAAGATATGACGGATGAAGAAGGTGACGATTCACCAGAAATTGAGACTGATGAATCAATTGATCTTGAATCCCTATTTGATCAAGACTAATTGAATTGAATTGATGGGGGGTAGTGACTTTAACGTCGCTACCCCTTTTTTATAGCTAGGAGTTTATTGTATGAGTAAGATGGCAGTTTATCTAAAAGGAAGTCAAAAACCAATAATTATATCAGATACGAATACAGATAATCTAGCAAAAATGGTTGAACAAGCCGAAAATTTATTTAAGTCCGAAACTATTTTTAAGATTAATACAGGCACTGATTGCTTAATTGGTAGGCCTTCTGAAATACAATCTATTTTAATAAGTGAAACTAACAAAGGCACAACTGATGCAACTAGACATACTCGCTAACTCAATTGTATTTTTAATTACTATCTATACTTTAAACAAGTTATTTGTTCGTTATACATTTTTGAACAAATATAAAACCTACATTGAGTTGTTTAGTTATTTTGCAGAAGAAGCTTTTCAGATTATTTACAAGGATCAAGTTTCTGGTTATTCAATAAACGGTCACACTATACAGGGTGATGAATTAGAAACTGCAAAAAGAAACTATGTAAAAATATTCTTTGAGTTAATGGGTTCCAATAATTCTAAATCTCTTTCGAAATTTTATGGAAACAGAAATACATTAGTTACTAATATGTTAATTTATTTTCAAAATAAAATAGTCGATGATGAAATTATGAAAATAGTAAATGATGATGTCGATAAAAAAAGGTAAATAAGAATGTCTGATCGTACAACAAAACTTTTCGATAATTTGAAGAGTGGTATACTTGGTACACAATCTGCACGAATTGATAAAGAGATTGATTCATCGATCCAATCAATTGAGACATATAGTTCCAAGATGTCACAGAATAGATATGTTGAGGCATTAAGAGATCTAGTTAAAACATCTGGAGCAGATGATCAAGACAATATGCTACAACAATTTCAAGGAAGCCAAGCTAACATTGAAACGTATGACCATTCTGGTCGAATTCAACGTTATGCAGAATATGATGCTATTCTTACGAAAATTTCTTATTGTGATCGAGCATTGAATGTGTTGACTGATAATATCATATCACCGGATGATATTACAAAACGTTCTATTACCATAGTCAAAGAGACTGATGAAGCTGATGTTAAACAGCATCAAGATAAACTGATATCACAATTGAAGCAGATTGAAAAATCTATTGATCTAGAACGTCATATCCATGGTATGGTTAAAAAGGTTTTGAAAAAAGGTGATTTATTTTTAGAAATTTTACATTCCCCGAAAGGTGAAAACGCATTAACTATTTTGCAAGAAGATGCATCAGACAAAACACCAAAAAAAGAAAACCCACCTGAAACTCATAAGTTAATCCAGGAAATGGGTAATCCTATTGATGTGAAAATCAATCTTAGTGGTGAACCTGACAAAGAAGATGATGACGAGAACAAAGTGAAAGAAGTTCTTGAAGGTAAGATTCTTATTGAGACAATCAGTTTTGGTGGTGCATTAACAGGAATGGGTTCCACTTCTCATGGTATGGGTATCAATACAAGTACTGGTCGTGTTTCAACAAGTAAACCATATTCCCCCAATCTAAAGTCTAAAGATGCACATGAGACAAAAGGACTTGGTGATGAACCATTAGATGATGAGGACAAGTTCATAAGTAAATTTAATAAGAATGATGAAAATTCTAACTTAGCCGAATTAAAGGATATATTCGTATCTATCCATGATCCAAAATTTATTATTAAACTAGAGACTGAGAGATTTAGGAGTTGTTTGGGGTATTTGGTATTCCCGAAAGTTGATCCTGCAACATTAGCAATGGGTTCATTAGCTTCTGCTGATAATGCTGTTGACCAATTATGTAGAAAAATACTTGACCAAATTGAAACCAAGTTACGAATTGGTGGTAAGGACGAGTTAAGTCTATCTTCTGAACTTAAAAACACTCTACGTCAATATTTAAATACACTTCAACACAATGATGATTTAAAAATCAGATATGTTGCACCAGAGATGATGACTCATTGGCGGATCAATGTTGATAGATTTTATCCGTATGGAGAATCCATATTTGAAGTAGTTAGATTTGATTGTAATCTATTGATGGCTATGAAGACAGCTACCACTATTAAGAGATTGACTAGTGCTATAGATAAAAGATTTATCAATATTGAAACTGGTCTACCTAGAGATGCCAAGAATCTAGTTGAAATGGTAAGAGAAGGTATGCGGAAGAGAAAGATATCAGTGGATAGTTTTGGAAGTATTGATTCCATACCATCATTGATTCCTGTATTCGAAGATATTTATATTCCTATGCGTGATGGTAAAAAATTCGTGGAATTTGATCATCAACAATGGGGGCAAAATCCTTCAGATGATATCGAGCCTTTAAAATTCATGCGGGATAATATCGTAGCAAATTTAGGCGTTCCTGCTCCATTTTTGGGTTTAGAGGAAAACACATGTTTTCCATCTTACACTAAAATACCACTTTTAGAAGGGTATTCTGTCGATTTAGGCTCATTGATAACTCAGTATGAAAAAGATCCTGATAATTTTAATCAGTGGACTTATTCTATTGACCCAGAAACAAATAAAGTAGTGCCTGGTAGAATATTAAAGGCTATGGAAACCAGACAGAATGCTGAACTAGTTAGGGTTCATTTAGATAATGGGTCATATGAAGACTGCACACCTGATCATTTATGGATGCTTAGAGATGGTACTTATTGCGAAGCCCAGAATTTAAAAGAATTTGATTCTTTGATGCCATGGTATATTAGAGCTAGTAATGTTAAAACTAGGAACAATACTCCGTATATGCAGATCTATAATCCAGGAACTCGAAGATGGCAAGTAATCCATAGAATGGTTTCTGAGAATACAAATAAATTAGTTCATGGGGATAGAAAACAAATTCATCATATAGACGAAAATCCGTTAAATAATCATCCTGATAATTTGGTGGCTTTGACTGGACAAGAACATTTCGAACAACATAAAAAATTCAGATACAATCCCAAAACTAAACAACCATATGCATTAACGGAAACTAGAAACTGTTGCATATGTAACATTGAATTTGAATGCAGAGTACAATCTAATCAAACCACATGCTTATCCCCAAAATGCATGACTGAAAGAAAAAGACTTGATGGTCATAAATCATGGGAACGAAAAAAGAAATTGTCAGGTACTGATTATAATATGGTTACCGCAACATGTGTGGTATGTGGTAAAGAGTTTGAAACATACCAAAAATACTTAGATGAGAAAACTGAAAAATGGATTACATGTGGTAATTATGAATGCGGAAGAATAATTACCGGAAAGAGAAATACCCATCGAGTATATGGGGATAATGAAACTATCAAACTTGATTGTGTTATATGCGGAAAAGAATTCGAAATTGGTGTTAGACAAGAACATCTAACTAATACATGCTCAATCACATGTATGAATACAGTTCTAGCTAGAAGAAGACAATCTGGAAATAGACAGTCCCAACCATGTTCTTTCTGTGGTACTGAAATATCAACAACTAAATATCAAAGAGACAATAATAGATATATCCCTTGTGGTAAAAAATCATGTAAATCTATGAAACAAGGTGTTGAACTTTATCTAAAGAAAAATCCTGATAAAACAATTGATGATTATATTAATTCTAAACAACCACTGTTAAATCATAAAGTTGTAAGAGTAGAACACTTAACTAACAGAGAAGATTGTGGTGATTTAGAAATAGAAAAATATCATAACTTTGCACTTAGTTCTGGTGTGTTTGTGCATAATAGTAATAGAGCATTGTTATCAGTTGAAAATATTGTATTCGCTAGAACAATCATAGGATTCCAGAAAGAGTTATCTATATTCCTTAAAGAATTGTTTGAGAAGATCTATAGATTGACCCATTCAGACAATATTGATTTATTGGATAATATCAAAATCACATTCCCTGAACCTAAAGTCAGCCCTTACGAACATGAAATGGAATACGTTGAGCAAATGCAGAGATTGATCGAAGCATATAAAGGTATGGGTGTTCCAGAATTATATCTGAAGAAGAAATATCTACCTGGTCTCGACTGGACAGAAATTGATAAATATAAAGCAGAAGAAACCCTGAAACAGGAATTGGGTACTGAAGAGTCCGGTGAGGATGATGGTATGGGTGGTATGGGCGGAGGCTCGATGGGCGGAATGGGTGGTTTCTAGAACAAATATAAAACCGAGGATTTCAAACATGCATTTAGATCATACTAGTTTAAAAAACATTAATAAAACTTACTATGAATCTTATAAGCCGTCTAATATAAAGCCTGCACCTAAACGGGTTAAGAAGATTATTCCTAAACAGGCAACCCCAATAGAACAACCTGAAGAAATATCTCCACATGACGCTGAAATAGATTCTATCAATAAAAAGGCCGATAAGATCAAAGCATTGGCTGGATTAATCAAAGCAAAAAATGATTATAAGAGAGCTAAGATTGACGGTGAAGATATTGATAAAGGTAATACGCCTGAGGAAGAGGAAGTTGCAGTATACCCAAAACAACCAGACCCGGATCAGCAACAAGAGGGTATAGATTTAGATGATCGATTAACTGAAGATTATTCTGACTCACCAGGTATGGGAGATTGTAACAACAATGAGATCCAGATAGCAGAGACTGTTTTTGAAGCTGAGGCAGTACAAGAGCCCCAAACCAAAGAAGAAGCCGATATAGCGAAAACACAAGCAGAGACTGAAAAGATAAAATCTGAAGCTGAGGGATCTGCTGGTGGAATGGGAGAGGAAGGGTTAGAAGATGATGGTTTAGGGGATGCTGGTGGTATGGGAGATCCTACGGCTGGTGGCGATCCTGGATCAGCAGCATCGATGGGTATGGGTATGGATCCAATGGGTGGTATGGGAAATCAACAAGACCCAAATGATCCATTAGCAGGTTTCGGAGAAACAACATCTAGTGGCGATGATTCCGGTATGGGTTCTATGGGTGGCATGGGCATGGGAGGCGAACCTTCTACGGATAAAACACCCACCGCTATTGGTAGGATATATATGTTGACTAAATTATATTACAGATTGTCTGCATTGACTCATATTCTCGTCAACAATCCAGATAAAGAATTACTAGATCTAACCAACAAGGTTAGAGAATCATTTGAAATTTTCCAAATAGTAATCTCTAATTTAAAGAATTATAAAAGTAAGATAGATGATGTTATTATAATGTACTATCAATTTCTCAAAGAGGTAGTTAAATATCTTGCAGTGTATTATCGTGGTAAGTATAACACTTCTGAATAGAATAAATCTAAAAGGGTTTCGATTATGCCAAAAATATTAAACAACAAAGATGACTTGGTTTTTACCAATGTTATTAGAGAGTCTGCGGTATTCGCTCATCCAGAAAAAGTGAAAAAATACTTAGATGGTAAGGTTGTATTTGAAGCATATCTACAAGAAGCCAACGATAAGAATCAAAATAAACGATATTACGAAAAGCATGTTTTAGCAAATGGAATGCATAGAATTAGTGATAAGATTAAAAAACGCGGTTTCATCGGGGAACTAGATCATCCAATTACCGAAGATCAAGTTCGTCAGACAACAGTCCTTTATAAAGAAGGTTCCCATATTATAAGGGAATGGGGTTGGGAAGGTAATCTTTTGAAAGGTGTTGTTGAAACTACTCCTTACACTCCAAATGGAAAAATGCTTTCTGGTTATGTATTAGATAAAGTACCAGTAGGTTTTTCATTGAGAGGTTTAGCTGATCTTGAAGATAATGGTTCATACCAAAAGGTACTTGATCCATTAATCATAATCTCTTTCGATAGTGTGAGTGAACCAAGTCATACAAAAGCCACAATACAAGAAATCAGAAATGAGAGTGTTATCCGCATTATCAAGGAATCAAAGAATTTAGTACATTGTAGTAACGGAAAATGTTATTTAACCAACTACTTCGATGAGATGATTGAAAAACACATATTGACACTCGATAAATACATTAATGGATAAAAAATCTTACTTTGCTAGGAGTTTTTGAATGAGTATAACTATAACTGGTGATCTAGTAAATGAACATGAACAAATAAAAAAGAAATCAAGAACTATAAATATTACAGAGTCAATATCAAAATCGGTTAAAGATATACTTGATAAGGACGAGTTTGATTTTTTCAACACTAAAACGAAAAATACCTTTTCACAAAAAATCATGTCAACAGAAGCAACTATTAAGAAATTGATAGATCTTAAAGTTACCGCTGTTACTCATGGTAAAAAAATGAAAATGATATATAAAGGTTTAGTTACTGAAAATGATAAATTGAAAATTAAAATCGAACGAGAACTTAAACAATGAATATTAGCACAACAGAAATTAAAGACTCGAAAACATTAGGTTCCGATTTCGGTAGCCGATTATTATTGGCTAACCAGATAATTGAGAAATTTACTCCGTTGTTTAGTGACGAGATAGATCGATATAGAATACAGCTGAATGACAACATGACGGACATTTCGAAGTTGAGAGAAGATGTTACCAACTACAAACGAGATATAAAATTCTTAAACCAAACTGTTAAAAATGAAAATATCAAAAATGAAATCTTAAATGAAATTAACTATTTGAGTAATTGTGGAGTCCTGTATGGGCAAAACAAACAAACAGTTAAAAACATCTTGTCAACATTGGATAGTCAGTCAGTCGAAGATCTTGTTAAGAATGTGAAAGTTCTTAAAGGATTAGTTAAACGTAACATTAAAAAAATCATGACATAAGGAAAACATCATGAAAGAACTATTGACTGAAGCTTATAAGATGACTAGGAAGATGACAAGTATTGATCCTTCCAAGCCTGGCGCTATTCGTGAAATCTTGGTTAATGATAGTCATTTCGATAACTATTGTAAATCACTGATGGAAGGTCTACAAAAGAAAGATACAAAGGGATTCCGAATTCTAGCTGAGAATACTCGTAGAACATTGCTGGAAAATTCTATGTATTCCCTAAACCCATATGAAACATTGGCCCTACCACTTCTGCGAGTTTTCTACCCGAAGACTATTGCTAAAGAGTTAGTATCAGTTATTCCTATGGACAAACCTGAGATCGTTAGAGGCTTCATCCGCGCTACGTTTAAGCGTTTTGGTGATGCCCAAAATTATCAGGCTCCTTCCAATACAGATATTTCTCGTGGACCTGGAATCACAGTTCCTCTGGGCGCTGCTGCTTCTGTAACTGGTGCACCTATTGACATACTGGCAGTTGCTGGTTTGACTCCTGATCTTGCTCACATCGAAAAAGATTTTGAAATCACATCAGTTAAGTTTACTTCTGACGCTTCAACAGTTGATGTAAGTATTCGCCCAACAGTTGATGGTGAATTTTCAGCATCTGTTGAAAGTGCAACAGCAAGTGATACACTCACTGGTCGTATTAACCTCGAAACTGGTATTCTTGAAGTAGCTTCGGTTGCTAATGATGTCGCAGAAATTGGTTATAAGGCTACAGTATCTCTTGAAGAGAACACAATTAACCCACGTGCTTCGTTCAGCATTGATAAGCTTCGCTTGATCGCTGTTGACCGTGAAATTAGTACAGAATGGTCAGTACAAATGGAGCAGGATATTAAAGCCCTGTTCAATGTTGATATCCAAGCAGAATTGGTTTCTGTTATTGGTCAGCAAATTGTATTGGATATCGATCGCGAGATCATCAGCTCATTGATCTATGCTTCTGAGAAGTTGACTACTCATGCGGAAACGTTTGATAAGACACCTCCAGCAACATACACATGGGGTCCAAAGCAATGGTATGAAAATGTTCTTCCTAAGTTGAACAATCTTTCTGCTGAAGTTTATACTGATACAAACATTGCTGCAGCTAACGTAATCGCTTGTAATCCTTTGGATGCTACGATTTTCGAATCTCTTAACGAGTTCCGTTATACTGGTAAGAGTGATGAAGATGGGGATCTTGGATACGAATCAGCTACCGTCGCTAATGGTAAATGGCGTATCTTGGTTTCGAACGTTGTACCTCAAGGCAAGAGCGTTGTTGTTTATAAGCCTACTGAAGAGTTGAAGGCAGTATACATCTTCGCCCCATATGTGCCAGCCGTGTTATCTCCTTATCCATTAGGGAACACACCTAGTTTGACAGTGTTGTCTCGCTATGGTACACAGTTGATTCGCCCTCAAGGAATCGCTGTACTGAACGTAATCGAAAGCTAAGCCTTTTGATTCCGTAAGGAAAACTCTGTCCCTTCCTGGATTAATTTCCAGGAAGGGACTTTTTCACTATGATTTCCCAAAAGATGGGGAAATAAAACATTAGAATAAAATAAAAGGAGATTATATGAAATGTGAATTATGTGACAAAACATTTAATGGTCGGAAGGGATTATCTTCTCATTTACGACAAACCCATGGTATAACTACATTAGACCAATTCCGTGAGTACTACGATAAATATATACTTGATGAAGATCTCACATGTCCAGTATGTAAAATCCATCAGAAAAAATTCTATTCTTTTAAAGATGGATATACTAAAACATGTGTGGGCCAGTTAGATGGTGAAGGAAATAAATTACAATGTAGAGCATCATGGGCCAATAGAGATAGAGATAAAGCAAGCAAAGCCCAAATTCTAAATAACGAATATATGAAAACTACTCCATCAAAAGAGGATCCAACAAAAACCATATTCCAAATGAAACAGGATAAATGGTATGATACAATGACTCAAGAAGATGAGAATGGTAAAACAAAATTTGATTTGGTAGGAGAAAAGGTATCTGATAATCACATGACTATAAATCCAAAAACCGGATTAACTAAGGCAACTGATTATGCTAAAAGGTCAGCAATATCAAGAATGAATATAATAATGGATGATGGGAAATCTCTAGCTCAACATACATCACTGAATGCCGCCAATACTGTAATGACTACTATCATGCCAGACGGTAAAACACAAAAAGAACACATGACACAAAAAGCAATAGATACTAAATATAATACTATACTCCCCAACGGTTTAAATATATGGCAAGATACAGCTAGGCAAGCATATGATACAAAACTTAAAAATGGGACTTTACCAAAATATCATGGTTATTCAAAGGTATCAGAAAAAATATTTACCAAATTAATAGATACATGTCATCTTGATAAAGAAAATTGTTTGTATGCAGAGAATGAATTTGGTATAATTGATAAAGAAAATCATACATGGTGGAGATATGATTTTTGTTATATGATAAATAATAAACCAATCATAGCTATTGAATTTCAGGGAAATATGTATCATATAAAAGAATCAGAAATAGCTACCAGAATAAATGATACAAATCCTCACGGGGAACTCTTAATACATAGTTATGATAGAGACGAAACAAAAAAGAATTTATTATTATCAAAATATCCCAATTGTAAGTATTATACTATATGGGAAGATGAAATAGAGGAAAATTTAAAACCCATAATTGATTTTGTAAAATTTTCAAAATTAAACCACTAAAAGCAACACCAGTGGATTACTGGATAGGATTAACTTTATTTGGAACAAAATTAAAACTATTCTTTCCGTTGGGAGTTTACATATGGCTAATGAAAAACTAGGTACCATAGACAAGACCACGGGTCGTGGAAATGCAGATGCTAGGACTTTGTTTATTACTCGTGATGGTGGTGCGTTAGATTCAGCATTAGACGCTAACAGTCAAAGAATTAACAATCTTCTAGCACCAGGAGCTGATGGAGACGCAGCTAATAGGAAATATGTAGATGATTCAATAACCCCATTTATTACATATACACTATCCGTTGTAGATGCCGACCTTACAGCTAATAAGATAACCGTCACACATAGTCTCTCGACAAATTATCCTATTGTACAGGTCTATAACAATACTAAACAATTGTCTGTAATGGGTGTAACATCCATAGATAGTAATACAGTTGAAGTTGATTTTACAGGGTATACACCATTAACTGGTACATGGCAGATTATAATTAAACGATAAGGATTTGAAATTATGAAACACATACAATGGATATTATTTATTTTATTTAGTGCAGTATTATACTCTAATGCTATACCTATGGGACCAATTGAAACCCCACAAGTTACTGTAGACGGTCAAGTTATTGATTCCAATACTGTAGTTAAAGCTAATAGCGCAGTAGATTCAAATTATGTAGCTGCAGTTGTATTGGATTTAATTAATAATACGTTGTCAATAAGTAATTGGGATGCTGCGTTTAGTTGGGGTGATCACAGCACCAACAGATACGTAACGAGCGACGGGAATGAGACAATTACAGGCGACTGGTATTTCTCAAGCACGGGCACGGTTGTTACCGTTCTTCGCAGGGCAGTTGTAACGGCAGCTACAACAGATTATACAGTTACAGGAACATTGATCCCAGATGCAACTGGGGCCTACAC